>Ga0209123_1003012_pt1 | contig 13259 bp, 10 predicted proteins | sample BarGraIncu00431A_FD_184500 | JGI IMG/M metagenome (GOLD analysis project Ga0209123, IMG submission 184500) | Arctic peat soil microbial communities from Barrow, Alaska, USA - Barrow Graham LP Incubations 004-31A (SPAdes) (version 2) | ecosystem: Environmental > Terrestrial > Soil > Wetlands >...
TTTTATTAGAATGAATTAATGTATTCTGGTGCTCCGGCTATTACCAGGTGGAATAGATGAATGTTCCGGGTATACATGAAAGTCCTATTTAATAAAGACAATAATGGGGATCGAACGTCCCTGCCAGGCTAATCAACGAGGATCAAGGCGAATTCTTTTGTATTTTAGATACGATATTTCATTTTCCTGTTACTTCTTTTAGAGAGGAATTTAAATTTAATAAAACTATACAAATTATTAAAAACATTGTATTAAAATTTGCAACATTTTCTTCATACTTATTACATCTATTATAATTTATTTGGAACATGATTGTAATGTTACAGCTTTACTTTTGCCCCTGAATTAAAAAATAATATAATCAAAACAAAATTATTCAACAATGAAAAAGATTTTTTTAAACTATGCAGTTATTTTATTCTGTGCTTTAGTCACAGTTACTTCCTGTACAACGAAAGCAGATCCTGCACCGGCTCCTACTTCTACATCTAAAGAAGTCATTATCAAAACAGACATTACCGGTACCCGTCAATTGGTGAAGGATTCGACTTATGTACTGGAAGGAAATATATTTGTAACCGGTATCATTAATATACAAGCCGGTACCATTATTAAAGGTGACAAACTAACAAAAGGAGCGTTGATTATTGCTCAAGGTGGTAAAATCAATGCCATTGGAACTCCAACACAACCTATCGTATTTACATCCCGCATGCCTGCAGGATTACGTGCAGCAGGTGATTGGGGTGGTGTAATTCTAGTAGGGAAAGCTCCGGTAAATCAAACTGACCCTACCGTAGAAGGATTGACAAAACCACTTCATTATGGTGGTGGAACCGATGCAGCCGATAATTCGGGAACAATTCAATACTGTCGTTTCGAATTTGGTGGAATAGCTTTACAACCGGATAACGAAATCAATGGTTTAACTTTTTGTGCCGTAGGTAGCGGAACAACAGTTGATCACGTTCAGGTATCCTATGCCGGAGATGATTCCTATGAATGGTTTGGTGGAAATGTAAATTGTAAATATCTGATTGCTTATTGCGGATTGGATGATGAGTATGATACTGACTTTGGTTATTCCGGTCACGTTCAGTTTGCATTGGGAGTTCGGAACCCACGTATTGCAGATGTATCAACCTCAAATGGTTTTGAATCGGATAATAATGCAACAGGGACAACAGCTACACCTCTGACATCTGCAGTTTTCTCAAATGTCACATTGATTGGCCCTTGGAAATCAACATCCATAAGCAACGTGAGCAGCAATTTTGGTTCCGGAATGCATATCCGTCGTAACAGTGCTCTATCAGCTTTCAATTCTGTATTTGCTGGTTGGAACACAGGTTTGTTGCTTGACGCTACAACTACCTATGCCAATGCAACTTCAGGCGCTTTAGCGATTCAAAACTGTGCTTTAATCGGTTCAAAAGTAATTTCGGTGAATGGAGCAAATGGAGTTACAGCACAACAGGCTTTGGATTATTTCAATACTGCAGGTTCAGGAAACATGATTATTAAAACTACTGCCACACCGGTAATAGCAAGTAATGCAAAAGATAGTGCCAGTATTTCAAATTCATTCTATGATGCAACAAAAACAGGTACTGCTTCAATCCCTACTTCATTCTTACCTGGAACAGGATCTCCATTATTAGGTGCTGCAAATTTTGCTCATACCAAACTGCAAAATACTTTCTTCGACAAAACTCCTACATTTATTGGAGCATTCGGAGCAACAGACTGGACTAAAGAATCGTGGACAAATTTCGACCCACAAAACACAGTATATTAAAAACTCTATTTTCACTCTTGATTACTGAGTGAAACTAATCTAAGGAGAAGTTGCGGGTGCGTGACTTCTCCTTTTATAATAGTCTATTTTGTCACACATATTAAATTTTATCATTGCTAAACCAATAAGCTTAATTTTTGGTATTTTTGTTGGACAAAACCTTTTAAGTGCTACATTATGCGTAAAACAATCATTTCTTTTCTACTCGTATTTTCGTTTCTGCTTTCCCTTTCAGGACAAAGCAGTAAAATTATTCAAAGTGATGGCCTGTTTTTCACTGATGCCACTCAAACTAAATTGTACAGTGGGGAATACAAAGAGTATTTTGAAAATGGATCCCTTAAATTGGAGATGAATATTCGAAATGGGAAACCGGAAGGTGCCTATATTGTCTATTTTGCCAACGGTAGGCCAAATGAAGTACGAGCTTACCTGAACGGAGAGTTTCACGGCGTCTGGCGGACGTACAATGAAGCCGGATTACTGATAGCGGAAGCTAACTACCGAAACAACAGAAAACACGGCACGTGGCATATCTGGGATGATTCGGGCATCATGCGGTATGAAATGCAATATGAAAATGGGAAAAAACACGGGAAATGGTATATGTGGGATGAAAAAGGAAAATTGATTTCAGAAAAGGAACATAAAGAATAGGCAGCCGGATCGGAATTGGATAAATTGTAATAAATACTTCACAACATTGTATAAGTAATGTAACTGTTTTGAAATAATTGTATCGTTACTTTGCACTGTTATAATTCAGGAATAAGTAAATTCAATTAATAAAATAGAGTTATGAAAAAGATGTTGTTTATTTCGCTTGTTACAATCATGTGTTTGTCAATAACAGTTTCGGCAAAAGAAAACCAAACACCCGAAACAAAAACTGAAACAGTAGATCAGAATCATGTATTGAAAGGATTTGTATTTGACAAATCAACGAATGAGAGCCTTGCCGGGGTTATTATAACTGCAAACGGCCAAAAAGTATATTCCGATTTAGATGGTAATTTTCAAGTTGCCAACTTATGTGGCAGTAAATGTCAAATCAAAGTAAGTTTAATATCCTATGTTGATGAAACCATTGAAATTGATGCTAATAATCCGGAGCCCATTCAAATAATGTTGAAACAACGTTAGTCGTAAAAAAAATAGTTCAAAAGAGGCAAATCTTAATAAGATTTGCCTCTTTTATGTTTAACTAAATCAGGGCGTAAGCATAACACTTTTGTCATAGTAATCACACAACAACGAAATTTTGTTTTCATACTTTTGTCAGGGCATACACCATACAAAAAAAGTAACAGCATGCCGGTACATTTTCAATTTACTTAGCCAAATGCAAATGTAACTGGTAATCGCAGGTAGACAAGTACTGAAACCGGAGCAACAATTACCAAACTATTTCTGCGTATGAATTAAAAGAGAGAATTAAATTGATTATCAACAAGAATAGATAAGAAAAAGACAAGAAGTAATGAAAAATATAGTCTATGACAACCTCGAAATGATCCTCATAAACAAAAAGGTTCTATTGAACAAAATTGAAATTCCACTAACAAAAAAAGAATTTAATCTTTTAAGGCTCTTCCTGGAAAACAGAAACCATTTGTTCACACGCAAAGAGATATTATCCCATATCTGGTCGGCAGAGAGTGTAATATCAAACAGAACTATCGATGTGAATGTTATGAGGCTACGTAAAAAAATCGGCATTTATGAGAATAAATTAGTAACCAGGTTAGGATATGGATATAGCTTTGAAGAATAAGATCCAATCCTGATGTCAAACCCGGAGGACTGTTTTTACAATTCATTCAGCAGGTACCCGCCCACTGGTAAACTATGCATATTCAGAGCCTGATCAAATAGCAAATAGCTAAATGCATAGCATGCGATAAACCTCTGTTTTATTAATTTATATGATTATCCGCATAAAGTCCTAAAACATACTTGTTGGTTTTATCTTTCGGCACTCTGCACCTTTTAACTTGTTCTTAATATTTAATTCTACCAACATCTCGGGACTCTGTTACTTTTCATTGCCTGCACAAGGAGTGTATCTACGATATTTTGGTAGAAATGATTCTCAAACTAAAATGTTTGTCGGTCAGTAGTGATTAATTATAATAATTTATAAAATAATACTTTTATTTTTACATACTCAAAATAAATAATGTTGAATGGATTTTAATGAATGGGTTCAGTTATTTTATTTATAACACTTGTATGTTGATACCACCATCTTATCAATACCATATCGGTGATGTTCCATATATATTCCATATGTGTTCCATATATGTTCCATATATATTCCAATATTATATAGATATGGAATATATATGGAATACTATTGGAAAATGAATTGAATATTTATTTTTTATCAGTGTTATGATGGTGACATCGTGAAGAAGAAGAAGAGTAAAGATGACCCCTATATCCCCTAAGCGGACTTAAAGAAGCTTATTTAAAACAGAGGTTTATGAGTAAAAATAAGGGATCAGTTTATCACGATATTGGGATATTATCCTGAATAAACATACAGGATTGATTATCAGAACCTGAATAAACGAATAGTGTTATTGAAATACAGGAAAAACTTTATTTTGAAAAAGGCTTCCTACAGTTATTTTTTAAATTCGGTTTAAACAAAAACCGAGGATTCAACTCCTGATACATCCCTCTTTATAAAAAACAACCAAAAAGTGTGAGATTCGACGAGAGCGATTTTAAAGCTCCTTATTTGGTTTATTAATTACAACTTCAATATAGCTCCAATCGATACTGTTCGTCCCAGATTATAGACTTTATTAGTGAGTATGACATATTTAGAGACCCCATCCTTCACATAGTCATAAGTTTGTTGAGTCACAAAATTCTGTGCCAGTAAATCTTTAATACCAAATTTCAGTTCCCAGCGTTTACCGATTCTTTTATTGACTGAGAAGTCAATCACATGCCTGGGCATTTCATACATATCAGGAATATCAACATTGCCCTGATTCAACTGGGCTGCAACTAATATACGTTTACCCATTACATTATACAAGAGCGATGACGACCATCCTGATTTGTCATTTTGATAGAACAACCCCAGATTCACTACCACCGGCGACTGCCCCTGCAATGGCCTGCTACGTTCGGTAAGAACATTTGCAAATTGTACCTGGCTGTAAATGTAAGAAGCATTCAGACTTACAGCAAAGTTTTTTAACCCGATTAACTTCTCCAAGGACTTTTTAATTTCCAGTTCTAAACCATAATTTGTTGCACCTGACGCATTATCGAATGAAAAAGATGAACCGGTTCCAAGACTGACCATTTCAATGGGATTACTGAAATGTTTGTAGAATGCAGCAATTGAAAACGTTTCAGTTGGTGAGGGATAATTTTCAAAACGCAAGTCAAGGTTTTGAATGGTAGCGTCTTTTAAATTTGGATTCCCGGTTACTGTATTTTTTTCGGTAAAATCATAATATACTAATGGGGCTACTTCCCGAAATTCAGGTCGGTTGATAGTACTTGCATACGCAATTCTCACGAGTGAATTATCTGATAAGTTATAACTTGTATTGATTGATGGAAATAAATGAATAGAAACATTATTAAACTGTTCCGGTGTTTTTGCATCATAAAATCCATCCAACCCCAACAGGTTATACTCAGCCCTGACACCTCCGTAAATATTAAATTTACCTACCGGCAGATTCAAAGCGGCATATCCTGCAGCAAGAATATTTCGGGCTTTATATGAATTGGCAACACTGGTTTGTTCGTCAAGTGCAATTATTTTATCCTGTCCCAGATAAGGTTGGGAAAATAATGTTTCAAATCCTAAGGCGTTTATTTGTTGGTCACTGTACATACCGCTGTTCGTGCTTTTATAACAAAGACTTCGTTCGGAATAGTTTCTTGTTTTGTATTCGGAATAGCCACCTGCTTTAAAGGTTGATGAAATGTTCCCTGTTTTAATTTTTTGTTCAAAATTAATGGCAGCTGTGCCCACATATTCATGATTCGAAAGATAAAGTCTTCCAAGTTCATTTATGCTTGCCCCGGTTGGTAAAACATATTCATATACTCCCTCGGCATTTTCTTTCATATTCCAGTTCTGACGATCAGGTTCAATCCTGTTAGCATAGGCAAAACCGGCATTCCAATCGAGTTTAACTTCCTTCTCTTCATTTAATTTATGGGTCCCGCTAAGTTGACCGGAATAAGTTGTGCGACTTGAATATTGATTACTATAATACTTGAAATTAGCCAGTCGATAATTATTCCAACCCCATGTATTCGCGGTCTTATCCACCCCGATTTGATTCAGTAGATTATTAAATTCCAATTTATCTTTTCCATTAGTCGTTTGATAAGCCCAGTTATGCATCACCCCCACTTTAAATTCATTGGAATAAATATCAGCATGATACTTATATAAATAAGTTGGTATTTCAGTAGTAGGATCAAACCTTTCATAGGCATAGTTTTGCATATTGCTTCGCGTAGTATACGTGTTGCTGTAATTTATTGATGTAACTGTTCCCAATCTTGAACCGCTTTTCAGGTTCCATTTTTTTCCAAAAGAGATAGCTGCTTTTTGATTTGGCAATGCCGTGCTACGATTTGCTACCCAATGATTGCTTAATCGTAAAGCATATGCATCACGATCGGAGATGCTTAAGTTATTGAAGTCCGTTGGAAAACCGGCAGGGATATTTCGGGCTGAACTCCCCAGTCCTAAAAAGTCAAAAGTGGATCCGGGCAAATGATAAGTATCCATGAACGTTGATTTATCATTAAATCCAATGTTGTATTCGACATTCATGAAGTTTTCATCGGGGATGTTTTTGGTGAATATTTTAATAAAACCACCGGTAGCATCGGAAGAAAGTTCAGGTGACCCTGTTTTAAAAATCAGTATATTATCAATCATACTGCTCGGGATGACATCAAATGAAAATGCTTTCACATCAGTTTCACTACTTGGTGTAGCAGCATTATTCAACCACACGTTGTTATATCGTTGGTTCAACCCCCGGACTACTATGAAACGATCATCCTGAATGGTAATTCCCGGAATACGTTTTACTACTTCAGATGCATCCCGGTCCAATGTCTTCGAGATTTGTTGTGATGAAATGCCATTTACTACCTGCACTGAAGATCGAACACTCTTTAACATCGACAGTTCAGTGTCTGTTTTACGGTGCGCAACAACCTGTACACTTTGAAGCTGCAATGCAGCATCTTCCAGTTCAATATTCAATGAAATAACTTTGTTTTTTTCAACTGTTACGTTTGGTATGCGAAGTGTTTTGTAGGAAACATATGAAATAACAAGTGTATATTTACCTTCTGCAACATTATTGAATTTGTAATTTCCATCAATATCAGCAGTGGAACCTTTTGATGTACCTTCAATCAGTATGGTTGCACCGGTTAGAGGTTCTTTATTCTTTTTATCAGTGATATGTCCTTCAATTCCAGTTTGTGCCTGAAGTACCAAAGAAGAGAATAAAGCTAACATTATAAAAGATAATCGGGTGAAAATAAATTGTTTCATTTGTTATGAATCTTGGGTTTTTAATTCTGCAAAATTAATTCATAACTATTTCAAAGGTAAGAAAGGAATGTTACAATAAGGTTACTAATCATGGTATGTATAGTAAGGCTTCATAAAAACATGGTTGAAAGTATGTAACCTAACAAAAAATCAAACAGTTACAATCAAAGTATATTTTAAAATTAGTGTTTATGTTCACAACAAAGTTAATTTCACCATGTAAAAGATTCAGAAAATCAATTTTGTAACACAATTGTATTATCTGCTTCATTCTATTGTAACATCACAATTCTAATTTTGCCACCGAAATCAAGACAAAAATTCTAATTTATAAACAAAACAATCAATCAAATGAAGAAAATTCTAATTTGCGCAATTTCGCTTGTTTTTACCAGTATGAGTATTTTTGCTCAAAGCACAGAGATTAAAAAAGATAGTACAGTAATTATACATGATAGTTTTAAACCAAACGGTAAACCTATCGTGACTATCTTTAGTGATTTCACGAATACAACAACAGGAGGTAAGACTAATAATGCTTTTGAAGTTACACGTGCATACTTTGGTTACGGTTATAACTTTAGCCAAGATTTCTCAGCAAAAATTGTATTTGATATTGCAAACACACCAAGTCAAAGTCCTTCTGCTTTTACTGCTTTCCTGAAAAATGCTTATGCAGAATATTCAAACGGCATGGTGAAAGCCAATATGGGTTTAATCGGTACTACCATGTTTGGTTTACAGGAATCTACCTGGGGTAAACGTTATTTATACAAATCGTTCCAGGATCAATATGGTTTCGGAAGCAGTGCCGACCTTGGTGCAAGTGTAAAACTTCAGTTTATACCTGAATTAAGTTTAGATATGGCCGTTTTCAATGGTGAAGGTTATAAACAAACTCAGATTGACAGCACGTTCCAATTTGCAGTAGGTTTGACAGCTCAACCTGTAAAAAACCTTTATGCACGTGTTTATTACGATTATAAAGACAAACAATCGTATGCTGCTTCCAAAGTTGCTCAATCTTCATTCAACGTTTTTGTAGGTTATAAAAGCGACAAAGCAACTCTTGCTGCAGAATACAACCTTCAGAATGGGAATAAAAATACTTCAGGCCACAATTGGTCAGGGTTATCGGTTTACGGAGTAGTTCCTGTAATTAATCAGTTCAGTGTAATCGCCCGCTTTGATGATTTGATGTCAGATAAAATCGGAACAGCTACAACCGGTTGGAATACTTCAACTGATGGACAGGTTTACATGGCAGGTATTGAATATGCCCCTGTAAAAGGAATTCTAATTACACCGAATTACCGTTATTCAAACCTGACATCAGGTATCACAGCTTCAAGTATTAATGTAAATTTAGGTATTAGTTTTTAATCATATAATAAAAAAAACAATTAAAACATTTTCATTATGAAAAAGAATAGTTTATTTTTAGCTCTTGTACTGGTTCTTTCAGCAATTGGTACTTCTGCAAAAGCACAATTATCGGGTGCCGGAGCAACTTTTCCACTTCCTTTCTATAACATGGCTTTCGAACAATACACGAAAACTACAGGTGAAAAAGTAACTTACGGAGGTGTTGGATCAGGTGCCGGTATCAAAAGTTTAACAGATAAAGTGGTAGATTTTGGTGCTTCGGATGCATTCCTAAGTGATAAAGAATTAAAAGCAATGCCAGGTGATGTAGTTCATATTCCAACCTGTAGTGGCGCTGTAGTAGTTGCTTTTAATTTACCAGGCATTGAAACCATCAGATTAACTCCTGAAGTGTTGGTTGATATCCTTATGGGAAAAATTAAAAACTGGAATGATGCTTCGTTGAAAAAAATCAACCAATCGGTTAATTTTCCAAACCTTGCAATTACTGTAGTTTATCGTTCGGACGGTAGCGGAACAACCAATATGTTCACCGATTATCTGACAAAAGTTAGCAAAGTGTGGGCAGATAAACTTGGTACCGGTAAAACAGTTAACTGGTTAACAGGAATAGGTGCAAAAGGAAATCCGGGAGTTGCAGGTACAATCAGCCAGACAAAAGGTGCTATTGGATATGTAGGTTCTGAATATTCATTTGCCCAAAAAATCCCAACTGCTTATTTGATGAACAAAGCAGGTAAATTTATTAAACCCTCACTTGCAACAGTAAGTGCAGCCGGAAAAGGTGCCATTCCTGCCGATACTCGTGTAATGTTAACAAATTCCAGTGCAGCCATTGCCTATCCAATCTCAGGTTTTACATGGTTGTTGATTTACAAAGAACAAAATTATAATAACCGTACTTTGGCGCAGGCAACAGCTACCCTTAAATTAATGGATTGGATGCTTGATAAACAGGCACAGTCTATTGCTGGAACTGTTAATTATGCTCCGCTACCTGAAGCTGTTGTAACGAAGGCTAAAGCAATTTTACGCACAGTAACTTATAATGGTAAAACTATTTTGAAATAAGTGTTGTTTTTATTCTAACTCAATGAAAGTCTTTCATGCAACATTCAGTAATTGCATGGAAGGCTTATTTGATTTTAATTAATTTATAATTCAAGTGAATAGCGATAAGATCTTAAAATATGTATTATTTGCAGCATCACTGCTGATTCTGCTGATTTCCGGAGCAATGGTTTTATCCCTGGTACAGGGTTCCATGCCATCTTTTCACCAATTCGGGTGGAAATTTCTAGTTTCAGACAAGTGGGATCCAACAACTGGAAGAGAACAGTACGGAGCATTATTGTTTGTAGCAGGGACATTGTTTACTTCCATACTCGCATTACTGATTGCCATTCCAATGGCATTTTCAACATCGCTGTTTGTGGCGGAGTATTTTAGGAATACATGGATGGCATCGGTGGTAAGTACCCTGGTCGATTTACTGGCAGGCATTCCTTCCATTATCTATGGATTGTGGGGATTCTATGTATTACGCACCTTTATTGTAGATATTGGTTTAAGCGCCCAGGGATATGGTATTTTTACTTCCGGGCTTATTCTGGCTATTATGATTATTCCGTATGCTACATCGTTGAGTAATACAACCATCATGATGGTTCCGAATGAACTGAAAGAAGCCGCCTATTCATTAGGAGCCACCCGTCTCGAAGTCATTTGGAATGTGATTATTCCAAATGCGCGTTCGGGCATTACTGCCAGCTATATTTTGGCTTTCGGCAGGGCGTTGGGTGAAACATTGGCTGTGACCATGTTGATTGGGAATTCAAATAAAATGCCGACAGGACTCTTCAGTACAGGAAATTCCATGGCGAGTGTTATTGCCAACCAGTTTGGGGAAGCAAGTGGATTGCAGTTGAGTTCATTGATTGAAATCGGCTTATTGTTATTCGTTATCACAACTGTTATTAATGCAGTGGGGAAATATATTATTAAAAAATTTGCGTGATGAATGAAATAAACCTACTTTTGGAAAATAAAAGATCAAGCATTATCACTGATACCTTTAAAGGGAGGAAAATAAAGGACAACCTGTTTTTGTCCATCGTTATCCTTTTTTCCCTTATTACCATTTCTATGGTTTTTCTGATTATCGGCACGATGGTATTTAAGGGATTCCATCAGATTAACTTTGCTTTTTTCACCCAAACACCACCGAATACTTTTGAAGCTATGATGGCTAAATCAAGCGGCAAATTAATTCCGGGTGGTATAATTAATGGAATCACCGGTTCTCTATACATGGTTGCCCTGGCATCTATTCTGGCGATTCCTTTTGGTGTATTAATTGGCATTTACCTCTATGAAAACACTAAAAAAAGATATGCAAGCATAATACGTGATATTACTGATGTCTTGCAAGGTGTACCGTCCATCGTCATTGGTTTAATAGTTTACCTGTGGGTTGTTGTTAACGTTACAAAAGGATATTCTGCATTTGCGGGAAGTGTGGCCCTATCTATTATGATGCTGCCTTTAATTGTACGTTCCACTGAGGAATCGTTGAAAATGATTCCCGACTCCTTAAAAGAAGCTGCAATAGCTTTAGGAACTCCTTATTACAAAGTTGTCTTGCGGGTACTGGTACCAACCAGCTTTACCGGACTGATGACCGGTATTTTGCTTGCTATTTCGCGTATTTTAGGTGAAACAGCACCACTTATGTTAACTGCATTAGGCAATCCGGCCATAAACTGGAATGTTGTAAAACCAAGCAGCGCAGTTCCTTTGTTGATTTGGCAATTCTATAATGACCCTAATATGGTGGATCTGATTTGGAGTTCAACACTTTTTCTAATGGGATTTGTCCTAATACTGAATCTGCTCGCAAAATGGATTGCTGCAAGTCGCAAATTTTAAATTTTAATACAATATAGCGGATTATATAAACAGATTATTTTCAGAAAAGATGAACGAAATAAAAGAACTGGTCAAACCTTCCATAATTACGGAAAGAAAAGATATGACCCAACCTTCCATTATATCAATTGAGCACCTCTCAATAGCCTACGACAAAGATAAACTTGCCGTAAAAGATGTATCTGCAACAATAAAGAAAAATGCAATTACAGCCATCATGGGGCCTTCAGGATGTGGAAAAACTACCTTATTAAGAGCCATAAACCGGATGCACGAACTTTATCCGAATATCTCAACAACCGGAGAAATCAAGTTGTCTGATGAAAGCATCTACCAAATGTCAACCATTCAGTTAAGACGGAAAATCGGAATGGTTTTCCAACGCCCTAATCCATTTCCGACATTGAGTATTTACGATAATGTAATTGCAGGTTACAAGCTAAATGGTATACGCCTAAAGCGACAAGAACGGGATGAAATTGTGGAGACATCCTTAAAAGATGTAACGCTATGGGACGAAGTGAAAAACTCACTGCATAAAAAAGGAAATTTTCTTTCGGGAGGACAGCAACAACGTCTTTGTATAGCCCGGGCATTGGCTTTTAAACCGGATGTAATCCTTCTGGATGAACCAACTTCGGCCCTTGACCCGATTGCTACTGCAAAAATTGAAGATTTGCTGATTGATCTAAAAGAAAATTATACCATTGTTTTGGTGACACACAATATGAGCCAGGCTGCCAGGATATCGGACAATTCCATGTATATGTATTTGGGCGAATTGATTGAATATGATACCACAACAAACATTTTCACTAATCCTAAAAACATTTCTACTCAAAATTACATTACAGGAAGGTTTGGTTGATAAACGTGGACAATAGTCTAATGTCTATGGACAAAAGACTGCTATTTTATCTGAATATTAATTATTAAACAAATAAATCATTTAAGTCTGGAGACATTTGACTTTAGACATTAGGCAAAATTTATGAGACACTTAGAACAAGAATTAGTATCACTACGCCAGGATTTGATAGACATGTGGAAATTGGTAATTTCACAGGTTGCCAATGCAGGAGAAGCCATCCTGATATTCGATAAGGACCTGGCTGCAAAAGTTAATATGCGGGAGAAAAAAGTAGATGCTTACGAGTTGAAGATAGATGGGTATATCGAAAATATCATAGCCCTTTATCAACCGGTAGCAGTAGATCTTCGTTTTGTACTGGCAGTTTTTAAAATCAACTCCAACCTGGAAAGGATTGCCGATTTTGCCAATGGCATTTCGCACATATTGATTGATAATCCATCCATTATACTGGATGCTGAAGTTATCTCAGATACTCGTCTTCAAATTATGATCGACCAGGTAAATGAAATGCTTGCACAGGGATTGGAAGCTTTTGAAAATGAAAAATCAAACTTTGCTGCTGCCATTTTTAATGAAGATTCTAAAGTTGATGAAATTAATGATAATGCTGTAAAAATCATTGCCAGCTATATTCAAAAGAATCCGGACAGAGCATACGAGTGTCTGCAAATGATCGGTATTTTCCGTAAGCTTGAACGTATTGGCGACCA
>Ga0209123_1003013_pt1 | contig 13258 bp, 8 predicted proteins | sample BarGraIncu00431A_FD_184500 | JGI IMG/M metagenome (GOLD analysis project Ga0209123, IMG submission 184500) | Arctic peat soil microbial communities from Barrow, Alaska, USA - Barrow Graham LP Incubations 004-31A (SPAdes) (version 2) | ecosystem: Environmental > Terrestrial > Soil > Wetlands >...
CGGCGGAACCCTCGAATCCTTGCCGGAAAAATCTCCAGACATAGCAAATCCCCCTAACCCATTAAAAAGGTTAGGGGGATTGTACCGGATGCTGCACTTTTTTCAACACGTTAAGTGAACCCCTTGGGTGAAAGCTTGGGGGCCTTTCTCGTTACTCTTTTCCTGGTTGTTTACCGATGGCTTTGGCAAGAAACGGGCGAACACAAGGTTCGCCCCTACCAGGCACCATGATGCGCGGCGTTGGTCCCCCCTGTGGAACAGGGGGGAAGGCTCGCATAGCGAGACAGGGGTGCTTTGGACCAGTAGAAACACCCCCCTGCCTCTCTTACGTTCGGCTTCCCCCCCTATTCCATAGGGGGGACAAGACACCCTAAAGCTGATGGCTGTGCAGGCGGGTTTGGGGAGCTATCCCATATTAAAGGAAATTCAAAAAGTCCCCTCTCCCGGAGGGGGAGGGTTAGGGAGGGGGAGTCACAGCTTCTCAGTTGGGCAAGAGGAATACACGGCATAAAGCACATCGTTTTTTCCGGTATTTTTCACCTCATACATCAATTTATCAGCGACAGTCACAATATTCTCAAGCTCGCACTGGCCACTGACGCAGGTAACCACCCCCATACTGATAGTAGTCGGCCAGGCATTTTCCTCTGATAAAGCATCGAGTTTTTCTTTTATCTTCCGAGTAATGACCTTCGCCGATTCCTGGCCGGTCGCGGGGTAAAAAATGGTGAACTCGTCCCCGCCCATCCGTGCCACGATATCGGTTTTCCGGAGATTATCCAAAAGGCAGGAGGCAACAGCCTTCAGCAGCTCATCGCCCTTAGAGTGTCCAAACTGGTCATTTACCACCTTGAAATTATCGATATCCAGATATACCAGGGAGTAGGGGCTGCTCTCACGCTGCAACCGCATTATTTCGTATCCGACCAACTCGGAAAATGCCCTTTGGTTCATCACACCAGTAAGCGGATCGGTTCGGGAAAGGGTACTCTCCAGTTCGAGAAGGTCCCGTATCCGAACGAGCATCAGTACGAAAACCAAAAAAAAACCCAAAGCCGACAAAATATCCAGTGACCCTACCAGCGAATTGAACTTCAGATAGTTGCGGGACAGAAACAAGGTGCAGATTACCGAGACCAGCATACCCATGCGTTTGCCCGCGAACCAGGTAGTGAACGCGATAGGCAAAATATACAAAAAGGGAAGTTCCAATCCGGTTGGCAGGACCAGGTCGATGGTACCCAACAGGAAACAGCACAGTAACCCGATCACGGTGTTTATCGTGCTGCCTATCCGGTGGAGGTAACTGAAATAGCCCGAGATGATTTTTTCCAGCTTCGTCATTGCGACCGCCCAGGTTCAATTCAAGGGATGCCTTCGCCATTGAAGAACCGTATGATTGCCAAGTTATAGTAGCATTCTTGGCGACAATGCCAGAAGAGTCGGTATTGTCTCATTATATGGCGGTTTATTTCAAGCCTTTAATTACTTCGGGAGTCATCTCCGTCCCGAGATGACAGGGGCTATTTCCGGGCGGTGCGTCTTGCAAGTAAGTGATAAAGATTTTCACTTGCATGTGGCGGCAGCCAATTTATACTTGTCACGTATGGAGTTAATTGCCAGGCTTTAAGCAGGGGGTAGCCATGATACGGATGCCGTTAAAAATAGCTTTTGTGTTAGCGTCGGCCTTGATATCTGTCATGCCGGCTTTCGCGGCAGGGGGGATGGCAGGCACCATGCCCGATCAGAACCAGCAGAATCAAAGGGATGAATGTGTACTGATGGCCAAAAACTGTGTCTCTACCGACCCCATCAAGCAGGATTCCCTGCAGCAGAGAATCATGCGTATCAGCCACGAAATCGGAAAGGGGACGGCAGTATATACCAAAGAAGAATTAAGCAGCTTGAATTCCCAGTTACGGGATGCCAGCGAGCAGCTGGAATTCATGCAAAGTAGCAGTGGTTCCTGACAGTATTGCTCACGGAGTTTTAGGCCCGGCTCAGATAAACCTTGGCCCGGATAGAGAAAGATCAGCCCTTGGCAGGGCACACCTTGTCCTGACAGGGGCTGATCCCTCTTACGTCCCACTCAAAACCGACCTTGCCAGAAGAGCAAGTACTGAGACATACTTAAGTCTTTTATCCCAGGCGTATCATCCGCAATTCAATCGCCCGACCTCCCAGACCTACTCCGAACATCGGCCAAAAGTCCCGACCGCGCTGCCAGCTAAAAAATGTCATATGGCATTCAAAACAAATAAGGTTATACTATCAATCATTTTGTCTTGAGGTCCCATCAGAGTCGCCATGATCTGTTCCCGGAAACTTTTGAGAGGTTATTGCCGCAATGAAGATGATCGTTGACTCTAAGAACAAGCCTGATGCCGATGCGATTTCAGTTCCTGAAGGGAAGGAAGGGACCTTAGCCGGAGAGCGCAATGAGGAGGAGCGTACCCAGTATGTGAATTACTTGAATTCGCTACTCGAATCGTCTCCTCAAAGGACACTTGATTTTAGTGGAATCGACCATTTAAGCAGTTTAGATGATGCTCTTTCGTCCAATAACGCGACTGACAGTGAAGTTATATATTATGGTTATGAATATTCGAAAACTAAGGTGAAAGAGCTCAACAATGAAAGGAACCAGCTCAAATTAAAGGTTGCTCGTCTTATCGCTCAGTTGAATGAGGCAGATTTCAAGATGGATAGTTTGACAACTGAAAACGCCAGCCTTAAATCGAAAATAGACGATTTGGAAAACCACATCAATCTCTATAAAATTGCCATTACCGACACTACCCGAAGCGATAAGGCACTTAAAAAACTCGTGGTAGCAGCCGCGCAAAAAATCGAGAGTCAAGTCGATTCGAGGCCGGATGTCAAAAAGGCCCCGGCAGTCGTTGCGGCTGGCGCAGTAGAAAAGCTCGACCAGGAGGGCACGCCGCTGGATACTCCCCAGGGTGACAGCGCCGGTGAAGTTTTCTCAGAGTCGGAAGCCGCCCTGCAGACTCAATTTATCGCTCCCGTCCTTACTCCGGAATCAATAGCCTATGAATCCCGGGCACCCCTTACGGCCCCGGCCCGGGAGACCGTCGCAACGGTCCCTCCGTTTTATATCAAACCAGGACCTAGCCAAAATACCGAGGAAGCTCCGGCAGCAAAGTTTGCCAGGGACAGGATGAATGCTACTGCGCCCCAGATCGCGCGTGACCAGCCAACTCAGCAAGAGGGACAGACTCGGAAGATTTTTTATAGTAAACCGGTTGTCATCAACAACGATAGACCGGCTTCCGCTACCATTATAAAAAAAGAACTGAAAGACCCTCGGCCCCACCAGGAAAGGGGCCAGGATTCGGAGAAAGTGCCACGCCCCCACGCAATGCCGGCGGGAAAAGCGGAAGAGAAGCGCAACTCAGCTTCCTTGCCGCCGGCTACGGTTGCCGAAGCGAAAGAGCCTGAAGGAGAAGCGCGCTCCAGCAGAGCGCTATTGCTTGGGAGCGCAGCGGCCGATGGAGAGGTTTCACCCGTCACCAAAACAATAGCCCGCAAATTTATCGAGAATTATCGACTGATTCAGGTTGAGGCCGATTCTCACGGCACGGCGTCAGAGCCGGACCTGACCGGCAAGGCCTGAATCCGGGAGCGACTTGCCAAGGGATGCCCGGCCGCTGCCAGCGCGGCCTCAGCTTCCCGCGGCGGCCAAGCCGCGGTTTCCGGTTGCTGGGTCACAACGTCATCCCTCCCCACTTGGCAGGGGAGGGGCGGTTCCCTACCACCTGCAACTGGTCTCATAATGATGTCGTCAGATCAACCAAAGGAGATAGCCATGGCCGAAGAATTGGAAGGCCCGGCCTTACAGCAGCGGCTGAAAGCCGTGCTGCCGCTTTTTACTGCCAAACCGAAGTAGCAGCAAGGGTGAGGGAGGTGCCTGCAGCGTTTGTGAAGGTATCTCCTCAACTCGACCAAGGCAGCACCAACAAAGCAGCCATCCTCATCGTTTGAGATATAGTTCCCCTTTAAATTGGGCACATGGCACCTTTTTCCGTGATCCAAATACCGCCTTTGGGGGGATCTATCTCGTAGTAGCGAGCAACGGAGGTGATCTTGCCAGCGTCGAGCGGAGTTCCCTCCGTCAGCAGCAACAGCCCGGTTCCGCTGTAGAGACTTCGGGTAATAATCATCCCCTCGACCAACATCCCGGGGCGTAATTCGAACTCGCCGCTAGCACTCTGGCCGAGCGGACTGCCGGGGAGCGCGGGCTTCTGTATCCAGCTGATATGAATGCCGCAGGCCGGTGGGTCGATGTTGTAATGCCGTACTACTGCGGCTATTTTGTGAGAGTCGAGGGTAGTTCCCTTGCTAAGGACCAGCAAACCGGCCCCACTGTAGAGGTTCCGGGTGACCAGCATCCCCGGCAGGAGCTGGCCGGGGCGCAGTTCCTTCTCGGCCGCTTCGGCTTGCAGCGCCCGCGCCGGGGTGTACAGTGCCCGGATGTGAGGCTCCATAATGGTGAGTAGTTCCGGGTCGAGCTGACCTCCCAGCTCTGCTGCCGCCTTTTCCAGCACCATCCTCACTACGGCTTCACCGCGAGATTCCTCAATCTCGCGGTCGATCCAGTCGGCGCAGGTGATTATCCTGGCACCGAGCGGGATGTCGGCCCCGGCCAGCCCGTCAGGGAAACCGTGCCCACCAAAGCGCTCGTGATGATGCCGGATCAGGATTCCCGCCTTGCGCAGTTCTTTCACTCCATCAACGGCGCTCTGCCCCCGTACCGTATGCTGCAGAAACAGGTCCCTCTCCTCGCGGGTCATGGCCGAGATCCGTTTGTCGAGGATTCCCTGGTCAATCCCGATCACCCCGATATCGTGCAGCAGCGCCGCCGTGCGCAGCGTCTCCATCTGGTCCGCCGGCAGCCCCAGATCCCCGGCTACCGCGACGGAAAGCCTGGTTACGTTTCCCGCGTGTTCCTGCAAACGGCAGCTGTGCAGCTCAATCAGGCGCGAGAAGGCAACGATGGAGTCGCGAAAGGCCTCGCTGATCTGCTGGTTTCTGCGTTTTAACTCCTCGTTTTGCCCCCGGATGGTGGCGGTCTGATCCATGATCCGGTTTTTCAGTCCTCCGTTCCACTCAGAGAGCTCAGCGTTTTGCCGCTGCACCAAGGCCGTCAGCCGGCGGTTCTCCTGCAACAACCGATACTGCTCCACCCCCTCCAGAATGGTCCTGCGCAGCATTTCATCGTTCCATGGCTTGAGCAAATAGCGCGAGGCCCCCCCGTTGTTGATGGCGTCAATGGTCTCGTCCATGTCGGAGTAACCGGTCAGCACCATCCGGATGGCCTCCGGCGCCACTTCGCGCGCGCGCCGGAGAAATTCGGAGCCGGACATCCCCGGCATCCGCTGGTCGGAAAGGATCACGGCAACGTCGGAATGGAGCTGGAGCATCTCGAGCCCCCGGGCCCCCGAGGTGGCGCTGATCACCTCCGGATCGCTCTCCGTTTTTATGAGCAGCCTGGTAATGGCACTGAGTATGTTTTCCTCGTCGTCGACGAGCAGCACTTTGTACCTGATGTCACCTTTCTGATCTGTCATGCGTATGCTCCTTGTGCACAGGCCAGTTCCTGGCCCTCCGCGTCAGCCGGTCATCGATCGACATGGTTTTCAGATGATTAGCGAAGGAACGGATTACTGATTCCCCTTGCTGCGACAGCACCTCAGCACTTTTAACTATCGGAATAATCGGCAATCTCTTTAGGATTACCGGCGCATTTTAACGGTGACCACTGTGTTAAAATGCGCCAATGCCATGCCGTTCCTTCCCGTTACACTCAGGGCCACGGCCCGGTTGGCGCGTAATACTTCGGGGTCCCAGCGCTTTGCCATGCAGGTTGGGAAGTCAAAAGCACCTGCTGTTTTGTCCCTGCATTGTTTTTACCTCAATCATTTGGCAAATAGTGCCGATGAATGACATTGTCCCTTACGGCCATCTTTACGCGCGAAGATGCCCGCCAGGCAAACCGACTGCTATCCAGTCCGGGAGGCTACATGAAGCGCACCGATTTTAGACCCTGTCCCCGCCCTTTCGAGCATTCTGGCCCCATCATGCTCCTTGCCGGTATGGTGGGTTGCCCTACGGCACGACGCCACCAGTCGCACCCGGTTGGCCGCAATGGTCGATGAACAGAGGGAATTCCTGGAACGCCTGCTTCAGCAAAGCGCGGTCCCAACCATTGTCCTCAACCCGAACCACGAGGTAGTGATCTGGAACAGGGCCTGCGAAAAAATGACGGGGGTTGCTGCGGCAAAGATGCTGGGCGGAACCGAGGCCTGGAAGGCCTTTTACGAGCGTAAAGGTCCAATGCTCGCTGATCTCGTGATATCCGCCGCCCTGAAGGAGGACCAGGAGCCGACTCCGCTGGCCGTCGCCAGATCGAGCTTCATCCCGGAGGGGCTGCAGGCCGAGGGCTGGTACCGCGGGCTCAATTGTCAGGACCGCTACCTCATTTTCAACGCGGCCCCGATACGGGACGGCGAGGGAGAACTCCTGGCCGCCATGGAGACCTTTGAGGATATCACCGAGCGCAAGCGCAACAAGGAAAAACTCGAATATCAAGCCAACTATGACGCTTTGACTGGTCTCCCCAACCGGAACCTGCTGGCTGACCGGATGCGCCAGGCGATGCTTCTCTCGCTGCGCGACCGGCAGGAAGTGGCCGTCCTGGTGCTCGACCTGGACAATTTCAAGCTGATAAACGACACCATGGGTCAGCAGTTCGGGGATTCCCTGCTGAAATTGGTCGCAGGACGCCTGACAGACTGCGTGAGATCGTGCGACACGGTAGCGCACCAGGGAGGGGACGAATTCACCATCGTGCTGCGCGCCGAAGACTTGTCGGTAAAGGCAGGCGGCATCGCCGGCAAGATTCTGGAGACGATTTCCCGCCCCTTCCCCCTGGAAGGGCGTGAGCTGGTCATCACCGGCAGCATCGGCATCAGCGTGTTCCCCAAGGATGGCGATGAGGTGCAACTGCTGTTGAGAAACGCCGAAACCGCCATGTATCGCGCCAAGGAGCAGGGACGCAACCGCAGCCGCTTTTACACCGGCGAGATGAACGCCCGGTCGGAGGCGCGCCTGGCGCTGGAACATGAACTGCGCCGTGCCCTGGAGCGCCGGGAGTTCCAGGTCTTTTACCAACCGAAGCTGAGTCTGCGCTCCGGCCGGGTCACCGGCATGGAGGCTCTGGTGCGCTGGCGCAAACCGGATGGGACACTGGTCGGCCCGGACAGCTTCATACCGCTGGCCGAGGAAACCGGCCTGATCGTGCCGCTTGGCACCTGGGTCTTGCAGACCGCCTGCCTCCAGAACAAAGCCTGGCAGGATGCGGGGCTTCCCGAACTCCCGGTGGCGGTCAACCTTTCTCCCAGCCAGTTCTGCCAGGAGGACATTGCCCAGCAGGTGAAGGAGGCGCTGACGGGCGCCGGCCTCGCAGCGCATTTTTTGGAGCTGGAGATAACCGAGAGCATGATCATGCAGGACGTGGACCGGGTGGCCGCCATCCTGGGCGACCTGAAGGGGATCGGGGTTTCCCTTGCCATGGACGATTTCGGGACCGGATATTCCAGCCTGAGCTATCTGAAGCGCTTTCCTTTCGACACGCTGAAAATCGACAAATCTTTCGTGCACGACATCACCTGCGATCCGGACAACGCCTCCATCGCCAGGGCCATCCTCGCGATGGCGCACAGCCTGCGCATGAAGGTCATAGCCGAGGGGGTGGAGACGCTGGCGCAGCTCGAGTACCTGCGCGGGCACGGCTGTGACGAAATGCAGGGTTATTATTTCAGCCGGCCGGTTCCGGCTGCGGAGTTGCCGGGGCTTATGCTGAAGCGCCTTCAGTTGCAGATGCCGGAAGAGGCCGCGGCTACCAGGGGAAACACCATCCTGGTGGTGGACGATGACGCGGGAATAACCAGCTCGCTGCAGCGGGTGCTGTTTTTGGAAGGTTACCGGGTGCTGACCGCCGGCAGTGCAGCGGAGGGGTTTGAGCTGCTGTCACTTAACAGGGTAGAGGTCGTGGTTTCGGACTTCCGGATGCCGGCGATGAACGGAGCCGAGTTCCTGGGTCGGGTCAAGGAACTTCATCCGCAAACGGTGCGCCTCGTCCTGACCGGACATGCCGACCTGGCGGCGGTCACCGACTCCATCAACATGGGGGCGGTCTACAAGATCCTGCATAAACCGCTGGGCGACGCTGAATTCAAGGACCAGATCGGCCAGGCTTTCAGGCACCACGAAACGCTCTACGGAAAGGATCGAGAAGCGTTCGCCGCCTGCCGGGAACCCGAGTTAGGGGAGGACGCGCCATGCTGCAGCTGAGAAACCTCAGGATCAAGATAAAACTGCTCCTCATCATCGGCAGCGCCCTGGTCGGGATCATCACCCTGGTCACCATGTCACTGCTCTTTCTGAAGCAGGACCTTCAGAGGGAAAAGGAGCTGAAAACCCGAAACCTGGTGGAAAGCGCCCACTCGATCCTCAGTTTCTACCAGAAGATGGCGGCCGCAGGGGAAATCTCCACCGCACAGGCCCAGAAGACGGCGATGGCGGCCGTCAAGAACATGCGCTACGGGGCAACGGAATACTTCTGGATCAACGACATGCAGCCGAAGATCCTCATGCACCCGATAAAGCCGGAGCTGAACGGGACCGATGTCTCGAACCTTAGGGATGTCACCGGGAAGAGGTTCATCGTCGCCTGCGTAGAGACAGTCAAGGCGCACGGTGCCGGGTTCGTCTACTACCTCTGGCCCAAACCCGGTTTTGATGAACCGGTGCAGAAGCTCTCCTATGTCAAGGGCTTTGCCCCCTGGGGCTGGATAATCGGGTCCGGCATCTATCTCGACGACGTGAATGCGATCTTCTGGCAAAGTGCGCGCCAATACACCCTGGTAAGCATGGTCATTTTCCTGGTGGTAATTGCCATGTCGGGCGTCGTTGCGGGGAACATCACCCAGACCGAGGAGTCTCTGAGACTTTCGGAGGAGAAATTCTACAAAGCGTTTCATGCCAGCCCCGACTGCTACACCATCAGCCGTGAAAAGGATGGCCGGTACATCGAGGCTAACGATGCCTTTTTTCGGACCACGGGGTACTCACGGGACGAGATCATCGGACAATCGTCCCTGGATATTGGAATCTGGGTCGATCCGGCGGAAAGGAGCCGGATGCTGGAGAGAATCGCAAGAGAGGGAGCGCTGCACAATATCGAGGCCAAGCATCGCACCAAGTCCGGAGAAGTGCGCAGCCTCCTTTGTTCCTGCGACCTGATCACCCTGAAGGGCGAGCCGTGTGTCATCCTGATCAAACGCGACGTCACCGAGCAAAAGGATAAGGAGCGCCAGCTCCTTAAGGGGAAGGCGGAACTTGTTCTGAAGCACGAGCAGCTGAGCATGCTCTACAAGACCGTCGACTCGATACAAAAAGACTGGGAGTGGACCCTGGACTGCATCGACGACCAAGTTGTCATGCTCGACAGCCAGGGGAAGGTGAAGAGGTGCAACCGGTCCATCAGCAGGTTCGCCGAGGTGCCGAAGGATAAAATCATTGGACTTGACTGGAGGGATTTCACCCGGAAAGCGGGGATGCCGGCTCTCGGAGCCGACAAATGCAGCGCAGAGTTCTACCACAGCAATCTTGGACGCTGGTTTTGCTGCACCTATTATCCCGGTGTAGTCAGCGCACGTAGCGACCCGGGGGCCGTAGTCACCATTCACGACACGACCGACAGTAAAAACGCCGCCATGGAAATCGGCAGGGCCTATGAAGAACTCAAGGCGACCCAGTCGCAGATGGTGCACCAGGAGAAGATGGCATCCATCGGGGTACTTGCCGCCGGAGTGGCACACGAGATCAACAACCCCACCAGCTATGTCATGAGCAATTTGGGCACCCTCGGCACTTACGCGGAGCGCCTGGCTGAATTCATCGCGGCCCAGACCGGAGTCATCGACGCACTGGGGAGCAGCGAGGATGCCGACCGGCTGGCGGCGCTGCGCCGGAAGCTGATGCTTGATCACATCATTGGCGACCTCCCCAAACTGGTCCGCGAGTCCCTGGGGGGAACCGAACGGGTGAAAACGATCGTGCAGAACCTGAAAGGTTTTTCCCGGCAGGACGAGTCACAGTGCCAGAGAGCCGATATCAGGGAGTGCATTGAAAGCACCATCAACATAGTCTGGAACGAGCTCAAATATAAGGTGACACTCAACAGGGATTACGGAGAGTTGCCCCCTGTCATGTGCTACCCGCAGCAGTTGAACCAGGTCATCATGAACTTCCTGGTCAATGCCGGACATGCCATTGAAACCCGTGGCGAGATAACGGTCAGGACCTGGCTTCAGGGTGGAGCGGCCTGCATGTCTTTCAGCGATACGGGCTGCGGCATTCCCGAGGAACTCCGTTCCCGCATCTTCGAGCCCTTTTTCACCACCAAGGAAATCGGCAAGGGAACCGGTCTTGGGTTAAGCATCAGCTTTAACATCATCAAGAAACACCGCGGAGCCATCTCGGTGGAAAGCGAGGTTGGTAAAGGGACCACCTTCACCATCACGCTGCCACTTGACGGCTGCGAGGATGTCGTTCACCAGGAAGCATAAAGGCCCTGCTGGCAGAGATGCACCTAATCGAGCTCGCTGATACTGGAAAAAACACCTGAAAGCACTCCCCGTGCCCGAGCAGCCGCAAAATTCCCTCTCCCGAGGGGGAGGGCTCGGGAGCGTAAATACATTGCCTAAGCGTTGAATCGTGGGAGTGGCAAATAAAGCCTGGAAAAATTTACTGGCGCCTTCCGGGGCACCCAAAGCGCCGCAGAAATTCGCGCTCTGGAGGTGTCGGTACTCGAAGGCGAAAAGGTAATCAGCGAACGCGAAATAGTGCTTCGCGCGTGCAAAAGTTCGTTTCGCACGCGCGCGGTCACCAATGAACGAAAAAAGGCCATAAAATTGGAAGGTTACTGTCGAGGTGAAAAGCTTTTCCGCGCGTGCGCTTAACTGGCGCGCGCTTTCGCGCTCGAACGCGAGTCACGCGCGGGCGTTCTCCACGCAGTCGAGTCAAGGTCAGGGACTACTCTTTGCGGTCATCGCGTAGGGGGCTGCACGCAGGACCTAGGCGCCAAGTAGGGAGGTGCGGAGCTCAAGCGGGGTGGGAAAAAAAGAAAACTCGGAAGTTGCATTAGGGTTTTCACATGTTAATCTCGTTGTGGGTATCGGGAAACCTCAACTTACAGGAGACTTAATATGCCTTTCTATCTTAAGATCGATTTTCTTCGGAAAAGCGATCCGGTTGCCCTGGCAAAGGGAAGGACCATCTTGACCATGCTGGCGAGCCATCCCTATGTCAGCGGACCCGGGGCGGGGACGCTCGATCAGTTGGGCTCGGTCATCGACCGGCTGCAGTTCGCCAGCGATGCGGCAAAGTGCCGCGACACCAACAAGGTCCGGGCGCGGGCGGAAATTCGCAACGAATTCAACAACCAGTTCCGCAATACCGCGCGCGGGCTGGAATCGTGGGCCAACGGCGACCTTGCCAAGTTGCAGTACTCAGGCTACGACGTTCGGGCCACGCCGAAGAAGGCGGTAGCTCCGGAGGTCGTGGGGGCTCCAAAATTGTCCGTGATGCACGCAGAGGTGGAAGGAAGCATGGCAGCTGAAATGAACGCGGTCAAGGGAGCGGTAATTTTCGATCTCTATATCTGCAAGGGGGATCCGTCGCTTGAGGTCAACTGGGAGCTGTATGCGACCCAGCCCCTGCGCAAATTCAAGGTTACCGACCGCGTGCCCGGCGAGAATTACTGGTTAAAGGGGCGCTGCATGGGCATCGCCGGATACGGCCCCTGGTCCGCAGTAGTCTCCCTCAGGTCGCTTTAATCCGTGGTCACCAACCGTACTGGCGCAGACCAAGGCCCTCAGCGAAATGCGAGGGCCTTTTTTGTACCACAAGGTTCCTGGTAAAAGCCCCACCCCGTTCCTACCCCGCAACCATCTCCCGCATGCCTGCGCTGATTCCCACTGGAAATGACTTTCTTTTGACAGAAAATCATAATCATGATAAAGCGTTGAGAAATAAATTAATGACGTTCTAATATTTGCAGGAGCACGGAATGGATAGCCAATTGAGAAAAGTTTTGCTCGTTTTCAGCGCACTTATCTTAGGTACCTATTCACTGGCAGCAGCCGATCTGGTACAGCCCGAAATACTTGCCAAGCCCAAACTCAAGGCGAAAGACTCCTGGGTCTTCCGCATAAATGACCGCTCAAAAAATGGCGAGACCAAGGAGCGGCATGTAGGTCTGTCGATTGTTCGTTCCAGTGCGAATAGCGTACTGCAATCGGCGAAGGCGGCGGATTCGAGCAAGCCGGCGCTAGAAAAACTCCTGGGGGCAGACTTGAGCCTCTCCGATAGCATCAACGGGCAGACAGTCGTGGTGCACAAGCCCTTTGACTTCCCGATGAAGATCGGAAAGAAATGGAGCGTTTCCTACGAGAAGGAGAACCCCACGAAAAGCTTGAAGAAGCACGCCGTCGAGCTTCGTTACGAGGGGATCGGTTGGGAAGAGGTCAGCGTGCCGGCCGGTACCTTCCAGGCCTTCAAGATAGAGGCGGAAGGATCCTGGCGGGACGAGTTCAATCCCACCCCGATGACTGTCGGGTCGGCTACGCAGTTAGACAAAGATGGCGCAGTGATCGTAGTGAAGAACCAGAAGCCGTTTACTCCAGCTACCATCACGGGGAAAATCTTTAGGACCTACTGGTACGTGCCTGCGGTCAAGCGTGAGGTCAAGAGCATAGAGGAGCAATTCAGCTCGGACGGCAGTCTTTCAGGCGAGAGCACCTGGGAGCTTGAGTCGTCACAGGTGGATGGACCCGGCAACAAGAAATAGCTGCACGGCTATGGTTGGAGCGGATGGCCCGTAAGCTGTGGTTCGGGGAAATCCTGTTGCCACCGCTTAAGGAAACCCGTAAGCTCCCTCTGCCGGAGTGCCCGAAAGTCCCCTCTCCCTCTTTCGCCAACCGCTTCAGCGGACAAGCCCGGAGGGGGAGATACCGTTGTAGAAGTCAAGAAATTAGGCGTAAGTGGGGTCAAACGGTTTACCGTTCTTGAGGACCCCAAACATGATATGTACAAGCTTTTTCATACAGGCGCACGCGATGACCATCCCGTTCTTCGATTTTTCTTTCAATCGAAGGTACAATGCCCTCACAAA
>Ga0209123_1003015_pt1 | contig 13258 bp, 12 predicted proteins | sample BarGraIncu00431A_FD_184500 | JGI IMG/M metagenome (GOLD analysis project Ga0209123, IMG submission 184500) | Arctic peat soil microbial communities from Barrow, Alaska, USA - Barrow Graham LP Incubations 004-31A (SPAdes) (version 2) | ecosystem: Environmental > Terrestrial > Soil > Wetlands >...
ACGAGCAGAAGTTCATCCCGCGCATCAGCCCCATCACCCTCATCGCCCTGCTGTTCACCATCGTCGTGATGTTCAGCCTCAAGGGCGACGTCATCGTCAAGCTGCCGCTCGACGTGGTGCGGATCGCCATCCCGTTGCTCATCTACTTCGTCGTGATGTTCTTCGTGAGCTTCTACATGGGCCGCAAGATCGGCGCCGACTACTCAAAGACGACGACGCTCTCGTTCACCGCCGCGAGCAACAACTTCGAGCTCGCGATCGCCGTCAGCGTCGCGGTGTTCGGCATCGGCTCGGGCGTCGCATTCGCGGCCGTCATCGGGCCGCTCGTCGAGGTGCCGGTGATGATCGGGCTCGTCAACGTGGCCCTGTGGATGGGCCGCAAGTACTGGGGCATGACCGACGAACCAGTGCCAGCGGCGGTCGCCGCCGGCGTCGACGAGGTCGCCTGCGACCCACCGAGGAGCTGATATGAGGAGCTGATATGAAGATCGCGAAAGACCCCGCTGAAGCCGGCAGCATCGTCGACTTCGTCCCGTTCTTCAAGGCGTTCTGCAATCCCACGCGCGCCCAGATCATCGAGTTCCTGTTGGGCGGCGAGCGCTGCGTCTGCGAGATGACGGGGCCTCTCGACCAGAGCCAGCCACTGGTCTCGCATCACCTCGCGCTGCTCCGAGACGCTGGGCTGGTGCGCATGCGCGACGAGGGCACGCGGACGTACTACTCGCTCGACTGGGAGAAGTTCGACGGCGATCTCGGCGGCTTTCTCGCCTACGTCGAGCGCCTGCGCAACGCCCCACGGACCCCCAGCAACGCCGACAGCGCCTGCGCGACTGCCGCGAAGAAGCCGGCGCGACGCAACGCATCATGACCGCAACGACAGGGAGACGCACGTGAAGCTCGAGATCCTTGGTTCAGGCTGCGCCAACTGCCAGAAACTGATGGCGATCACCGAATCAGCCGTGCGCGACCTTGGCGTCGAGAATGCCGAACTCGTCAAGGTGGAGGACTACCCCACCATCATGGCCTACGGGGTCATGTCGACGCCGGCCCTTGCCATCGACGGCAAGCTGGTGATGAGCGGCAAGGTGCCGTCTCAGGCCGAAGTCAGCTCGCTGATCACGACGGCGCTGGCTGCTCGGGGGTGACCCTGGGTCCGTGCCCGCACCCGACGTGCGGTGATCGTGTTTGCCGCCGCACTGCTCGTTGAGGGGTACCAAAACCCCGATTCGCCGTCTGACCAGCAGCTCTCCAGGACGCAGCGATGGTCGCTGGCTGCCGCCGCGTTGCCGACAAGACGCCTCCCCACGGCCCAACACGCCAGAGCACGGCCCATCACCAAGCTCGGCCAGAACCCGTAAGCGTTCAGGTCCCCCGCTGAATCAGGTGAGCAGCGGGATGGGGTCGCCGCGGATCTTGGCGGCAAGCACGTCGCTGAGGTAGGCGAAGAGCGAGCGCCCCTGCAGGCGGCAGGTGACTGAGGCGGAGAGGAGTCGCTCGATCGTGCGCTCGCCCTCCTCGGACTGGCTGCCGAGCGATAGCTTGCGGTAGATGACCGCCCCGCGCAGGCCGCGTTCGGCGTAGTTGTTGGTCGGCTCGACGCCGGGGACGCTGGCGAAGGTCCACAGCGCCGGCCAGCGCTTGAGCAGGTTCTTGGCGAAGGGGCGGTGGTACCTCGTCTTCGTGCTCTTACGCGCCGCCTCCTCGAGCAGCGCCCGGAGCTCCTCCTGGAGCGGGCCGATGCGCTCGCTGAGGCGGGCGCGGTCAGCGTCCCAGCGGCACTCGTCCCAGGCGGCGAACAGCCGCCCCGTGACCCGAAGCCCGGCCGCGCCGAACTGCTTCTGGGCGCCGAGTCCCTCGCTGTGGGCGGTGAAGTCGCGCACCAGATGAGCCCAACAGAGCTGGCGCCGCTCGGGGTCGAGGTAGTCGTAGGCCCACCAGCGATCGGAGCAGGCGACGCCGGAGAAGTCCTCGCCGAGCAGCGCCTGGGCCTCGCGGCGGTGGCGACCCTCGGCGATGCGGAAGACCGCGGCGCGCAAGGTGAGCGCGCCCCAGAGCGTGCGCTTGCCGCCGCGCAGGCGCCAGCCGGTCTCGTCGATGTTGACGACTGAGGCGGAGCGGATCTGGTCTGCAAGCTGAGCGTGGGGCTCTGCGAGCGCCTCGCCCGCGTGCTGCACGATGGCGTCGATCGAGCCCGTCGAGAGCGCGGCGCCAAACAGCTCGCGCAAGAGCTCTGTGGTATCGCGCCTGGAGACGCGGTTTCTGACGGAGAGGGTGGCGACCGCCGCCTGGAGGCGCGGGCCGAAGGCTCCCGGCGGCACCCCGGCCGGCAGCTGGGCGCGCGTGGTGGCGCCGCAGTCCGGGCAGCGCAGCCGCTGCAGCCGATGCTCGCTGAGGATGACCGCGGTCGGCGGCAGCTCCGCGACTTGATGGCGCGCGGGCTCCCCGACCGCCTCGCGCTCCGTCGTGCAGAACACATGACCGCAGCGGCAACGACGCGGCCAGTGCTCGACGACCTCATCGACGCGTTCAAGCGTAAGCAGGAGACGGCTCGTGCCCTTGTGGCCGGGCTGGCCACCCCGCTCTCGGCCCGAGGCCGCTTGGCGCGGCCGCGGTGGCGCCGAGGGCGGATCGGCCGAGGGTGGCAGCGAGGAGTTGCGCGAGCTTCGGCTCAGGCGCTGCTCGAGCTCTGCGACGCGGGCCTCCAGCCGTCGGTTCGCCTCGATCAGCTCATCGATTCGCATCAGCAGGGCGAGCGCCGTCTCCCGGTCGCCGTCGAGAATCGCCTCCGCCTCGGCACGTTCCATAGCGCCCGTGTTCGCCGGACCCGGGAAGGTCCCTGCTCACCCAATGGCCAGGGGGACCTGAACGGTTACTTGTTCCGCTCTTTGCCTACCTCAGCGAGGTGCTCGCCGCCAAGATTCGCGGCGACCCCATCCCGCTGCTCACCTGATTCAGCGGGGGACCGACTGAACGGTTACTTGTTCCGTGGGCCAGACACGTCATCGAGACCTGTGTCAGCGAGGCGGCTCTCCGGCAGGCTCGGCGTTCCGCGCGACCAGCCTGTAGAATCCAAGCGACAGAAGGGGTCTTGCAGGGGTGCGCGCGCAGCCAGGCTGAACTTGTGCCTACACTCTTCGCAGATGAGGTAGACCGGCATCGGCCACCTCCGTGAAGACGCCATATACTCTCAGAGGCGAGGTGGCCGTCGCGTTCGCTCGCAGCAAGCGGTTCGGGCCTGCATCGCAGAGCCTTTCGGGGTAGGGCGGCCTCCAGAGCCCGACTACCGTGGCAGTATCGCGGGGCGTGCCGCGAAGCCGCGGGGAATGCCATGGGGGCCGGCAAGACCGCACGCGATGTGCCGAGGTGCAGTCCCATTGAATGACCAGCCAGCCGGAAACCCGATGAAACGCCCCTCCCGAGACGGGCGCGACCGCAGCCCGCGCACGCCGTCACCGTCGCCGCCACGCAGCACCCCGTCTTCGGTGTGGCGCGTGCTCATCGGCCGGCCGCTGCGGTTCGCCGAGTCGGCCAAGGAGGAGATCGGCTCCGTCGAGGGCCTCTCGGCGCTGTCCCTCGATGCCCTGACCTCGGTCGCCTACGGGCCTGAGGCCATCCTCATCGTCCTCGCCGGGGCGGGAGTCGCCGTCCTGGGGGCCATGCTGCCGATCACCGTCGCCATCGTGGTGCTGCTGGCGATCCTGGTCGTGTCGTATCGCCAGGTGATCGGCGCCTACCCGGGCGGCGGCGGCGCCTACGCGGTCACCAAGGACAACTTCCCGCGCGGCGTGAGCCTGCTCGCCGGCGCCGCGCTCATCGTCGACTACACGCTGACCGTCGCAGTGTCGATCGCCGCCGGCGTCGCCGCCTTGACCTCCGCCTTCCCCGGCCTGAGACCGCTCACCGTGCCACTCTGTCTTGGGATCCTTGCCCTCATCACGATCCTCAACTTGCGGGGTGTGGCCGAGGGCGCCCGGGCGTTCCTGCTTCCCACCGTGCTGTTCATCGTCGGGCTTCTCGCCGTCTTGGCCGTGGGCCTCGTGCATCCGCTCGCGGCACATGCGCCGCAGCCGGGCCGGCCGGTCGTGGCCACCACCGGCCTCGAGGCCCTCGGCGTGTTCCTCGTGTTGCGCGCTTTTGCCTCCGGCTGCAGCGCTCTGACCGGGGTGGAGGCCATCGCCAACGGTGTCCCGCTCTTCAAGAAGCCGCGGGCGGCGCGCGCCAAGCGTACCGAGCTACTCCTCGGCGTGTTCCTCGGCGCGATGCTGCTGGGCATCGCCGTGCTGGTCGTGCGCTTCCACATCGAACCGCGCGTGGGTCAGACGGTGCTCAGTCAGGTGATCGCCGCGTCTGTGGGGCGCGGCTGGGCCTACTACGTGATGTCGGTGACCATCACGGTGACGCTGGCGCTGGCTGCCAATACCTCCTTTGGCGGGCTGCCCGTTCTCGGCAGCCTGCTGGCGCGCGACAACTACCTGCCGCACCTCTTCGCGCTGCGCGGAGACCGCCTCGTCTTCGGCAACGGCATCTGGGCTCTCGCGATCATGGCCGGTGCGCTGCTGATCGCTGTCAACGGCGATACCAACGCCTTGATCCCGCTGTTCGCCATCGGCGTCTTCATCGGCTTCACGCTCTCCCAGGCCGGGCTCGTGGTGCACTGGCGGCGCGAGCGGCCCGCGGGCTGGCAGCGGCGGGCGGCGCTGAACGCCGTGGGCGCCGTGGTGACCGGCGTCTGCACCGTCATCTTCCTGGTCACCAAGTTCACGGGCGGCGCCTGGGTCGTGGTCATCGCGATACCGCTCTTCATCCTGCTGTTCACGCGGATCAGCGCGTACTACGGTCGGGAGAAGGCGCGCCTGGCTTTGGGGGAGGTCCCGGCCGTCCCGCAGGGCAGGCCGACTCTCGTGATCGTGCCCGTCGCCGACGTCTCACGGCTTACGGCGCAGGCCATCGCTGAGGCGGAGTCATTGGGGCAGGAGGTCATCGCCGTCACCGTGGCCTTCGATGACGAGGGCGACGAAGGGCTGCCCGCGGGGCGCCTAGGGGAACGTGGCGGCGCCCTCGGGCACGGCACCAGGATCGTGGAGCTCGAACGTGAGTGGCGCCGCTGGGATCCCGGCGTGCCTCTGCAGGTGCTGCACACGCCCTATGCGTCCGTCGTTCGGCCGATCGTCGAGTTCATCGACGACTTGCGGCAGGAGCGCACCGACCAGATCGTGGTCCTCATACCCTTCGTGATCCCGGACCGGCCGTGGCACTGGGTTCTGCACAACCAGCTCGACCGCGTGCTCTCGCGGGCGCTACGCTCCCGGACTGACGTGGTTGTAGCCCGCGTGTCTGCATCCCTGAGCGAGCCCCCAAGCACGGGCGAAGCGGCAAGGAAGCGCCCCGTCTGAACCGCATGCTCGCTCGACAGCAGGCTTGCCCGGGGCAGTCTCGGAACGGATGGCCATGGCCCTCTGCGTCCCGGCTGCGTGGTCTGCTCCCCCCGCGGACAGCCTTGAGCAGGCTTTCTCGGTGTAGGGGGGCGAACAACAAGCGACGTCCGACATCTGCGCAGCTCGACCGAGGCTGGAGGGAAACCCATGTCCGGCATCTTCGATTACGTCCCGCACCCACACGCGGAGGAACGCAAGGAAGCGGGGCCACCCACGGTCGCCGCCGCGATGCTCGACGCCGCCGATTTCTTTGCGGGTCGACTGCCCGAGGCGTTTGGCGGCTACCGCCGCGAGGTCACCAAGTATCCCGTCCGGTACCCCACCTCATGCAGCCCGCAGGCCTGGTCGACCGGGGCGCCGCTGCTTCTCCTGCGAACCATGCTCGGATTGGAGCCGGTGGGCGACAACCTCGTCGTTGACCCCGTCCTGCCGCTGGGCATCGGCCGTGTTGAGCTCCTCAACATTCCCGGACGCTGGGGCAGAATCGATGCTTTCGGCCGGGGAATGGTCGACACGCGCAAGAAGTCGCTGACCCATCAGGAGCTGGGCATCCTCGGCGAGTACAAGGCGCTCAAGACGAAGTAGGTACGCCGTCTACGTATGCGCTGAACGACGCAATCACCTGAGCCTCGGAGTCTGCCCACCGTCCGAAATCGGGCTCAAGGTCGGGAATCCAGAGTTTGACCTGAGACGCGGAGAGCTTCTTGCGCGCCCTCGCCAGACGCGCTGTCGAGGCCAGCGAACTCATGCCTCGCGACCTGTACCCCCCAGGCGATCGCCGTGATGGTGGAACGCGGCATCGACATCAGCGAGCGATGTTGACTGCCCGCGCGACGATCACGGCCAGGGTTGCGATCGAAAGCACGTTCTCAGCGCCCATTGCGAGCTTTGCCCACCTCGAGTACGGCATCGCATCCGTGGGCGAGAAGGCGATGGAGCTTGTGAGCGAGACGTAGACGTAGTCGTAGAAGCTCGGCTTCCACGTCGCTGAGGCGAGCCCCTGCTGGTCGGCTTGCTGCTGCGGGAAGACGAGGTCGGGGTAGTGTGATCCCTGTAGCCGTCGGCGCGCGCCTCCGGCCCCCCTCCGTCAAGTTCCCAGTAGAGCAGCGCGAAGACCGCGAGGTTAACCAGCCAGAGAGCGAGGCCAGCAAAGAGGAGTCCGCTTGGCCTGAGAGTCGAGCCCAGAAAGACCCCCCCGAACGAGCATCACCAGGCTCACCGCATTGGCGAAAACGAGCACCGTGCTGAGCGCATGCGACAGGATTCTTGCCACCAGCCCCGGCTCGTCGCGACCCTCGTACGCCGCGATGGAGGCCGCCAGCAGCACTGTCGAGATCAGCGGGAATATCCAGAAGGGACGAAGGTGCAAACTGTGCGCGACCCATGCCTGGCCGGCGATGACCACGAGGGCGGCGACGAAGACCGGCCGTCGCGACTCCTGCGCGGTCTTGCACTTCCATTGCGGCTCGGCGGCCATACGATATCCTTCCGGCCGATCTGGACTGACGAGCGGCCTTCTTCGGCGGCATCTCGCACACTTCTGGCGCCGTCAGGACGTATGCCAGTCGTCCTGTTGCTCGGTCCGCTTTGAGGGAGTCTCCCACCCAGAGCAGGATGACGCCAGCCGTGTGGATGATGAATCCACAGCATTGGACACTCCGTCTCTCATGCTCTAACGCGTCGCCCCGCGCCCGCCGCATGCTCACCGACATGACCCCGACCCAGCGCCGCCTGGCCGAGCTGTTCAACATCCAGCGCTACGCACCGACGCGCTGACCCCGCCGTCACAGGGCCCACTTAGGTACTACACCCAACAACACCGAAAACACCCCTGAGCAGCACAAACACCACTCAGCGCAGAGCTAGCGGGGAAACTCCCGCTAGGCGTCTTGCTGAGACTCAAACAGTCGTTTCAGTTCGTGACGAAGGTTCGAGAGTTGTCCGCTTAGGTGCACCACGCTTTTGCCCAGCCCATCGGCATGTTCTCCCTATTCTCTTCGCCACTCCTCCTTGTCGTGGTGCCTTGCGTTGGTGCCTCTTCGAGATACGACACAACCAAAGACATGAGCGGAGAGAAGGCCGGAATGAGGCATGACGTCCCGAGTCCGCCCCTGGCCGTCCGCGCAGGGGCCGTTCGAGATCGATTCGGCGTCATTCCCGTCCGGGGAACGGTCAGTCCTAGTCGTCGGGGGCGCCGCCGCGCCTCGACCAGGACGCCGGCGCTCGGCCCGATGGCTGCTCCGGCGTGGCGAGTGGCTCGACAAGGGGCATGGGCCTGACGACGGTCGCTCCGGGCTGAAGTTCTACCGGCTCGCCGTCGTAGAGAAAGCGCAGAGCAGCGCCCTCTTCTCGCGACGTATAGGACGCCCCCTCCGGAGTGAGCTCGACGTGAAGGGTGTTTCCGGCAAACGTCACGTGGAATGCCACCCGGGAGAGTGCTGCGGGGAGCCGAGGTGAGAAGGAGGGCATCTCGCCGTCGTCGCGCAGCCCCCCGAGGCCGGCGATGACGGCCAGCGCTGCGCCCGAGAGCGAGGCGATGTGCAGCCCGTCGCGGATGTTGTGCTCTAGATCGTAGAGGTCCATGAAGGCGGCGGCCGCCAGGTAGTCGAGGGCGAGGTCCAGGTGCCCGACCTCCGCGGCCACGATCGCCTGGATGCCGGCCGAGAGGGAGGAGTCCCTGACCGTGACTCCTTCGTAGAAGTCAAAGTCCCGCCGCTTCTCTTCTGCCGAGAACGAGGCGGAGCGCAGGTAGAGGGCAAAGACCAGGTCCGCCTGCTTGACCACCTGCTTTCGGTAGAGGTCGAAGTAGGTGTAGTGCAGCAGCAGGGGGTAGTTCTCCGCGGGCGTGTGCTCGAAATCCCAGCGCTCGTGCGTCAGGAAGTCCTGATCCTGTGGGTGGACGTCGAGCCGCTCGTCGTAGGGCACGTAGGCGGCGTCGGCAGCGGTCCCCCACGACTCGATCTCATCGCCGGTCACGCCGAGCTGTCGCGCCGCCTCCGGGTGCCGGGCCGCGGCGTTGACCGCGGCGCGCAGGTTTGCCTGGGCCATCAGGTTCGTGTAGACGTTGTTGTCGACCACGGCGCTGTACTCGTCCGGGCCGGTGACCCCGTCGATGCAGAAGCGGCCGTCTGCTCGCAGGTGGCCCAGCGACCGCCAAAGACGCGCGGTCTCCACGAGCAGGTCGACTCCGTAGTCGCGCTCGAAGTCACGATCCCCCGTGGCCAGCACGTACCGCCGCACCGCGTCCGCGATGGAGGCGTTCACGTGGAACGCCGCCGTGCCGGCGGGCCAGTAACCGGAGCACTCTTCGCCGTGGATCGTGCGCCAGGGGAAGGCGGCGCCGCGCAGTCCGAACTCGCGGGCGCGGTCTCGGGCAAGGCTGAGTGTGGAATGCCGCCAGATGAGCGCCTGCTTCGCCGGGCCGGGCAGGATGTAGGTCAGGACGGGCAGGACCAGCGACTCCGTGTCCCAGAAGGCGTGACCGTCGTAGCCGGTTCCTGTGAGGCCCTTGGCCCCGATGGCTCGCTCCTCCGCCCGCGCGCTCGCCTGGAGGGTCTGGAAGAGGCCGAAGCGGATGGCTTGCTGCAGCTCGACCTGATCGTCGATCTCGACGTCCGCCCGTGACCAGAAATCGCTCAGGTAGTCCTTCTGGGACTCCTCCAGTCCCTGGAAGCCCTCCGCCAGCGCGCTCTGCAGGCTGCCGTCCACCTGGTCTCGCAGCCACTCCACGGACTGTTGAGAAGACCAGTGGTAGGCGAGGAACTTCACGAACCGGAGCGGGTTCCCCGGGGTCAGCGTCGCGGAGAGGGTGAGGCGGCCCAGGTCCGGCTCGCTCTCGACGAGCGGGTCCACGTCCTCGCGCGCGTCGATGATGTGATCCATCCCGGATGCCACCGCCAGGCCGCTCGCCTTTGTGGAGTGCACCAGGACGACGCGCGTCCCGTGGTGAGCGTGGAGACGGCTCTCGAGCACGGAGCCGAGCGCCGACGCACCTCTCGGGTCGGCACTCGCCACGACGTCATCCTTGTTGGCGACGAGGCTCGACTGCAGGGCCACGCTCATGGGCTCGTCCAAGGCCTCGACCTCGTAGCTGACCGCCGCGACGCTGCGATAGCGGAACGAAACGAGCCGCCTGGTGGTCACCCGGATGGAGCGCCCGCCGATGGACTGCCACAGGAGGCGCCGTTCGAGGATGCCCGAACGCAGGTCGAGGACTCTCTCATGACTCTTCAGGCTCCCCCGATGGACGTCCAACGGCTCGTCCTCGATGAGCAGCCGGACCAGTGTGCCGTCCGACACGTTCACGATCGTCTGGCCGGCCTCGGGAAACCCGAACGCCCGCTCGGGGTAGTGGATCGGATACGACTCGAAGAAGCCGTTCAGATACGTGCCGCTTAGGGCGCACGGCTCGCCCTCATCGAGAGTCCCGCGGATCCCGAGGTGGCCGTTGGACAGCGCGAAGATCGATTCACTCTGCGCCAGCAGACCAAGATCGAGCTTGGTCTCGCAGATCGTCCACGGCTCCGCCTCGAATGAATCGTGCGCGATCATCGCCCGCCCCCTCCGTCGTTTTACTGCGAGTGACTCTACCCGCAGCTCAACACCTCGCCATTGTGCACAGATGCCGGCGGCCACAGCCAGGTGCTGGGCGGCGCCCAGCACCGATTGCGGACGGAAGGCTACAAGCCAAGGTCCGACAGGCCTGGGTGGCCGTCCGGGCGTCGGCCCAGAGGCCAGCGGTACTTGCGCTCCGTTTCCTTGATCGGCAGGTCGTTGATACTTGCGATGCGACGGTGCATGAGGCCTTGCTCGTCGAACTCCCAATTCTCGTTGCCGTAGGAACGGAACCAGGTACCCGAGTCATCGTGCCACTCGTACGCGAATCGTACCGCTATGCGTGCCTCATCAAAGGCCCACAGCTCCTTGATGAGGCGGTAGTCGAGCTCCTTCGCCCATTTCTGCTCAAGGAACTTCACGATCGCCTCACGCCCCGACAAGAACTCGGCACGGTTTCGCCAAGAGCTGTCGACACTGTAAGCGAGTGAGACCCGTTCGGGGTCTCGGGTGTTCCATGCGTCCTCAGCCATGCGTACCTTCTGAGCTGCTGTCTCGCGAGTGAAGGGTGGCAAGGGTGGACGGCTACTCGGGTCTGCAGTCATCTTCATGCTCCTCGTTGCGCTGTTTCTGTCTGCATACCCGTCACCAGGATTCTGCGGTCTGCGTAGGCGGCCGACTCCAGTCTGTGCAGGCGGGTACCCGCAGCGGCTCCGCGGCCAGTCTGCTCCCTCGCCATCCGACAGGCTGCAATCATTCGGCAGCCAAGGAGTGATCCCGTGATCGAAGCGACCGAACCGACACGTCCCGATGGTCTTTGATCACGTGACCCGATGACCCGTTGGCGCCGATGACGCGCGGCGCGACCGAAGCGACGAAATCGACAGACCCGACGGATCCCAACGGTACTTTTCGGTCACGTGACGTTCCGTCGCGTACTACTAAGCGTTTTGGCACCCGGAGCGTGTCCCGGGCCTCCTGCCGGGGGTCTCGATCACGCGTGGTTGCCGCTCGTGCAGCGCTCGCGGTTCTGCCACCGGATGTCCGGCAGGCGGCGCGTGATGGGTAGATTACGAGTGACACGTTGCTCTGAGACCCAAGGGGGATTCCATGTCCTCGCCATTCACCTGGACTCGCGAACACCTGCGAGTCCGCCGCCCGCGACTCGCCGGCTTGCTCGTGGCCCTTCTGATGACCGGCCTACTCGTTCTTGTCCTGGCGCCGTTGGCATCCGGCGCGGCCATGGTCACTCCCCACGGCACGGTGACGATCGTCTGGGACCGCGCGGACCTGGCGAGTGTGCAGCTCGCCCACAACGTAATGGTGCTTCCGACGGCGCCGACGGCGCTGGTGCCTGTCGGCCACTCGGTCGAGCTCACCTCGACGATCTCCGGCGGCTCCATACAGACCGCCGTGCCCTACTGGGGCCCGGTCAACTACAGGGGTGGCATCCGCTTTCTGAAGCTGACGCCGGCTGCCCATTGGACGCAGGTCACCGTCACCAAGCTCACCTTCAACATCAGGACGCAGAGCGTGAAAGCCTCCATCAACGGCCACGCGCCGGTCCTCTTTGCCTTTGTCAACGAGATGGGCATGACCGACCACCGCTTTGCCAGCGGCGGCCACACCTACGTGCGCATCCAGGGCGCCTCGCTCTCTTACGCACCCAAGGCGGCGGCCGCTCTGAAGGCAGCATTCGGCTACACGGTCCCCGCCGCGCCCACGCCGTTTGCCTCGCTCACCGAGGTCGTCCGGCTCAACTGACGAGCGCTATCGCCGCTCGTGTCCCGGGCCTCCTGCCGGGGGTCTCGGCTGTAATCGGTGAGATGGGTCGCAGCGTCCGCCGCCACACGGCCCGGCCTGCCCGGGCGCGTATCAAGGCCTCGACCCAAACGGACTGGCCCGTGAATCTCTGTTCGCTTGGGAGTAGTCTCCTTGTCGCTGCCGGCACAGGGAGGGCGAGGGGAATGGCCTTGGACGAACACCCGCAGATGCTCTATCGGCCGCTTGGCAGTACAGGCGAGAAGGTTTCGGCCGTCGGCGTGGGCGGCTTCCACCTGGCTTCAGAGCGGGTGGACGAGAGGCTCGCCGTGCGGATCGTGCGCACGGCCATCGACCGCGGCATCACCTTCATGGACAACTGCTGGGACTACAACGCGGGCGCCAGCGAGATGCGCATGGGCAAGGCCCTCCGTGACGGCTACCGTGACCAGGTCTTCCTGATGACGAAGATCGACGGGCGCTCGAGGAAGGAGGCGACGAGACAGCTGGAAGAGTCACTGCGCCGGCTGCAGGTCGATCACATCGATCTCGTACAGCATCACGAAGTCATCCGCTACGAAGATCCACATCGCATCTTCGCCGAGGAAGGCGCGAATGCGGCGCTGGTCGAGGCTCGCGACGCCGGCAAGCTGCGCTACATCGGGTTCACGGGCCACAAGGACCCCCACATCCACCTCCACATGCTGGACGTCGCCGCCGACCACGGCTTTAGGTTCGATGCCGTCCAGATGCCGCTGAACGTGATGGATGCACACTATCGGAGCTTTGAACGGCAGGTGCTGCCGCGCCTGGTCAGGGAGGGCATCGGGGTTCTCGGCATGAAGAGCATGGCCGAAGGGATCATCCTCGAGACGCGCACAGTGACGCCGATTGAGTGTCTGCACTACGCGCTGAACCTGCCCACGTCGGTGGTCGTCACCGGCATCGACAGTCTGCAGATCCTGGACCAGGCGTTCGAAGCGATCCGCACCTTCCGTCGATTCAGCGGCGAGGAAGTCGAAGAGCTGCTTTCGAGGACGGCGCCCTTGGCGTCAGCCGGCGAGTTCGAGCCGTTCAAGACGACGTCTCTCTTTGACGGCACCGCGCAGAACCCCGAGTGGCTTGGCGCGGAGCTCGAGGTACGCGGTATAGGCGACTAGAGCGAGCTCGAAGAACAGCCGACGCTCAGCGTCAGGGCTAGTGCGACAGCCGACGGCCGTGTGCGGATCATTCGTGGTTCGTATCCCCGTGCGCCCACCAGTCGCATCCAGGAGCCCCCTCTGACCCCTCGGTTGTGCCGGTCGGCCGCAAGGCTCCTGGTGAGGACCGGTCACAGGCGTTCGCGAAGGATGCGAACCGTCAACCGGCCGCCAGCTGCCAGATAAGGACCCCACCGATGACCAGGGGTGTGGAGACCGCGACGAGCAGCCGTGCCAGTTCGCGGTCCAGGTCGAAGACGGCCGAGACGACCAGGGTGTTGAACGCGACCGGCATCGCGGCCAGCAGCA
>Ga0209123_1003016_pt1 | contig 13257 bp, 9 predicted proteins | sample BarGraIncu00431A_FD_184500 | JGI IMG/M metagenome (GOLD analysis project Ga0209123, IMG submission 184500) | Arctic peat soil microbial communities from Barrow, Alaska, USA - Barrow Graham LP Incubations 004-31A (SPAdes) (version 2) | ecosystem: Environmental > Terrestrial > Soil > Wetlands >...
GCACTAAAATACCTCTTGATCCTTTTGATAGATTACTCGCACTTACAACTTCGTACAAATCGAACTTTAAGCATATTACATACAGAAAAGTTAAAACTCTGAACTGTATACTTTGCGGATAATCATTAAATAAAATGATAGAAAAAAAGTAAAATGGCATTAATAATCAGACTGAAAGAAAAAAGAGATTTAGTTGATCCAAAGAATGGGATGTATTTCACGGTACATGAATTGTAGAAGTTAATGGACGTGTATATTTCAATATTTAGACTTAACCCTCATCAATTAATGGTAATCGGTGAGAATATTAAAAACATGAAAGAAAATAAATCTGCAACATTAATGGTCAAAGCATATAAATATATACGAGAGGTCGATTATGGCGATGCTATTACTGTTAAAATCGAGAGGCCAGTATAATTCAAAAGCTATTAATAGCACAGATGAATTAAATGAGTAAAAAATAATTTATTGTAACTATGCACTTACACTGCATAATTATTTAGTTACTTTGCACTATCAAACAAAAACAACTTAAAAACAACAAACAATGAGCAATAATAAAGTGGATGTAAAATTCATTTTCGACATAACAGATAAGGTACTTTGGAATACTTTTAAGAAAAATGAAATTGGAGATGTGTTGTTGCCGTTTGTAGTGATACGTCGGTTGGATTGTATGTTGGTACCGGTTAATGAAAAAATACGCAAGGCTTATCTGGATTTTAAAGATAAAGTTAACGAAGATAAACTTGATCCGATATTACGCAAGGCAGCCGGAGGATTGCAGTTCTATAATGTTTCCAGACATACATTGGAAGCATTGAAAGAAAACCCGAAAACTATTGAGATTGATTTCAATAATTACATGAATGGATTCAACCAGGAAGTCCGCGATATCATTGACAATTTTCAACTTGATAAAGTTATTGCCCGACTGGTTAAAAATAAATTGCTCTACCAAATGATAGATGCTATCTGTAAAGTAGATTTAAGTGTGGATGCGGTGGACAATCATAATATGGGTTATATTTTTGAAGAACTAATCCGTATTTCCAATGAACAAAGCAATGAGACTGCTGGTGAACATTTTACACCCAGGGATGTGATTGATTTAATGATTCGTGTGGTATTTAGCACAGAGAAAGAAACACTTTCGCAACCCGGCATTATCCGCACTATATGCGACCCGGCCATGGGAACAGGCGGCATGATAAACCTTTCGAAAAACTACATTTTGGATGAATTGTGCAAGAATTCCGAAAACAAGCCTACCATTCGGACATACGGACAGGAAATAAACGAGCAGTCATATGCTATTGCTAAATCGGACGCACTGATTACGGGTGAAAATGTTGATAATATTCGTCATGGCAATACTTTTACAGAAGACCGATTTACCGGCAAAAAATTCCATTATCAGTTTGCTAATCCACCTTATGGTGTAACGTGGAGCAAGGATGCTGCTTTTATACAAAACGAAAGTGCCAATCCTGCAGGAAGGTTCTATGCCGGGTTGCCACGCACTAGCGACGGACAGCTGTTGTTTGTGCAACACATGATAAGCAAAATGGAACGCGAAGGCGGCAAAATAGCCGTAGTTACGAATGGTTCACCCCTGTTTACGGGCGATGCCGGAAGTGGAGAAAGCGAGATTCGCAAATGGATTATTAAAAACGACTGGCTAGATTGTATCATTGCTTTGCCTAAAGACTTGTTTTACAACACAGGTATCAATACCTATATCTGGTTTTTAAATAACAACAAACCGGTGCAACGCCGTGGTAAAGTTCAATTGATTAATGCCAACGTGCCTGATGATAAAAACAATGGTATAGAAGGCTTTTGCCGACCTGAAAAACGCAGTCTGGGTAATAAACGCAACAAGATTGAGGATTTCCATATAGATAAACTAGTAAATATTTACACGTCCTTTCAGGAAGGACGATATTGCAAGATTTACAGCAACGACCATTTTGGCTATTACTCAGTAACAGTGGAGCAACCCGAATTGGATGCCAAAGATAGGCCCGTAAAAGACAAAAAAGGCGGACTAAAACCCGACAGTAGCAAGCGGGACAAGGAAACCATACCTATGAATGTAGATGTTGAGGAATACTTCGAAAAAGAAGTACTGTCCCACGTACCCAATGCATGGATTGACTACGACAAGACCCGCATTGGCTACGAAATAAACTTCACCAAGTATTTCTACGAGTACAAAGGCTTGCGTCCTTCAGCTGAAATAAAAGCCGAAATTGAAGCATTGGAATTTGGCTCTGAAAACCAAAAAGGTATCACACAATTACTTAAAGAATTGCTTGGATGATTAAAAGGTACGAAAAATATAAGGAAAGTGGGATTGAGTGGGTAGGAAATATACCTACACATTGGAGAGTTTCAACTGTGAAAAGAAATCTAGAATTTCTTAATAACAAAAGAGTACCAATCGAAGCTGGAGTGAGATTTGATAGACAAGGAGAATTTCCATATTATGGAGCATCTGGAATTATTGATTACGTTGATGATTATATTTTTGATGGTACTCATATTCTGATTGGTGAAGATGGTGCAAATATCTTAAGTCGTTCAAGTAGATTAGTATTTATTGCTCAGGGAAAATTTTGGGTTAATAATCATGCGCATATTTTAGATGTACCTGCTGGTAATACTAGCTATTTTTGTGAGCAATTGGAGCTGAATGATTTTGCAACACTTGCATCTGGCTCTGCTCAGCCAAAACTTACAAAAGAAGCGTTAGCTAATCTTGCATTAATAATACCTCCAATAGAAGAACAAAACAAGATAGCTAACTTTCTCGACCACCAAACCACCATTATTGATGATTTAATTGGTCAAAAAGAGAAACTGATAGAATTGCTGAAAGAGAAACGGCAAGCAATAATCAACGAAGCTGTAACTAAAGGACTTAACCCCAATGCCAAGATGAAAGATAGTGGAATTGAGTGGTTAGGAGAGGTGCCTGAGGAGTGGAAGGTATTGAAATTAAAGTATCTTTTGCGTAATCAAGATGGAATTAAAATTGGACCATTTGGTAGTGCTCTTAAATTAGAGATGATGGTTGAAGATGGATATAAAGTTTATGGTCAGGAGAATGCGATTAAGGATGATTTTGAAATAGGAAAGAGATATATCACACAAGAGAAGTTTCTTGAAATGGAGAGTTATAAGTTGCAACCAGGAGATATTATTATTACTATGATGGGGACAACAGGGAAAAGTAAAGTTGTACCTGAGAACATTCAAGATGGAATTATGGATTCTCACCTTATTCGTATAAGAGTATCAGATTTAGTAATTCCAGAACTTTTAGCATTATTGATTAATGATTCTGATTACATTAAAACACAATTGGATAGTATTAGTAAAGGAGCAATTATGACAGGATTGAACTCTGTAATTGTAAAAAGTCTAAACATTATCGTACCACCTAAGGAATCTCAAAAAGAGCTACTTGAAGAAATTGATAGACGATTAGACTCTATATTTGTGATTATGAAGAACACTTTAACACAAATTACCAAGCTCAAAGATTACCGTCAATCGTTGATATCGGAGGCAGTAACAGGCAAGATAGATGTGCGAGATTGGAAACCTACAAATAATTAAAGTTATGGAAATACTTTTAATCATTATTGGAATTGCTATTGGTGGTGTAATTGGTTGGTTAGTTGCCAAATCAAAAAGTAATGCATCGGTGCAAGCAGAAAAAGAGTTGGTACAACAACGTTATAATACGTTGGAGATTGAATTTGCAGCATTTAAAGCCACTGCATCAGGTGATTTGAAATCTGCAACTGAAAAACTGGAAGAAAAGCAGAAAACAATTGATGACCAACACACAGCAATCCAGGAAAAAGAAAGTGATTTATCTGAGATAAAAGATTTGCTGTCAACTGCCAATGCCAATCTGGATTCAGCAAAACTAACCATTCAAGAAAAGACAAATGATATAACCGGTCTTAAAAAAGATTTGGTTGATAAAACGAATGAATTCAATGAAGCAAATAAGTTATTAGCTTCAGCCACTGCCGATAACAAAGCATTGAATGACAGACTTGATAGCCAAAAGACTGAAATAGAAGAGTTGGGTAAAAAATTCAATCTTGAATTTGAGTACATTGCCAATAAGATACTGGAAACCAAAACAGAGAAATTTACAGAACTGAATAAAACGAACCTAAAAGCAATTTTAGAACCATTAGGCTTAAACATTGAAGAATTCAAAAAGACTGTAAACGATACGTATGACAAAGAATCAAAGGAACGTTTCTCGTTAGGTGAAAAAGTAAAAGAATTGGCTGAGCTTAATCAACAAATAAGCAAGGAAGCTCGCGATTTGACGAGTGCATTAAAAGGTGAAGCCAAAACCCAAGGACGTTGGGGGGAAATGATTTTGGAAACCATTTTGGAAAAATCGGGTCTGCGAATAGATGAAGAGTACTTCATGGAGCATCAGCTGTTAGACGAGAATGGAAATCCATTAAAATCAGATTCCGAAGGGAAGAAAATGCGTCCTGATGCTGTAATCAAATACCCCGATAACCGGAATGTGATTATCGATTCCAAGGTATCATTAAATGCATTTACAAGATACTTAAGTGCTACCGATGCAGAAGAACAGAAAAAAGAATTAGATGCTCATGTTTCAGCTATAAAGACTCACATTGTAGCTTTGAGCACAAAGGGTTATGATGATTACGATAAAGCACTTGACTTTGTTATGATGTTTATTCCAAGTGAACCTGCCTATATAGCAGCAGTACAGGGAGACCCAAATATATGGAATTTCGCTTATGACAAACGGATTTTATTGTTGAATCCTACCAACCTGATTACTTCATTAAAGCTTATTGTTGACCTCTGGAAACGTGAAAAACATAATCGGAATGCTCAGGAAATAGCTGACAGAGGTGCTAAACTTTATGATAAGTTTGTTGGATTTGTAGCTAACCTAGAGGATGTTGGCAAACATATTGGTAAAGCACAGGATTCATATAACGATTCTTATAAATTACTTACTACAGGTCAAGATAATCTTGTTTTACAAGCAACTAAACTAAAAGGATTGGGATTGAAGAACAAAAAGAGTTTATCTGCCGAATTAGAACTGAATGCAACTATCAATGAATTGACTGATTAATATAAATTGAGCTATGTCAGAAGGAACCAAAGAAATGCATCTTGAGGATCATATTGCTCGTTATCTGAGCCGTGATATCAAACCTGATTTTTCGGAATATATAACAAAAGACAGATCGTTTTACGATAAAGATTTGTGTATCATTCCAGAAGATTTAATAGATTTTATTAAAGATACCCAATTGGATAAATATAATAAAATAGTAGATCAATATGGTGCAAGTACTGATTCAAAAATAGTCAACTATGCTGCAGATCTTTTGAAAAAAGAACGGAATAAGACCTTGTCTTACTTCCGAATGAAATTAAAAATTTGTGGTCAACATCTGGATACAATCTACTTTAAACCACAGCACAACAAATCACCCGAACATCTGGATTGGTACGAGAAAAATAGACTGACAGTAGTTCGTCAACTCAAATACTCCAAGAAAAATGAAAATTCCATTGATATAGTTTTGTTTATCAATGGAATTCCTGTTGTTACCATTGAGCTTAAAAATGCCCTTACAGGTCAATACCTGATGAATGCCATCAAGCAATATATGGAAGACCGTGACCCTAAGGAGACATTGTTTGAATTTAAACGTTGCCTGGTGCATTTTGCTGTTAGTACCGAGCAAGTGGCTATGTGTACGCAATTGAAGGGTAAAAGTACTTTCTTTCTGCCATTCAACAAAGCATTGGTGAACGAAGACGATGACAATTATGCTACTGCTTATTTGTGGGAAGATGTATTGCGTAAAGATTCTCTGATAGACTTAGTACAAAACTATGTAAATGTTCAGATTAATAAAGAAAAGTATTTCGATAAAGCAACCAACGGTTTAAAAGAAACAGAGAAAGAAATACTTATTTTTCCTCGCTTTCATCAACGCCGTGCAGTAGAAAATTTATTAGATGCAATACGCATTGATGGTGTAGGAAGTAAATACCTTATACAACATTCAGCCGGTTCTGGCAAGTCTAATACAATAGCTTGGTTGGCTCACCGATTATCAGGTTATTATAAAAAAGCAGATGATAATAAGTCCTTGTTTAACAGCACCCTTGTTGTGACCGACCGTAGGGTGTTGAATAGACAGATTCAGGATTGTATTCGACAATTCGACCATGTTCCGGGTAGTGTGGTTTATATTGATGAAAGTCAACCAAGTTCAGTTTTAGCAAAAGCAATTGAGAATTGCACCCCTATTATTGTAACTACACTACAACGTTTTCCGGTTATTTCCGAATCGGTTGCACAAAATAAGGATAAAACGTATGCTGTAATTATTGACGAAGCACACAGCTCACAAGCTGGTGAGTCAGCACGTCATTTGAGAAAGGCCTTATCGTTGGAAGAAGCCGAAAAGGCTGATGGTGAAGAAAAATCGTTAGACGAAATTATTGCTGAAGAAATAAAAGCCAAAGGAAATCAGGCAAATGTTTCATTCTTTGCTTTCACAGCTACCCCGAAAGATAAAACAGTTGAGCTATTTGGCACTCTTCGTGGTACTCAAAGAGAGGCGTTTGATAAATACACAATGGAGCAAGCCATTAAAGAAGGCTTTATCAAAGATGTGTTGAAAAACTATGTGAGTTGGAAGAGATATTACAAACTCGTAAAAAGAACTGATATAGCAGATAAAGAATATGATCAGAAAAAGGCAGTGCGTTTACTTTCCTCGTATGTCGATTTGCAGGATCATGCCATAGAAAAAAAGGCAAGAATAATGATAGAACATTTTGTATCACAAACACAAAATGAAATTCAAGGAAAAGCAAGAGCTATGCTTGTAACCCGTTCTCGCTTACATGCAGTACGTTTTAAACGTAAGTTTGACGATATAATGCGTGAAATGAAGTTGCCTTATGGTGCACTTGTTGCATTTAGTGGAACAGTAACTGATGCTGAAACGGGTATGGATTATACCAAAGAAAATATGAATAATCTTGGTGGTAAAATTGATATTACCGATGCGTTGAAGCTACCTCAATTCAGAATACTCATTGTGGCAAATATGTATCAAACAGGTTTTGATGAACCTATGCTGCATACCATGTTTGTGGATAAGAAGTTGGGCGATGTTAGCAGTGTTCAGACACTTAGCCGGTTAAACAGGACTGCACCCGGAAAAGATTCAACAATGGTGCTCGATTTTGTCAATGATCCTGAAATGATACAGGCTGATTTTCAAAAGTATTACGGTAGTGTTTTTATGGAAATAGATGACCAGACTGATCCAAATAGTCTATATAGTGTGCAGAATAAAATTGATGGTTTTCATATTCTATTTAGCAATGATATAGAAGCTTATGCCAAAATATTCTTTATCAAAGGGGATCACAAAGAAAAATTGCAGCCTATATTAAATGAAATAGTAAAGCGATTTAATTCAGAACTTGATGCTGTGCAACAAGTTGAATTCAAAGCAACAATAAAAACATATGTTCGTTTATATCGTTTTTTGTCGCAAATAATCACTTTTACCGATGTAGAGTTGGAAAAGTATTATGTTCTCCTTGTGGATTTATATAAAAAGCTACCATTTAATAGTGAGATTTTACCGAATGAAATATTGGATGAAGTGGATTTGGATAGTTATAAATTACAACAACAATTTACTGAGAATTTAACTTTGGTTAGTGGTAATACACCAATGAAAGGCATGACTCCTGATGGTGGAGCTGGAAAACCTGAAGATGAGTATGAATGGCTTACTCAAATTATCAAGATATTGAATGATACTTTTGGTTTAGATTTGAAAGACGAAGACAAAGTTGATTTTGAACGAATGAAGAAAAGTATTTATGAAAATGAGGAATTAATGACTTTCTTCAATACTAAAAATTCAAAGGATAACATTCAGGATAAGTTCTACGAAGAAATTGATAATGAGCTTCTAAACTTTATCAACACCAAACTAGAATTCTATAATAAACTTTCTGAAGATAAAGTAAACCTCATGTTTAAAAAGCTTTGGTTTAATGATATTTACGATAGAAAGGTGAGAGGTATTGGGGCCTAAAATTCTGAATAGATTAAACATAATAAATAAAATCTATGGAAATAGTTATAGTTATTTCAATAGCAATAATGCTCACTATTGTTTTATTGTTAGTTTTCAAAAAGAGAAAATCAGAAAAAAATATTATAACTGATTCTCCCGAACCTGTAAAAGAGCCAGACCCAGTACTAGTTTCTAATTCTCCCGAAGTTCCCAATAATACAATTGAATTCGAATCTAATAACAAAAATACTGGTAGTGTAGAAGCAGTTGTAATTAGGTATGCACTTACAGGTAGAGAAAATGAAGTATATAAGGAGAAATTACAAGATCCTCTATGGAAAAATAAAAGTAAAGAGATCAAAAAACGTGATGGTTTTAAATGCCAACAATGTTCAAGTTCCGGTGATGACTTAATTGAATTGGAAAACATTGATGATATAAAATATTATGTTGACTTTCCGGAGGTTGCTGAAATAGTCAAGACTGTTTTCAACAACAGAAAAAAGTATATTGAAGAAATTGAGCAGATATGGGTTGCGCAAAATGATTCTGATCAAAATGATTTAAATCATTTCTTACATGCATCATCTTGCTTACCGAATGAAAAGACAGAATATTATGCTGAGTATGAAATATTTAAGATTCCAGTTATATGGAAGCACTATTCCATTTGGGATTTTAAGTATTTCGAACGCGAGTTTTTAGTCAAAAATAATGTAGAAATTCCTTACTTTATTGGGAATTCACAAAATATAGAGGTTAGTGAATTTCGATATAAAACAAAGGAGCCTTCAAATATATGCAACAAAGTATCAATAGAGTACTTTCCCACAGGTAATACTAATGGCAAAATATATGTTAGAGGCGGTTTTGAATACTCAAATTTAAAATATCCCGGTCAAGGCATTCTAACCATAGATGGATTTTCAATCGTTTATCCTCTTTATAAATTGAGTTATAACAAATTGAATGTTCATCATAAAGCCTATTATGAAGACTTGGAACCATGGGATTCTCGTATAGATCATGAATTAATAACCTTATGTAAAAAATGTCATACAGAAGCTCACAAAGCTGTTAATTATAAAATACCAGTAAAGAAGCTAGTGGCTACACTTTAATTTTCCTATAAAAGTATATCAAAAAAAACTCATTTGGGTTATTCCGGTAGTCTGAAATAAGGGAAATGCAGATGATGATGGTTCAATTGATACTAAAAGGGATAAATAGATCATAAATTAATTTAATTGAAATCAAATATATAATAGTTTATTCCTGTCACTTCCTGGTCTATCCTTGATTAATTGAAAAAACTGTATGTACGTACCTTACAACTCATTGATTCGGCTATTTGCTTTATGAAATAAGAAAAAATAGTTTAGTTATTAGTGCTGTTATCTATTACAGGTTCATTACAGGTTCATGCCATGCTCATTTCAAAACAAATCATTCAACTACAATGGAAATTCAGGATATCTATCAAAAAGCCCTTCGGTACGCAGCAGAAAAACACGCTGTGTTACAGCAAACGTTGCCCGATAGCATTATACCCTATGCCGTACATGTGAGCAATGTGGCTATGGAGATACTGGTGGCAGCAACACACAGCAAAGACTTTGATACAGAGTATGCCATACAGGTGGGGTTGCTTCATGATGTCCTGGAGGATACAGAGGTAACTGCAGAAGAACTTGAAAGAGCATTCGGGATAGCAGTTACCACCGGGGTGCAGGCACTTACCAAGAATACGGATTTACCCCACGAAGAACAAATGAAGGATAGCCTGCAACGCATTAAAAACTGTGTACCGGAAATATGTGCCGTTAAGCTGGCAGACAGGATAACAAACCTACAGGAACCTCCCCTATCCTGGTCAATGGATAAAAGACAAAACTACCTGCATGAAGCTGAACTTATCCTGAAGGAGTTAAGAGGCACAAACGAATACCTGGAAAAACGACTGGGAGTAAAAATTGAAGCATATACGAAGTTTATTACGGATTAAACTTTTTGATCTTATCTTGTTAATAAAAAATGATAGAATAAATATCGCGATAGAATAGAATATATAAACATCTCGTAAAACTAATCATTATGAAAACTCAGGATCCGATTTATTTAGAATTCGATTTAGAAGACACGCGTGTAGATTTGTCAAAACCTTTTGATTATAATACGCTACTCTACACGGTGGTAAATGAAGGCAATCAGCTACCAACCAAAGAGAATAGTCTTTACCTTCCGATTGATAAACATTGGTTTACTGAAATTATTGAAGGAAGAAAAGATAAAGAATACCGTGAAATAAAAGACACTACTGTGAGCCGTTATCTCGACTTGCAACAAACCAAAGACAGTGTATTAATCAGAGATGATGCTCCCGAAGATATGAAATTGGATATATTGATGTTCAATAACGGATATTTTCCATTTTTCCCAAGAGCTTACGCCTATCTGAAACTGGCTGTTGGTTACAGTAAAGACAGGGCATGGGCAGTGATTGAATTAAAAGCCATCTCATTTGAACCGTTCATGGATAAAGAAGGTAATATTATCAGGTATACTTTCGATGAAAATGTAAGTGACGAAGATGCATTGATTCCAGATGGTGAAGGTACCTGGTGGAATATGGTCTATCACCTTGGCAAGATAGTGGAATATCACCCAAAAGGAGAAATATTATAAAAAAGTATTCTATTGAAAAAATGGAATAATCAATTAGACAAGCAGTTTTAAAATAGGTTGCAAATTTAAGGAGTGTGTTCGATTACAGAAAGAAAGTCGCTCAAAACGCACCATATTACGTGAAACGGGCATAAGTTGCCGGTTGGTTGAATCTATGGGACAAAATCTGATAAATTATTTCATCAGCATCAGAAAAAAAAAAACGAACGTATGTATGGGATGCCAACATCTATCTGATTGATTATTGGTATTATTTTAAGGATAATTTTTGTCCCTCACACGCTTATGGGTATCTGAAAGGGACACATGAAACTGCATATAAACAAGATTGAAAAATAATTGATCGCAGGGTTGGAAATACAATCTTTCCCGTCCCTCCGGATATGTCCTTCATTAAATGAAAAAAATGGTAATGCTTGTGGCTGGTATTTGCAATACCAGCCTTTGTATTATAAGGTTTTGCATCCAATAAATACAAATATTAAAAAACATTCACTATATTTGCATGTTAAACTACCTATTAATATGGATATCCGGATTCGCTTGGTTGAAAAGCTTATTTTGCTACTAATACGTTAGTGGATTTGGTACCTATAGCTATCATGAGAAAAGGACTCCTGGTGTTTATAATCGTTTGAATTTAAGAGTTTCCGGATTACAAATCCTTATAATACATACAGTTGGGATGACATATCCCAACTACAAGCATGACCTTTTGTACAACTTAATAAGATTTATATCCGGTGGGACGGGTATCCGCCGGTTGAACGTGATGAAGTTTATAAAGATATTTTTGAACAGGCAGAGAATTTTAAAAAAAATAGTGTCTTAGTCTAATTTTTAAAAACAAAAATCATGAAACTATTTTTAATTAATGACAAAAAATTAAAGAGTTTATCAACCAATCCCTTTAAAATGGAAAAGGATATTCAAACATTGGTTGAAAATAATTTGGATGTATTGTTTAATCTACAATTTGTCAAAAGTGAGTATGCAATCAAAAACTTTAGAATTGACACACTTGGTTTTGATCAGGAAAACAAGTCTTTCGTGGTGATAGAATATAAAAAAGGAACCAACTTTTCAGTTATTGATCAGGGCTATACCTACATGTCATTAATGCTTAATAATAAAGCAGATTTTATACTGGAATATAACGAAAACAGTAAGGTTCAACTAAAGAAGGATGATGTTGTCTGGTCACAATCGAAAGTAATATTTATCTCACCACAATTTACCGAATTTCAGAAACAATCAATAAATTTTAAAGATGTTCCTTTTGAATTATGGGAGATTAAACGATACGAAAACAATATATTGGGAATGGTTCAACATAAAAACACTTCCAACGAAAGCATTACGATTATTTCCGAGGATCCTGAAAATATAGTTTCTAAGGTTTCAAATGAAGTGAAAGTGTTCAATGAAGAATATCATCTAAACTCTTCTAAAACCAGGCCCTCATGGGTCAATGAATTATATTTTACTTTAAAGGAAAGGGTAATGAGTTTAGGAGAAGTAGAAATAAAAGTTAATGGGAACTATATAAGTTTCAGAAGAAAGAGTCCATTTGTTGATTTTATATTTTACAATCAGGGAGTTTATACTATTATCAATATGAAAGCAGGGACATTAGATGATCCTGGTAAATTGATGAAAACGATTGAAGGAAAAGGGCATTGGGGCAATGGTGATTATTCTGTTACAATTGACAAAAAAACGGATTTAGATTATATTATGTTCCTTATTAAACAATCCTATAATGCACATGATTAAGCCAGCTCTAATCAATAAATATAAGAAATATAGTTCGCAGTATTAAGCTAGCTCATGGAAGCCCGTCTTATCCTGAAGGAGTTAAGAGGCACAAACGAATACCTGGAGAAACGACTGGAGTTAAAAATTAAAGCATATAAGAAGAATATAATTAATAATTAATAATTAATAATTGCTGGTTACATTATAGGTGGAGGTAAACAACTAAAGGACTTAAAATTGCAGTTTGATCATGTCATCAATGTCCCGGGCAAAACTATGCAATTAGGGTTATTGATACTATTCATGAAAGAACGGATGGCGGAACAAAATTTGACTCTAAGTTTGAAGAAAAGAACATAACACGCATTACTTAGTTGCATATAGTGCTAAATATGCTAAATATTCCAACTAATTAGTTACATGTATGAATATAATAATTATATTTGCACACATTTTATGATATCCAAAGGCGAAGTAGAGAACTTTTTGGAGGAATTGCGGGTAAAAGAAGCCAGCGGAGTGCTTCCCATTTTTTTCAAAGACGAACGATCTAAAAACGCACAATCGTTACACAACCTGGATATTCCACCCGATAAACGAAAGGAAATCATACGGAAATTAAAACCGGAAGATTTCTATAGAATTGAAGACGGCTTGT
>Ga0209123_1003017_pt1 | contig 13254 bp, 9 predicted proteins | sample BarGraIncu00431A_FD_184500 | JGI IMG/M metagenome (GOLD analysis project Ga0209123, IMG submission 184500) | Arctic peat soil microbial communities from Barrow, Alaska, USA - Barrow Graham LP Incubations 004-31A (SPAdes) (version 2) | ecosystem: Environmental > Terrestrial > Soil > Wetlands >...
TTGTTTTGTTAATTATTGGAGGCGGAATCTATTGGTATATCGACTATTCAAAATATATTAAATCCGACGATGCCCATATTGATGCTGACAATGTAGCTGTTAGTCCAAAGTCTTTGGGCAGAATCGCCCAGGTATTTGCTCAGGAAGGCGATTCAGTAAAACAGGGCCAATTGATTGCAGTACTCGACAGCACCGATTTGATCGCTCAAAAGAACCAGGCACTGGCTGGTAAGTTTTTGTCCGAAGCTGCCATTGCTCAGGCCGAGGCAAAATATCAGTTCGACTTAAAAAGTAATAATGTATTGGAAGTGTCGCTCGAAAGAACGCAGGAGGATTTTAACCGTGCCAAAAATCAATTCAATGGAAATGTAATTACTCAGGAGCAATTCGATCATTCCAAAAAGGCACTCGAATCTGCTCATGCTCAACTGGAAGCTGCACGTTTTCAGGCAAAAGTTTCCAATACTCAGATTCGGAGCGCTCAGGCAGCAGTCGAGAATGCCAATGCACAAATTAATGTGATCCGCACTCAAATTAATAATACTCAACTTTATGCCCCAAGTGATGGTGTGATTGGCAAACGTTGGTTATTACCGGGCGATATTGCACAACCTGGTCAATCAATTTTCACTATTGTCAACAACCGAAATCTATGGATTAGTGTTTTTCTGGAAGAAACTAAACTTGAAAGTTTAAATATCGGGCAACCATCGATATTTAATCTCGATGCCTATCCCGGAGTGACTTTTACGGGTAAAATCCTGACTATCGCCTCCAATACGGCAGCACAGTTTTCGCTAATTCCAGCTAATAATGCGTCAGGAAACTTTACTAAAGTGACCCAACGTGTTCAACTTAAAATATCGATTGATGGTATGCTAGATGGGAAAATACTGTCAAACTATCACATTTTATCTGGTATGTCGGCTATTGTGAAAATTATTAGACAATAATGCGAAGAGTCACTCCGTCACATATGCTGCGCAGGAAACTGCGTAAACGCGATTCAACTTTTCATCCACAACATCCACAGTACAAATGGTTTTTACTTGCCAACATTATGCTTGGTACATTTATGGCGGTGCTCGATAGCACGATTGTGAATGTAGGGCTTCCCAAGATCATGGCTTCATTTGGGGTTGGAATTGATAAAATTGAGTGGGTTATTACCTCTTATATGCTCTCGATGGCAGTAATGCTTCCGACATCAGGTTGGCTGGCCGATAAATTTGGTTACAAAAGGCTCTATTTCATGGGGTTGCTGATGTTTACAATCGGCTCATTGCTTTGCGGAATGTCGAACGATGAAAACACGCTGATCCTTTCGCGTATTATTCAGGGATTGGGAGCCGGTACAATTCAACCACTTGGAATGGCTATCATTACCCGAGAGTTTCCTCCCCATCAAAGAGGTATGGCCATTGGATTCTGGGCAATTGCAGCTGCCGCTTCGGTATCTTTTGGTCCATTGATCGGCGGTTATCTGGTCGATAATTTCAACTGGCAACTTATATTCGACGTAAATATTCCTTTTGGAATTGCTGCTATGGTCTTTACTATTATTATTCAGAAGGAATATATCAACCGTTTGATTGGAAAATTCGATCTCATTGGATTTATGTCTGTCATTACCTTTTTGCCACTCATGCTTTATGCCTTGTCGGAAGGAAGTGCCGCCAGCAATTCAGCAGGATGGGGTGCACCATATATTCTGGTTTGTTTCGCCATATCGGCCATTGCCCTGGCTGTTTTCATCACAAGGGAGCTAACTGCAAAGCATCCATTGATCGACTTGCGCCTGCTGGGTAACTATAACTTTGGAATGGGAAACCTGGTGATGGTCATATTCAGCATGGGGATGTTTGGCAGTACTTTCTTGTTACCTTTGTACCTGCAAAATTCAATGGGCTATACTGCCCTACAGGCTGGATCAGTCTTTCTGCCTGTTGGAATTATTCAGGGATTTATGTCTCCTATATCAGGTAAGATTTCTGATAAATTCAGTCCAAAAGCACCTATGATATTAGGAGTTATCATATTAGGAGTCAGCTTTATCTTAAACTCCCAGCTTTCGTTCCTTTCGGAAAACCATTTTATCATGACTTCACTTTATATGCGTGGATTTGCCTTGGGTATCATTTTTACTCCACTTAGTACATTGTCCTTGTTGACCATGCCCAGAGATAAGATGGCTCAGGCTTCAGGTATTACCAATACGATTCGACAGATAGGGGGAAGTTTGGGTGTAGCTATTTTTACCACCATGCTTACCACGAGGGTGAATTTCCATACCCAGATGTTCGGTGCTGCTATTCAAGCAGGATCTCAGGAATTTCGGAACGTTGCAACCAATCTAGCCTGGTTTGCTCAACAACATGTTGGAAGCAATTTGGCAACGGCTGCACAACAAAGTAAATACTTGATTATGACTCATATCAGTAAACAGGCTTACATAGCAGGCATCGATGACGATTTCTGGATGGCAGCTATCATTACCTTTTTGGGTCTCATCCCTGTCATTATCATGAAAACAAAGAATAGAAAATCACCAGTAAATGCTTAATCAATGATAAATTTAAAAACCGGATATATAGTCTTTTTGCTAATCACTGCATGCATATTTTCTTTTGGAACAGCTAACTGTGAGACTCTTCCAAATGATTCGCTTACGTTGAATAGTATCATAAATGAGATCGTACATAACCATCCAATGGTCAAAAAAGCAATGGAAGAAATCAACGCATCGGATGCAAAAATCGGTTTGGCCAAATCAGGTTACCTTCCATATGTTGATTTTACCTCGTCCTACGCAAGAGTCGGACCAATTTCTGAAATCAGTATTCCAGATTTAGGGACCTTTAGTTTCATGCCTCGCGACAATTATTCTGCCACCTTCAACATTAACCAGACGATTACTGATTTCGGCAAAACTGAAAAGAATATACTGCTCGAACAGCAAGGTAAGGAGTTGAGTAACCAATCGGTTGAACAGGTTAAACAGAAACTTTCTCAATTGGCAATTGGTAATTATTTTACTTTGGTTTACCTCCAGGAAGCAATTAAAATTAAGGTTGAACAGCTCAATACCTTGAATGAACACCTTCGTTTTATCAAAAAGAAACAAGAAACCGGTTCTGCAACCGAATACGATATTCTGACCACCCAGGTAAGAATTTCCTCCATTGAAAACCAGATGACCGACCTTAAAACTGCCATTCAGATCCAGGTGTGCCAGCTCAATTCCTTGTTAGGTCAGCCTCAGTCAACTTTGCATCAGGTGAAACATGAGTTGAACATTGTTGAGCCTTCATTGCAAAGTGATTCGTTGGTTGATGAGGCTATGAAAAACCGGCAGGAAATGAAGCTGGCTCAGGAAAAGGGAAAGATGGCTGAATTGCATTACAGTCTTACCAATTCGCAAAATAATCCCATTATCACTGCCTTTCTTTCAGGAGGCGTGAAAAACGGATATACACCTTACCTTTATGATCCAAAAGCAAATTTCGTAGCCGGCATTGGTCTAACAGTCCCAATTTTCGATGGCAAGCGTAAAATATACAATCTGGTTCAGGCACAATCTGCCATTCATGTGAGTAACCAGGAAACCGAAATTGCCCGCAGAACGATAGTTAATGAGGTCGTAGAAGCCGAGGCCAATGTGGAAGCATCGCAAAAAAAGGTGGATCAGTCAGAATTGCAACTACGGCAGGCCATGCAGGCCTACTTACTTGCTAAAGTACAATTCGAATCAGGAGTGATTACCAACCTTGAATTGATTGAAGGATCAACGACTGTTTCGGAAAGCCGGCTGAGTGTTCTCAAATCAAAAATTGATTACACCGTCAACATTTATAAGCTCAAATTGGCAGTTGGTGAACATTTGTATTAATGCAATTTTAATCCGAATAATCATATTAAATATTGAATAGAGAATATACATTTAAATCAAAATGTATATTCTTCTCTTGTTTTATATTATCCTTAATATCAGACCAATATAAAATAAGAAAGTAATGCTCAAATTAGCATCATTGGCAACATTTACAACCATCCATGATCGACCAATTTGATTCTTCTGATATGAAGGAAGCAGATTTGTTAAAAAGTTCACCCTTCTTATTGTTTTCTACCCATTGAATAATATAATTTTACTGAGTGTAGGTTCTCCCTATACTCGACTGCAGTTTATTTGATCGCTCAAACTGAATTCATAATTTTCTTCTAGATATAAAGTCTGCTGTAAAACTCACGCAGTCAATTTGACCGTTGGGCATCCTATGCACTCGGGATCAATATAAAAGTGTTATTCAACCGGTTCCTGACCCTGAGTACTCACTGAAGTATAGTTTTGCACCTTCCTATCTACTTTTGAAAATAAGCAGTTGATCCTGTATTTCTCCCTCTGGTCCTATGGACTGGGTGGATGTTTGAGTGTTATCATCTGATACTCATCTGATACTCATCTGATACTCATCTGATACCTTTCTGTAACCCTATATTACAGAAAGGTATCAGAAAGGTATCAGAAAGGTATCAGAAAGTAAGGAGTTATCTCAGGCATAATTGTATTGGTACACCCCTCGGTTATTTACGAGCAATGCACAATCAATGTACAAACTATCTATTGAACAATTACACAATACCAGAAGAATATCCAAATAATTCTTCTGGATGAAACTTAAGTTATGCAATTTAAACTTGAAAAATAGTAAGAATACTTCTGGTATAAAATCACTCTTGAATGTTTATATTGAATTATTTACAGATTCAATTGGTCACTAATTTATGATATTAAGTATTGTTAACTATCAAATATGATATAAATAACAAGAGTTAATAGTATATTTGCAGAAACTTCATTTCATTTTTAAAATGATTGAAAAATATAACTTGTGACCTAAAAGAACTATCATGGACGAAGTCAAAGATTTGAAAATACTTCTGGCTGAAGATAATTGGATTAATCAACGCATTGCAATATTGACCTTTCGTCAGCTGGGCATTTCGATCGATATCGCCTCCAATGGACAGGACGCATTGGATATGTATCGTCAAAAAAAGTATGATTTGATTATGATGGACTTGCAGATGCCTGTGATGGATGGTTTAGAAGCCACCCGGCAAATACGTACTATCGATAAAGAAACGGAGAGCATTCATCGGGTATACATCGTTGCATTAACTGCCAATGCTATTTCTGAAATGAAAGAAGATTGTATGAAGGCAGGCATGGACGATTTTATGGAAAAACCATTTCAGGAAAGTGATCTGCGTATTTTATTGACAAAGAAATTCAACTAATTTGATTACCCAGCAAATAGTTATTAGTAGTAAATTAAGATAAGATATAGTTGCTCCCTGTTTTTTTACTTTTGTGGTTATACTTTTTACTTTTGTCTTATCAAAAACAATAACTATCAAATAATATAATTATACATAGTGAAGATTTGAAATTAAAACAAAGTACTGTGGAATGTTATAGGTTATTAAGATATTATAGCACAATAGGTTGTGATAAATTATTTCATTTAAGATTTGTTAATGAACCTTACTATTTAGAACCTTATTAAATTCTTTATTGCGTTGGAATACTGATTGATCCTTCATACATTTACAAAAAATAATTAAAACTGATCAAATGAAACCTTTTTCTTTAATTGTCATACTTTCTGTTTGCATGTTGGTAGTTGCAAATGCCCAGGAAGCTACTAAATGGCGTGGAAATAATTCTTCAGGAATTTATGCCGTTGATAAACTTTTAGCAACATGGCCTGCCGATGGTCCACAAATTCTATGGTCGACCAGTGGGTTTGGCTTGGGTTACTCATCTCCTGCATTTGCAAACAACAAAATTTATCTCAACGGAGTAATTGATGGGCAGGCTGTATTGTTTGTTCTTGATCAAAAGGGTAAAGAACTTCAGCAATTTAAATACGGGAAAGAGTTTGATGCCAGTTATCCCGGAACACGCTCAACACCAACGATTGCGGGTGATTTGGCTTATATGTTAACAGGAATGGGGCATTTAACCTGCCTCAATCTTACAACCGGCAAGCCTGCCTGGGAGAAAGATTTCCTGACTCAAATGGATGGAAGTAATATTACCTGGGGTTTCACCGAATCATTGCTTATTGAGGGTGATAAATTGTTTTGCACTCCCGGAGGAAAAATAAATAACGTGATGGCTCTCAACCGCATGACTGGAGAAACTATCTGGAATTGCGCTGGGTTGGGTGAATTATCTGCCTATTGCTCACCATTGCTCATCAAATTACCTGCACGTCAGTTACTTGTAACGCATACAGCCAATCATGTATTGGGAATTGATGCCGGCACCGGCAAACTCCTATGGAGTTCTGAACACCCGAATACATACGCAGTTCACCCAAATACTCCGATCTACTTTGAAGGTGGCCTATTCGTTTATAGCGGATATGGACAAGGGGGCGAAAAGCTTAAACTGAGCGCCGATGGAAGTTCAATAACCAAGGAATGGGAAATCAAGAGTTTCGGTAGTCGCATTGGCGCTGCTGTTCTGATTGATGGTTTCATCTATGGAACAGGTGATAATGACCGTAGCTGGCAATGTATTGACTGGAAAACTGGAGCACAAAAATATTCGTCAACTGAAATTGCCAAGGGTGCAATGATTGCTGTCAACAAAAAGCTGATTGGTTATTCTGAAAAAGGTGAATTATTCATGGCCAATGCCAATCCTTCCGCATTCAAGGTAATCAGCAAAACAAAAGTAACTTTGGGGTCTTTAGAGCATTGGGCTCAACCAACAGTTAATAATGGTATTTTGTATGTACGTCATGGAAATACATTGATTGCCTATAAAATTTCGGAATAGTCTGTGATACAATTCCTTCATGTGATTATTGAAGAAATAAAATTTGCTTCAATCAGATAAAGAGTTTTTATAAAAATAAATGAATAAGTCATTAAATATGAAACGAATAAGCCTTACGATTTCCTTTTTTCTACTAGTAGTCATGGTTTTTGCTCAGCCCATCCAATGGCGCGGACCTCAACGAGATGGTAAATTTTCGGATACTGGCCTACTGAAAAAATGGCCGGTTGCCGGACCCGAATTGTTGTTGAAGGTAGAAGGAATCGGCAAAGGATATTCCTCTGTCGTGGCTACTGACAAATTTATCTTTGCTTCAGGAATGATTGACACGCTCGATTATCTATCCTGTATAACCTTGGACGGAACAATCAAATGGAAAGTAGCTTATGGCCGTTCATGGACCAAATCATTTCCTGAAACCCGTAGCACACCAACCATTGAGGATGATCGTGTTTATATTATCAGCGGAACTGGTGAATTGGTTTGCCTAAATGTATCCGACGGAGCAATTCGCTGGAAAGTTAATGTTGACAAGGATTACAGCGCTGAATGGCATCTCTGGGGCGTTTCAGAATCGCCTTTGATTGTTGATGATAAAGTGATTTGTACCCCCGGAGGCGCCAAAACATCAGTGGTTGCTTTGGATAAAATGACAGGTAAACTCATATGGCAAAGTGAATGTGTGGGTGGTCAACGTTCGTATGCTTCTCCAACGATTTATGAATATGGAAAATTCAGATTTATTCTGGCAATAACAGCCACTAATTTAATTGCTCTTGAACCGGCAACAGGGAAGGTGGCTTGGACCTACAAATATTACGATGGAACCAAATGGGATCAACCAGGATTGATATGGACAAATACACCGACTTTTAAAGGACGGGATATTTTTATTTCGATGGGATATGATTACCACAATGTTATGATCGAAATGAATGAGGCGGGCACTGCGGCTACTGAAAAATGGAGTAACCTGACACTCGATAACCATCACCATGGACTCATTGAATTGGATGGTTTTATTTATGGTTCAAACTGGGAAAGCAACAGTAAAGGCAAATGGGTCTGCATGGACTGGGAAACAGGTGATGTGAAATACGAAACTGACTGGATTAATAAAGGTGCGTTGATTTATGCTGACGGGTTGTTTTATATTTTGGAAGAAAAAACTGGTACTGTTGGATTGGTGAAACCTAATCCGAAAGATTTTGAAGTGGTAAGTTCTTTTAAATTAAGTGGTGGAAGCGGTCCTTACTGGTCCCATCCCTTTATTGCAAATGGAAAATTATACTTGCGTCATGGAGAAGTTTTGTTTGTTTACAACATAAAAGCATAATTTTATATCAAAGTTAGGATGAGGAGGATATTATCTATTCTATTGTTGACTTTTCTAATTTCAGGAAACCTATATTCACAGGACTTGGTAGAGTGGAGAGGTTTGAACCGAACAGGAAATTATCCGGATAAGAATCTATTGAAAAGCTGGCCTGAAAAAGGACCACAACTTCTCCTTGAGCTGAAAGACATAGGGAATGGGTACTCATCGCCTATAATTTATAAAAACACGATTTATGTTACAGGTAGGAAAGATACTCTTGATGTTATTTCATCCTATGAAATGAACGGAAATAAGAATTGGGAAACCTCTTATGGTCATGCCTGGGCGCGTACCTATCCTGAAACCCGTTGTACACCTACCATTGAAAACAACCGTATTTACCTTGTCAGCGGTATGGGGCAAGTCGGTTGTGTGGATGCAGTCTCTGGAAAACTGATATGGACTGAAGATGCCAAAACAGATTATAAAGGTGAGCCGCATAAATGGGGTATTGCCGAATCAGTTGCAATCTCTGATAAGGCTGTATTTTACGTGACTGGTGGCGAGGAAACTTCTGTCATTGCATTGGATAAAATCAATGGTAAACTAATATGGAAAACAAAAAGTTTAGGTGGACCAAGTGCCTATGCCTCCTCGGTACTCATCGAAAAAGCGGGTATGAAGTTATTGCTTGCTCAAACGGCCAATGACCTGATGGCAGTAAATATTGAAAATGGTGAGATTATCTGGGCCTATGATCTTACACAGCATCAAACCGGTGAAATGGGCAAGGGTGGAAATACCAATACGCCTCTGTTTTACAACAATGAAATTTTTGTAACCAGCGGATACGATCACCCTGCAATCATGTTAAGCCTTGCTGCTGATGGACGTTCTGTCAAACTTAAATGGACCAATTCCGATTTTGACAATCATCTGGGTGGCGTAGTTAAAATGGGTGATTATATCTATGGCTCAAATTGGATTAACAATGGCAGCGGCAATTGGATGTGCGTTGAGTGGAACACAGGTAAAACGATGTATGAAACACCCTGGTTTAATAAAGGACCAATCATTTCGGCTGATGGTCTTTTGTATTGCTACGAAGAAAAGAGCGGAAATCTGGGGCTTGTAAATCCTAATCCAGAGAAGTTCGAATTGATTAGTTCATTTAAAATAGATAAAGGAAAAGGACCACATTGGGCTCATCATACCATCTATGACGGTAAATTATTGGTTCGTCATGGCGAAAGTTTAATGGTTTATAACTTGAGAAATTAATTATAAATGATTGAAAAAATATCCTTTACCGTACAGTTTAGAGAACGGACATGAAGGATAAATTTCATATAAGATATTCATTGGAAATCCATTAAACGAAATGGAATCCATATTTCAGAATGAAAGAATTCGGTTCATAAAAGAAGCAACGTTAATCGTAAAATCTTGGATAAAAAAATAAAATATGTATTGTGGTTGGTTGCAATTCTATCGCTGCTCTTGTTTCTCTGGTGGCTGTTAATAGATCCGACCAGTCAATTTGCTGAAAGCATTCCGGGGGGAGATAATCGGGGTTCTGACTCAGCGAGGGTAAGTCCAGCTGTAAAAATTGGTGAAAACTTTCAACTATTTGGCAATTCAACCTCCGTTTACAAAGCTACCTGGACCAATTTCAGAGGAGCAGATTATGACAATATCGTTAAGAACTCGCAGCCTTTAAAAAACAGTTGGTCTGGAAATCAACCTGAGATTCTTTGGTCAGTAGGACTTGGTGAAGGCCATGCAGGACCTGCTGTTTACGAGGGTAAAGTATACCTGATGGATTATGATGAAGTCAAACGCGAAGATGCTTTGCGGTGTTTTTCACTCGAAGATGGAAAAGAACTGTGGCGCCGTTCTTATAAAGTCAGTCTGAAAAGAAATCATGGAATGTCGCGTACTGTTCCATCTGTTACACCAGATTACGTACTTACCATTGGTCCCCGTTGCCATGTCATGGCAGTCAAACGAGAATCTGGCGATTTCCTATGGGGAATCGATATGGTGAAGCAATACCATACGGAAGTACCGCTCTGGTTTACAGGTCAGTGCCCGATGATTGATAACAACAAAGCCATTTTAGCTCCTGGTGGAACTGCCTTGATGATTGCAGTTGATATGGCTACAGGCAAAGTTCTATGGGAAACGCCCAATCCGTCCAAGTTGAAAATGTCGCACTCTTCCATTATTCCATGGACGTTGAATGGAAAGAAAATGTATGTGTATAGTGCTGTGGGTGGCATTGTTGGCGTTTCAGCTGAAGGTGCAGATGAAGGTAAAATTCTGTGGCAATCAACTGCATGGAATCATGCTGTGGTAGCTCCGGCTCCTGTTTGTTTTCCTAATGGCAAGGTGCTTTTAACCGCAGGATATGGCGCTGGAAGTATGATGATTAAAGTGTCTCCTTCAGGAACTGAATATAAAGTTGACGTTTTAAAAGAATATACCCCGAAAGGCGGCATGGCCTGCGAACAACAGACACCTTTGATTTGGAAGGGAATGTTGTACGGAATTCAACCCAAAGATGCCGGGCCGTTGCGCAATCAATTAGTATGCGTGAGTCCTGAAGATGTTACTAAAATAATCTGGACTTCTGGAAAAGAAGGTCGTTTTGGCCTAGGCCCATATTTGATTGCAGATAATAAGATGTTTCTATTAAGCGATGATGGTACGCTGACTATGATTAAACCTGACAGTAAAAAATACGTGCAAATTGCTCAGAAGAAGCTGTTTGACGGTGCTGATGCCTGGGCTCCGATGGCTCTTGCAGATGGACGTTTATTGTTGCGTGATGCGAAAACAATGTATTGTGTAAACGTAAGTCAATAAAACTATGAACCGAAAACTGATAAATATTGTGTTGATCGTTTTAGCATTGGCAATTGTTGTCATAATTGGTAAAGATTTTATCAGCAGAAAAGCCGGAAAGAACCTAGAGAATCCATATAAATATGACGTGACTGAGTTCAGGAAAGTGGATTCAACAACCATATTGTTTCGTGAAAAGATAACTTTTCCGGTAAATGCTAGTGAGCCAAAGGGAATTGCAGTCACAGGAAAACAAATTATTGTAGTTTCTGAAAAACTTCTTCTTAAATATGATTATTCAGGAAAAGAAATACTCAGAAAGGAACTTCCAGATACTGCCAATTGTGTCACTGTAGATAAAAATAATGAAATTTGGATAGGATTGCTTCATTCTGTTGCACTATTCGATCAGAGTGGCAATTTGCTCAAACAATGGGACTCATTTGGCGCACGGTCGGTAATCACTTCATTGGCAGTCTCAGGCGAAACGGTTTATGTGGCTGATGCGGGTAACCGAATAGTTTATCAGTGCAATAAAAATGGACAGGTTCTGTCAAAAATAGGTGAGAAGGATGAGTCTAAAGGGGTTCCGGGTTATATAATTCCAAGTCCTTATTTTGATCTTGCATTGGACGACAATCATTTTTTATGGGTGGTAAATCCAGGAAGGCATAGTTTGGAAAATTACAATCCAGATGGAACAATTCGAACCAGCTGGGGGGTAGCCAGTTTTAAGATTGAAGGTTTTACAGGATGCTGTAATCCTGCCCACATGGCAATAATGGCTGATAACTCATTTGTAACCAGCGAAAAAGGAATGCTACGTATAAAGTTGTATGGTCAGCATGGCGATTTTTTGGGAGTGGTTGCCTCTCCTGAAATGTTTAATGATAACAGTTACCTGGCTCCCGATATTGCAATCGATGAGGAACAAAGAGTTGTTGTCCTTGATTTTGAAAGAAAACAGGTACGCATTTTTGAAAGGAAAGAAAATGGAAACAAATAGAAGAGACTTTTTCAGAAAAGCAGGTCAACTTACTTTTCTTTTTGCCATGATAGGCAGTTCAGCTTATTTGTTGGCTGAAGACAGGATTCAACTGGAAGGTTGTACCGTTAATCAGTTTTGCAGAAAATGTCAGAAACTAACAACCTGTTCACTTGAACAGGCAAAAAAATACAAAGAAAAAGAAGATGAACGGTAAGATGGAGCCAAAAAGCATGGAAAGACGTCGGTTTATCCGAAGCGGAATGCAGATGGCGTTGGCTATTTCATTAGGTGGTGTGGCCGGTATTTCATTACAGAAATCATCCTCGAAAAATATGGTATGGCAGATTGATCCGTTTAAATGCGTTCAGTGCGGACGATGTGCAGATATATGTGTTATGTCACCATCGGCTGTGAAATGTGTACATGCCTATGATTTATGTGGCTATTGCGATTTATGCGGTGGATACCTGAAACCCGATTCGAATGCAAGGAGCACCGCTGCCGAAAATCAACTTTGTCCAACTGCAGCAATTAAACGGAAATATATCGAAGACCCGTATTTCGAATATGTAATTGATGAAGATTTGTGCATCGGTTGTGCCAAGTGTGTGGCTGGTTGTACCTCTTTTGGAAATGGATCGCTGCATTTACAAATTCGTCACGACCGGTGCAAAAACTGCAACGACTGTGCTATTGCAAGAGTTTGCCCTGCAGATGCTATTCAGAGAGTGCCTGCCAATACGCCTTATATGATTAAAGGCGGTTTCACTAAAGGTGGTGGAAGCAAAGGGACTCTAAAGAAAGGGTAATAAGATATGCAGATTGAGAAAATTCAGACAAAGATCTACGAAATAAGAAGGCAAAAAGTAATGCTGGATTTTGATCTTGCTGAACTTTATGAGGTTGAAACAAAGTACCTTAAGAGAGCTGTTAGAACTAATAGCAAAAGGTTCCCTTCTGATTTTATGTTTGAACAGTCAAAAGCGGAATGGGAGACTTTGAGGTCCAATATCAGCACCTCAAACAAAAGGGGAGGAACCAGGTATTTACCTTTCGCATTCACTGAACAGGGTGTGGCGATGTTAAGTGGTATACTAAATTCAGAAAAAGCTATTGACGTCAATATTTCAATAATGAGAGCCTTTGTTTTTATTAGGCAATATGCTTTGACTCATAAAGATTTGACAGAAAAATTGCAGGAACTCGAAAATAAGTACGACCAACAATTCAATGATGTTTATGATGCTA
>Ga0209123_1003018_pt1 | contig 13252 bp, 17 predicted proteins | sample BarGraIncu00431A_FD_184500 | JGI IMG/M metagenome (GOLD analysis project Ga0209123, IMG submission 184500) | Arctic peat soil microbial communities from Barrow, Alaska, USA - Barrow Graham LP Incubations 004-31A (SPAdes) (version 2) | ecosystem: Environmental > Terrestrial > Soil > Wetlands >...
GAGAAGCAGCCGCGCAACATTCTGCGGGCCAGCTACTACGACGGCAAGCGGGCGCTGCGCCAGATCGGGAGCATCATCCCGCCGCAGTATTACCGCCTGGGCATCGTCCTCGGCTGGTCCGCGAAGGCTGTCGACATCCTGGCCCGCCGTTGCAACCTCGACGCGTTCGTGTGGCCCGATGGCGACCTTGGCTCGATCGGCTACCGCGAGGCGTGGGATGGGAACAGCCTCGGGACCGAGGTCTCGTCTGGGCTGATCTCGTCCCTGATCCACGGCACGTCATTCCTGGTGAACACGCTCGGCGACGAGTCGGCCGGCGAGCCTGCCGGGCTGATCCACGTCAAGGACGCGATGAGCGCGACCGGCGACTGGAACCCTCGCCGGCGTGGCCTCGACAACCTCCTGTCGATCACGGGTCGCGACGAGGGCAAGCCGACGTCGCTCGCGCTGTACCTGTACGGCCTCACGATCACGGCTGAGCGTGATGGCCAGACGTGGACCGTGGACCGTTCTGAACACCCGTGGGGCGTCCCTGCCGAGCCGCTGGTCTACAAGCCGCGGGTCGGGCGCCCGTTCGGGTCCTCGCGGATCTCGCGGCCGGTCATGAGCCTGCACGACCAGGCGCTGCGGACGATCATCAGAATGGAGGGTCACGCGGACGTGTACTCGTTCCCCGAGATGTGGCTCATGGGCGCGGACGAGTCGATCTTCAAGGATGCTACCGGCGCTCAGAAGGCGTCGTGGCAGATCATGCTCGGACGGATCAAGGCGATCCCTGACGACGAGGACGCGGCGAACCCGCGCGCGGACGTGAAGCAGTTCGCGGCGTCGTCTCCGCAGCCGCACATTGACCAGCTCAAGCAGCAGGCACAGCTGTTCTCTGGCGAGACGTCGATCCCGCTGTCGTCGCTCGGCGTCTCGGACATGAGTAACCCGACGTCGGCCGACTCGTACATCGCGAGCCGTGAGGATCTGATCGCCGAGGCTGAGGGCGCCACTGATGACTGGGCGCCACCGCTGCGCCGGTCGCTCGCTCGCTCGTTGGCGATGAAGAACGGGCTCGACGCGGTCCCGCCCGAGTGGGCGTCGATCGACACCAAGTGGCGCTCGCCCATCTACCTGTCTCGTGCGGCCCAGGCTGACGCTGGCGCGAAGCAGCTCGGGGCGGTCCCGTGGCTTGCTGAGACTGAGATCGGCCTCGAGCTGTTGGGGCTTGACGAGCAGCAGATCAAGCGGGCGATGGCGGACAAGCGCCGCATGGGTGGCTCGGCTGCGTTGCGGGCGATCACTGACGCCGCTGCTGCTGGCCGACCGGCGGTGACTGGTGCCAACGCTAACGGCGGCACACCGGCGTGACCTGGTCGAGCTGACCGGGCTCGCACAGAATGACCTGACGCTGATCTGGGCGAAGTTCGATAGTGCTGGCATGGCCCGTGACGGGCTGATGCGGGTGCTACCGGAATTGGTGGACGTGTACGGGTCTGCAGCGGCCACGTTGGGCGCTGACTGGTATGACGAGATGCGTTCCGCAGCGAAGATCAAGGGCAGGTTCCGGGCGATCCCGGCAGGGTTGCCTGACGTTGACCGCACCGATGCGCTGGCCCGGTGGGGCGTGACGCCGCTGTTCAAGGCTGAGCCCGATTACGCTGCGGCGCTGACCCTGGTGAACGGCGGCTTGCAGCGGATCATCGCCAACGCAGATCGGGAGAGTGTCACCCGCTCGTCCGTGGCCGACTCGCGAGCTCGCGGGTGGCAGCGGGTCGGGTCAGGTCGCAGTTGTGAGTTCTGCGACATGCTCATCGGCCGCGGTTCGGTGTATTCAGAGGCCACCGCGGACTTCCTGACTCATGACCATTGCAACTGCGGCGCAGAGCCAGTCTTCGCCTGACACGACAGAAGGCCCGCCATTGACGGGCCTTCATCGAAGCCCACCCGCTGAGGTGAGCGTCGTCCGCTCGTAACCCAAGAGCGGCTAGGGACTCAATCGTCATTGAGCAAGAACCACTCTACCACCAGACAACCCCTCACGGGGTCATGCGCAACGGCTGCGCTCAAAGCCGGGAACCACCACTCCACACGGAGGAGCACCATGCCTGACGACGCCACCAGCGCGGACACCACAACCACCGACACGACCGCCACCACGACGGACACGGCCGGGCAGACCTTCACGCAGGAACAGGTCAACACGTTCCTTGCGGAGCAGAAGCGCAAGATCGGCAACGTCACGGAACTCAAGGCCGCCGCTGTTGAACTGGCTGCGATCAAGGAGTCCCAGAAGACCGACGTGCAGAAGACGGCCGACCGGCTCGCCGCTGCCGACGCTGAGATCGCCAAGATCCCCGCGAAGGTCTCCGAAGCGTTGCGGGTGCATCTCGTGGCGTTGCACAAGATCCCCGCTGAGGACGCCGAACTGTTCCTGACAGCCAGCGACCCGGAGGTACTGCTGAAGCAGGTTGAGCGGCTCGTGGCCCGTGGGGCTGAAGACGTCGCGGCGTCGAAGAAGCAAGGCAATTTCGTGGCCCGTGAGGGCAGCACCACCCACTCCGCTGACAGCGCCGATCTCGAAACGACTCGAGCGCTGTTCGGCTCCAACTGATCTGAAAGGAAACGGTCATGGCCGTTCTGGCAACTACTGGCATCACCCTCCCCAAGAACATCGCCTCCGGACTGTTCGCCAAGGCGCTCACCGGGTCCGCTGTCGCGGCACTCTCCGGCGCTGAGCCGCAGCAGTTCGGCGAGGTCACCCACATGACCCTCACCGGAGCCCCTCGCGCCGAGTACGTCGGCGAGGGTGCGAACAAGGCGCCGACCGCCGCCACCTTCGGGACCAAGGTCGCGACCCCACACAAGGTGCAGGTCACGATGCGGTTCAACGAAGAGGTGCAGTGGGCCGACGACGAGTACCAGCTCGGTGTCCTCACGACCCTTGCAGACCAGGGCGGCCTGGCCTTGGCGCGCGCCCTCGACCTGGGCGTGTTCCATGGCATCAATCCCCTGACCGGCGCCGCCGTGGCGTCGATCGTCGTGGGCGACCGGATCGCGACAACCACGAACTCCGTGGAGCTCGTGACCGCGACCCTGCTGACCCCGGACACCGTGCTCGAGGCGGCTGCCGGACTGGTCATCGCCGATGGGTACATCCCCAACGGCATCGCCTTCGACCCGTCCTACTCGTGGACCGTGGCGACCGCCCGGTACGTCGACGGCCGCAAGAAGTACCCGGAGCTTGGGTACGGCTCGAACATCACCTCGTTCGAGGGTCTGAAGGCGTTCTCCTCGTCCACCGTCTCGGGACTCCCGGAGGCCGCGGACACGAAGGTCAAGGCCATCATCGGGCAGTGGGACCTCCTGCGCTGGGGCGTCCAGAAGAAGATCCCGGTCGAGCTCATCAAGTACGGCGACCCTGACGGCCAGGGCGACCTCAAGCGCACCAACCAGATTGCGCTTCGCCTCGAAGTCGTCTACGGCTGGGCCGTCATGGACCTCGACGGGTACGCGGTCGTGGTTGACAAGGTCGCGAACGTCTGATGGTTCGCCTCCGTAACGTCGTCACGGGCGTGATCGTCAACGTCCGTGACGACAAGGTCCTCGACGGGTACACCCCGGTGGAGGACCCCAAGGATGCCCCGGCGCCGAAGCGCGCCCCGGCCGTCCGCAAGTCCACCAAGTAGTAGAGGGGGCGACCCGTGACCGCTGTAACGCTGACGCTCACCGATCTGGCGCCGTTCGCCGACATTGAGCCGGTGAAGGCTCAGGCCATGATCGACGACGCGCTGGCGATGGCCGAGCGGGTCGCCCCCTGCATCACCACCACCGAGTTCGCATACCCCGCTGCCGCGAAGGCGATCCTTCGCGGCGCGATCATCCGCTGGCACGACGCCGGTAGCGGCGCCCTCCAGTCGCAGACGGCTGGCCCATTCGGGCAGGTGGTCGACACGCGGCAGCCTCGTCGGGGCATGTTCTGGCCGTCCGAGATTGAGCAGTTGCAGGATCTCTGCAAGGGCTCGGAACTCTCGGGCGCGTTCTCGATCGACACGCTGCCGGTGTTCAGCGGCGCGCACAACGACACATGCGCGATCAACTTCGGCGCCCTGTACTGCTCGTGCGGTGCCGTACTCACGCAGGCGCTCCCGCTGTACGAGTACGGCGCCTGATGCAATTCCCGTTCGGCGTGACGGTCACCATCGTCCGCGCCGTCCCCGGCGGCGACGATCCCTACGGCGATCCGATCCCTGGCACGACGACCCGCATCGACATCCCTCGCTGCGGGCTCGCACCTCGGATGTCCACGGAGAGCACGGCACGCGGCCGTCAGGGCGTCATCGTGGGCCAGACGGTCTACCTGCCCGACAGCTCGCCAGCCGTGTTCTACGTCGACCAACTCGAGGTCGCTGGCGTGCTCTACGACATCGAGGGCGAGCCGGGCGAGTGGTCCAACCCTCTCACCGGATGGACACCCGGCTCCGAGGTCGCGATCCGAAGGGCGGTGGGTTGAGTGGCATCCACGATCAAGCTCGACGCTGCCGGGCTCGCTGAGATCCTCACGAACCAAATGCGCGGCCCCGTCGATGAAGCCGCTGCGAGGATCGCCGCGAATGTGAACGTCGGCAACGTCACTGACGCCGAGGTCTCCGTGCGTTCGGGGGTCACGACATCGATGAAGATTAACCGTGCCCATGCCAACGTGACCATCGCTCACCCGGCAGGGTTGGCGATGCAGGCCAAGCACGGCACCCTGACCAAGGCCGCCGCCGCCGCTGGCCTCGAGGTGAAGTCGTGAAACCCCTCGCCACAGCCCCCGACGCCGAACGCCTGGTTGTCGACTACCTGACCGCCGCTCTCGCGGGCCGCGCGCAAGACGTCACGGTCGGAACCGTCGTCCCATCGACGTGGACGGCCGGCACGAAGGCCCACATTCAGGTCGGCCTCGACGGCACGCCCGTCGTCCAGTACCCGATCCTCGCGTCCGCATCGGTGCGGGTCACGGCCTGGCACACGTCCACAACCACAGCCAAGACGCTGGCGGCCCTGTGCGAGGGGCTCCTGTGCTCTCACCCCGGGTCGGCTCAGATCGGCTCTGTGCAGTCCCTGACGGGCGTCCTGCCGACCCGCGACCCCGACACGGGCGCACAGCTCGCGTCGATCAGCGTGCGCGTGAACCTGCTGTACGCCGTCCTGGTCTGACCCCTCCCACACCTCCCACCTTCGGGCGGGAAGAGCCGCGACGTCCGTAACACCAACCCTCCGAAGGAGACCATCATGAGTGGCACCCCAGCCAACGCGTCCGTATGGGCGGACGCTGACGTCTACGTCGCCGCGGTCGGCAGCACCGTCCCCGCCGACGTATCCACACCGTTCAACGGGTCATGGACCCTCGTCGGCCTACTCGACGGCGCCGACGGCATCGAGCAGGCCCGCAGCCAGGATGTGAAGGATCACTACGCCTGGGGCGGCATCCTCGTCGCCACGTCGCGCAAGAACTTCAAGCTGACCCAGAAGTTCTCCGTGCTCGAGGACAACGCCACCACCCGTGGCCTGATCTGGCCCGGCTCGACCGCGACGGAGATCAAGGTCCCGGTCCCGGGGAACATCCTGATCGCGTTCGAGACGCGCACGGGCGGCAAGGTGAAGCGCCTCATCAGCGCCAACTACGCGCAGGTGGACCTCGACGGGTCGATCAAGGACAGCGAGGAAGACCTGACCAAGGCGTCCCTCGTGGCCACGATCTTCCCGACCTCCGCGAGCCCGGGCGTCCTCTTCACCCGCCAGGCCGTCCCGGACATCGCCTCCATCGCCATCACCCCGCTGACGCTGGCGCTGTCCCTGGCCGGCGCGTTCATTAAGACGGTCGTGGCGACGGCCACCTACTCAGACGCGACAACCGGTGTCGTCACCGGCTCGGTGGCGTGGGCGTCGAGCGTTCCCGCGAAGGCCACTGTCGCGGCCGGGTACGTGACCGGACTTGCCACGGGTGCCACGAACGTGTCGTGCTCGCTTGGCGGGATCACGTCGACCGCGCCTTGCGTGGTCACAGTCGGCGCCTGATCGACCACCGGCCCGGGTCTTCGTCGCGGCTCACCCGGGCCGGTGCTTCACCCTGAGCCGCGACAGAGGAGAACCGCGATGCTCACCATCCAACCCAGTCCAGCCAAATACGCCTACCAGCCCTTCCGGGAGAACACTCACGACCGGGAGATCGCCGACCTGGTTGACCCGGTGCGGATGATCGCGCTACGACCTATCACGATCATCGGGCCACTCGCCTTCTATTGGTCGCTCGGCAAGAAGAGCCGCTTCGCCCGCACCTGCGGCGACTGGATCGTCATGACGCCCCGGGTGCGCTGGATAGGGCGCGCCGCCAAAACCCTGATTCGATCCATTCACCACCAAGGAGAACCGCGATGACCGCACCACGCCCCATCCCGCAGGACCATCTCAAGCCAGCCGCTCAGCTCGAGGCCGAGGGCATCGCCATGACCGAAGTCGACTGGCGCGGCCACACATTCACGGTCCCCACCGACCCCGACGACTGGTCCGTGGCGGCCATCTCCGCAGCCGAGAAGGGCTTGAACTTCACCAGCCTCGAGCTGATGCTCGGCGCGAAGCAGTGGGCCGAGTTCGCGAAGACGAAGCCGGTCAAGCGTGACGGCGTCGACCTCTTCAAGGCGATCAACAAAGCCCTCGGTCTGGGTGACGAAGAGGGAAACTGACGCGGCTTCTGCGACTGCTCCGGGATCACCCGGACGCCGTAGAGGCCGACCTCAGCCGCTACCACCACATCCGCTACACCGACCGGTGGCAGTTCGACCCTGACGGGCGCCGGGTGCTCACACTCCGCCGGATCGGTGTGTTCCTCCGCCACCTGCCCCCAGATTGCGCGGTTGCGCGTGCTGAGGGTTCGCCGGGCTGGACCAACGCAGATGTCCTGCTCATGGACCTGTACGGCGCCTCGACGGGCGTACAGCACCCGCTGTATCCGAAGGACTCCAAGGGCGTGGACCCCGAGCGTGAGAAGGCGCTCCGGTCCGCGAAGGCCCGGGCACGCGAACGGCAACGTGCGATCGACGCCGGCGAGATCACCTAACGAGAGGGGCTGTCCATGGCGAATATTGGCTGGGCGACCTTGTCGGTTATCCCGTCGGCAAAAGGGTTCCACTCGGCACTGTCCCGCGACATTGACCCCGGTATGGACTCGCTCGGCCGCAACTCCGGACGACTCCTGGGTCTGGGACTGCTCGCAGGCGCGGCCGTCGTCGTGGCGGGTATCGGCGCGATCATCAAGACCGGAGTCGGCGAGGCGATGGATGCCTCTGCCGGGACGGCGCAGCTGGCTGCGGGCATCAAGTCCACGGGCAATGCCGCGAACGTGTCAGTCAAGGGTCTCAACGCGCTAGCGTCGTCGATCCAGGGTTACTCCGGGCAGACCGACGACTCGATCGTGCAGTCCGAGGCGCTGCTGTTGACCTTCACGAACATCAGGAACGGGGTCGGCAAGGGCGCCGACATCTTCGACCGCGCCACGGCCGCGACCGCGAACATGGCCGCGCGCATGGGCGGGGACGCTGCCGGGTCGGCGATCCTGCTCGGCAAGGCGCTGAACGATCCTGTCAAGGGCATGGCGTCCCTGGGTCGCGCGGGTGTGCAGTTCACCGACGCGCAGAAGGCATCCATCGCTGCGATGGTCAAGGCTGGCGACACGATGGGCGCCCAGAAGCTCATCCTGGGAGAGCTCGAAACCCAGTTCGGCGGGGCCGCGGAGGCTGCCGGTAAGTCCCTTCCGGGTCAGCTCGCCATCGCGCAGCGGTCGTTCGAGGACGTGTCGCAGTCCGTCGTCGAGGGGCTGCTGCCGATCGTCCTGCCCGCGCTGACGAGCATCGGTACGACCCTCACGACCAAGGTGATCCCGGCTGTCAGCACGTTCGTCCAGGGCTTCAAGGACGGCGAGGGTCCAGGTGGCAAGTTCCGCGACATTCTTGTCGCGGTCCACGACAAGGGCATCGTGCCCGTGGCGTCGTTCATCAACGACACGGCTCTGCCCGCGCTCAAGTCCATCGAGACGTGGATCAACGACAAGGGCGTCCCGGCGCTGCGCTCGATGAAGCAGTGGTTCGATGACAACAAGGACTCGCTCGTGGGCCTTGCCGGGTTCATCACGGTCACATTCCTGCCCGTGATTCTCGATATGAGCGTCAAGGCTGTCGCTGCGTGGGTCGCGACGGCGTCGGCTGGGGTCACGTCGGCCGCGTCGGAGTTGGCCTCGCACTATGTAGCGGTTGCTGGTTGGGTTGTGCACGCCGACACCGCCATAACGTCTGCAGCGGGGGATGCCGGAGCGTGGATCAGTCTGCGGGTGGAGGCGGCCACGTCGGCCGCGGCAGAGGTCGGCGCCCACATCCTCGCGTCTGACTCATGGGTCGGTCACGCCGCTACCGCAGTTGTCTCCGCACTGGGCGACGCCGGAGCATGGGTCAGCCTTCGAGTGGAAGCCGCGACCTCCGCCGCCGCAGAGGTCGCGTCCCACGTCTTCGCGTCGGATGGTTGGATCGCACACGCCGCTACCGCCGTAGTGTCCGCCCTAGGCGACGCTGGCGCGTGGATCAGTCTGCGGGTAGAGGCAGGCATCTCAGCCGCGTCAGAGGTCGCATCGCACGCATTCGGGTCTGGCGGATGGATCTCGCACGCTGCCACCGCAGTCTCGGCTGGCGCGACCGCGGTTGGCGCGTGGGTCGCCCTCAAGTGGGAAGCCATCACGGACGCTGCTGCAGAAGTCGGTGCGCACGCGTTCGGTGAGGCCGGCTGGATAGCGCACGCTGCGACCGCAATGGCGTCCGGTATCAAGATGGCTGCCGCGTGGGTGATCGGCCTCGGCCCCGTGGCGTGGATCATCGCCGCAGTCGTCGCCGTCGGTGCCGCGATGGTCTGGCTGTACAACAACGTCGATTGGTTCCGGGCTGGCGTCGACTGGATGTGGAAGGGGATCCAAAACTCCTTCACGAGTTCGTGGAACTACGTTATCCAGCCCGTCCTCGTGTTCCTTGTGGCCGGGCTCGTGGGCGTGATGAACTCGTTCGGCTCCATGCTCCTCGTCCTCGGCCAGATTCCGGGGTTCGGGTGGGCAACTGACGCGGGCAACAAGATCCTCGGCGCTGCTGCTGCGGTCCGAGGGTTCGCCGCCGATATCAAGAAGATCCCGGCCGACGTGCCCGTCTCAATCAACGTGACCGCGAACTACTCCGCGGCGGTGGCGACGGTGCTGGGCGGGGCTCGTGCGGCCGTCAAACTCGCAGGGTTCGCTGAGGGCGGGACGGTCCTGCCAACACCGGGCGGCACCATCGTCCGGGTCGCTGAGGCGGGTCGCAAGGAAACCATCGTGGACACGGCCAGCCTCAACGCGGCGATGGCCCAGAAGCAGAAGTCGACCAACGAGGGCGGCACCGTGATTCACAACTGGTACGTGACGGGCGCGACCCCTGAGGCCCTATTTGCACAGTTCTCCCGTCGGCAGAACGCGATGGTGGTCTGATGCCCCTCATTCTGACCCCGTCCTATGTGACCGTGGATGCGCTCAACCTGACGTCGCGTGAGGACTCGGGCGTCGAGTGGATCATGGAAGTCTTCACCGGTTGGGGCGCCCCGGGCGGCACGCTGGCCCCGAAGCCGAAGACGCGGCAGATGGGCGCGTGGGGCGGTCTGTCCTACGCCAAGCAGCGCACCCTCGTCGCGGCCGGGGTATGTATCGCACCCACGGCAGCGCTCGCCTCGGATGCCCTGGACCGGCTCATAGACGCGTGCTCCCTCGACGACACGGTCATGACCGTGTCCGAGTCGGGACGGGTGCGCTGGGGCACAGTGCGGCGTGATGGGGACGTGCTCATCACGTGGACCGACGCGTGCGTGTTCGAGTGGTCGATCCAGTTCGTGGCGCTTGACCCCCGCAAGTTCGGCACCCCGATCACCGCCTCCACGCACCTCCCGTCGAGCTCGGGTGGCCTGACGATCCCGTACACGATCCCGTACACGATCCCCGCGGTGCAGGTCTCGGGCCAGGTATCGATCTACAACCCGGGCAACGAAACGGGGCCGGTCACCGGGCGCATCGACGGCCCGTGCGTCGGACCGGTCATCACCCACGTTGGCAGCGGTTTGCGCCTCGTGTTTGCGGCGTCAGCGACCCTCGGTGTCGGGGAGTTCTGGAATATCGACATGGAGGGGCAGTCGGTCCTGGCACAAGGTCAGGCGACCCGTGCGCAGTTCGTCACGTCCCGCCAGTGGAGCGGATTGGAACCGGGGAACAACACGTACGCCTTCACCGCCGCGTCCTACTCGGCTGGCGCGCTCCTGACCGTGACCGGAACGCCGTGCGACAAATGATCCACTACCCGTCTTTGGAGGACTGATGGCCAACACAATTCACCCGGTCGACGCGACCGCTGGGGCACCGTCCTACTCGGGTCGGATGCTGCGCCAGGTCGGGTCTGTGGCGTTCGCCGGTGCGTCAGCCGCGGATCCGTTCGGGGGCCGCTCCGGGGTAAGGCCAGGGACGTCGGCGACGACGGTGACTGCGACTTCGACGGTCTGGACGGTGAACCCGCACGCGGGCCTGCTCGACTTCGAGGCCGCGGTGGAGTCCGGTCCGACGCCGTATGCGCTCGACGCTGCGGTGACGGGTGCGGTGCGTGCGGCGGATGGATTCGCACGCGTCGACCTGATCTGGGTGCGTCAGGACATCCCGCTCGAGGACGGCACGGCGGCTCCTGCCGTGGTCCCCGGCTACACCTATGGCACGGTCGCCAGTACGCCCCCGGCGACCCCGACCCGGTGCATGGTGCTGGCATGGATCAACGTGCCGGCCAGCGGTGGCGGCTCGCCCTCGGTCACATGGAAGGCTCCGTACTGTGCCGCCGCGGGTGCTCCGATCCCAGTCAGCTCGCAGGCCGAGCGGGACGCCCTGGTCGCCTACCTGGGGCTGCAGGTCAAGCGCTTGGATCTGGCAGGCGTCCCGACCGAGACCTACAACGGGACCGTCTGGGTGGGCCCGCTGTCCATCTCGGGTGCCACAACCTCGAAGGTCATCAAGACTGGCGTGACTGCGGTCACGACCGTCACCTCGGGTGATGCCAGTATCGCCACGGGTCTGTCGAGCATCGACTTCTTCATCGTCTACAACGGTCGCTCGGATGTCGCTGGGAACCTCGTGTTCGGGCGCAACGTGGCCGGGTACACGGGAGGGACTGCCACATTCCGGGTCTTCGTCGGCCAGACCGGCGCAGGTGCGGCGGGCATCAATGTCACCGTTGACTGGATGGCTGTCGGCACCCCGTGACTCTTGCCTGGGTCGCGACAGATGCCCGTACGGGGGTGATCCTGGCTGATCTGCCGCACCTCGAGTGCCAGTCGGTGAAGCGCAGCATCGGGCGCTACGAGTCCGCGAGCGCCAGTCTGCCGCTACCGAACGCGCCTGAGAACTGGCAGTTGGCGACCCGTCCCGGTGGGGCGAACCTGCACCTCCTGAGCGACGGTGTGCCGATCTGGGGCGCCATGGTCACCCAGCGGCCCCGCGACCTGACCGACAACCTGCCGCTCGCCCTGGCGACCATCGAGTCGTACCTCGACCGCCGCATCACGGGGGACATCACCTACACGAGTGTCGGCCAGAACGACATCGTGGCGGATCTCTTCGCGCGGTTCGTCGTCACAGGCCCACGCGGCGGCATCCCGTTCCGCATCCAATACTCCACGCCCGGCGTCGGCGCGCTCCGTGACCGCGCGTACCTGCGCTCCGACCGCAAGACGGTGTACAGCGCCCTGACCGAACTGAGCGCCGTTCTCGGTGGCCCGGAGTGGACAGTCGAATGGGAGTGGCAGCACAGTCCCGAGCGCATCACGCCCGTCCTCTACGTCGGCGACCGCGTCGGCCGCACCGTGACCCCCGGCCTCGCGCCCACGGCCACGTTCCAGGCCCCCGGCTGCATCATCGCCGCCGTCATGACCGAGGACTACTCCTCTGGCAAGGGGGCCAACTCCGTCATCGCCTACTCGTCCGCGGCGGCCGGGGATGTCCCGACGTCCCTCGCGCAGGTCGCCCCGGACGACGGCCGCCCCACGTTTGAAGTGGACATTCAGCCGTCGACCAGCATCACCGACATCGCCACCCTGACCGCTCACGCACAGTCCGCCCTCGCATCCCTCGCCCCTGGCGGCTCTGCCCTGGCGATGTCCGCCGCAGTCGAGTCGGCCCCGCCGCTCGGCGTGGACTGGGTCCTCGGTGACGACGTCGGCTACAACATCGGCGGCCTCGAGGTCGACCCGCGCCGCACCACCGTGGACGTCTACGCCGACACCTGGTCGGACATCTGGTCAGATGTCTGGGGTGTCTACACGGGGCGTGAGCGTGTCCCCGTCAACCCCAACGGCAGGCAGTCAATCCCGGCGTTCCCTGGGGGAATCTCCGGCGTCCTGCGGTGCGTGGGCTGGGAACTGGTTCCTGACGGCGTCCAGGTCGTCACCCCGATTTTGGCATCGATAGGAGCCTGACATGGCCGGTCTGCCTGGTTCGATCCAGTCCCTCATCCCCGCTGGCCCTGACGAGCTGGTGCGTCGGATGCGTGATCTCGAACGCCGCATGGACGAGATGGGGCCGTCCGTGGCGCCCTCGTTCAGCCCGGTGATCGCGGACCTCGTAGCGAAACAGATAACGCTGGACGCGCAGGGCGTGACCCTCGCGGCGACCGTAGCCGACCTCGCGGCACAGGTCGCATTCCTCGGCGGACAGTCGTTCGCGTACACGTCAGCCAAGACGTGGTATCTCGGTACCGGCACTTCGGGCACGGGCGCATGGGGGATACAAGCCTACGACCCGACCTACGACGACGAATACGTGTTCCAGGCGTCATCGACTGGGGTCCTCGAGATAACGATATCCGCGGGCGTGATGCTGAACAACGGCTCTCCGGCCCAGGGCTCGACAGCGCGCGGGTACACGCTGTCATGGTCCGGTGGGTCTCTGGCGTGGGGTGCGTACCGGTCCGCGTTCGTCTCCGGCCTCGCCTGCGGCTTTATGCAGATTTCTACATCCGCCAGCGCCATTGTGACTGTCCCAAGCAATGCGACGGTAACGCTACAGACCTGTCGCGTCAGACAGTCGCCCGTCGCACCGAATACGACTTGGCACGGGACACAAGACACGACCGTCGTCGTGACGCGCATCGGGATCTGAGCGTCCATCTTCTACCGCTAGGAGCGCCATGCC
>Ga0209123_1003019_pt1 | contig 13249 bp, 9 predicted proteins | sample BarGraIncu00431A_FD_184500 | JGI IMG/M metagenome (GOLD analysis project Ga0209123, IMG submission 184500) | Arctic peat soil microbial communities from Barrow, Alaska, USA - Barrow Graham LP Incubations 004-31A (SPAdes) (version 2) | ecosystem: Environmental > Terrestrial > Soil > Wetlands >...
CGTGATCAGAATGTTATGGGTGGTCAGCATAGCCGTAAATATAGCCGTAAATATCTATAAATGATGGTCAGGTTTCGCACATTAAGGGGTGAAGACATGGCTTTAAAGCGTGGACAAGCTATATGACGCGGATTCAAGTACGAAGTGCAACGTTCAGTAAAGGTTGTGCCAAACACCCGCAGCAACAGCAAAACAAACAACAGCGCCAAGGCGGATTTACGGAAGATTTTCACAGTCAAATAGGCCTCTAGACCCCGTGGAATGTGCTTGAGCAGCTATTCATTTGATAGTAACGCCAAGGCATCGGCCTCAAACTTTTGCAACACGGCGTCGCGGTCCAAGTGCGCCAGTGCGTAGGCGTAGCCCGCTGCGCCCAGACGCTTGCGCAGCGCCGCGTCTGCAGCCAGTGTGCGCACGGCCAGGACCATGGCTTCAGTGTCTTCAGGCGGCACCACCAAACCGCAGGTCTGCACCACGGTGGCCAGCTCAGTGCCCGCATGGGCGGTGGCCACCACTGGGCGGGCGCTGGCCAGCATGCCGGTGAGCTTGCTCGGCATTACCAAATCAGCCGCATCGGCGCGCTGGGGCAGCAGATGTATATCAGCAGTGGCCAGCAAATCGGGCAGCTGCTCGGCAGGCTGCAAATCCAGAAACCGCACATTGGCCAAACCCTGGCAACGGGCCACCAAATCGGCCCGCCCGGCGCCGTTGCCACAAAACACAAACACAATTGCTACATTATTAATAGCTGCTTGCGCACGTTCCACGGGGACTACAGCCGTATTTAATGCTATTGCCACCTCCGCCAGCACCTCCAGGCCCTGCTTGCCACCCATGTTGCCGGAGTACAGCGCCACCACCGCCCCATCAGGAATGGACAGCTCGCGCCGGTAGGCCGCCACACCCTCGGGCGCGGGCTGGCCAAACTGCGCCATGTCCACCCAATTGACCGCCAGCAAAGCCTTGCTTGGCGCCACCCCCTTGTCCAGCAGCCGCTGGTGCATGCGCTGCGAGATGGTGCTGACCACATCAAAGCGGCGCATCAACCAGCGCTCGGCCCCCGCCACCATGCGATGCAGCCAGGCACCGCGCAGCAGCCCCAGGCTGAAAGCGGCATCTACCTCAAAGTCTTGCACATGCAGCCACGCTTTGGCCCCGCACAGCCGGGCTACAGCCACCGCAGCGGGTGCACAAAACAGCGCGGGCTCTACCACCCACACCAACTGCGGGCGCCAGACCACCTGGGCCAGAAGCGCTGGCAGCGAACTGAGCGCGAACGACGCCAGATGCAGCAGCCGCTTGGCCCCGCCGGGCTGGCGCGGCACCCACAGCGGGCAGCGCACCACATGCACGCCCTGCCACTGCTCGGTGCGGTAGGTGCTGCCGCTGTAGCCGGGGCTGACCGCCCATGCAGGGTAATACGGCGGCGCGGTGACCACGCGCACATCGTGCCCGCGCGCAGCCAGCCACGCAGCCAGTTCGCCGGTGTATTTGCCGATGCCGGTGAGTTCTGGGGCGAAGTTGATGCCGTAGACGAGGATTTTCATAGTCAAATTGGCCGATAGTCCCCGTGGAGTGTGCGTAAGAAGCTACGAAATTAGTAGCAATCTAGTCGCCACTTTTCGCCATGACACGGGGCTTGACCGGAACACAGGGGTAGCCAAAACACACCATGCCAGCAGGCATGTCTTTGAACACAGAGCTGCGTGCGCCAATGACAGAACCTTTACCAATGGTGACACCCGGCGCGACAAATACATCCGCGGCCAGCCAGGCCTGGGCTCCAATTGTGATCTTGCGACTGCGAATAGGAAAGTCCACCAGCGTGTAGTCATGATCCGCAGCGCATAAGTAGCTGCGTTGTGACACCACCGCATTAGCGCCGATTTCTATCTCGCCCAGGCTGTACAGCACAGCGTCATCTCCTACCCATGCGTAATCGCCAATGGACACCTTCCACGGGTAGCTAACCGTCACCGTGGGCCGAATGACTACGCCCTGCCCCACTTGGGCACCAAATGCACGCAGGAGCCACGCGCGAAAGCGATAGGCAAACTGCGGCGAGCAACGGAACAATGTGGCTTGCACCACCCACCAAAGCTGCACCGTGAAAGCTGAACGCCCCCTAAACTTAGGGGGCAACTCAAATGAAAAGAGCCTTTGAAACCTCATCTTGTCGTGTCCAGCAATGTTGGAAGGAATGGTCGTGGCGCGACATAATGCCCCCCTGCGTGAATTCCAAGCTCATCGAGCATCTTCAAATGCTCCGATCTCTGGGCTCCTTCTGGGAACCTTGCATTAATCTCCTTGGCTGGTATCCCAGCAACCACTGCAAACGGCCCTACATCTTTAGTAACCACTGCATGCGCAGCAACAATTGCACAATCATGAATGCGAACACCAGCCAGGATCACGGAGTTTGCACCAATCCAAACATCCCGGCCAATTACAGTTTCACGAATGTGCGATGGTCGGCCAGCGAAAATAGTGGGGACGCCGACAACATTAAAAACGTGGTCATCTCCAACAACCATTACACGTGGACCAAGCATTGTGTACGCGCCAATCCGTACTTTCGGGCCAAGAATACAACCTGAATTGATAAATGAAAAAGGTCCCGCAATAACGTCGTGGTGCAAGGAAGAACCTCCAACGAAATATGCGGTGGGATGCGCGCCTCTGATTCCCCAACGATAACAACGCAACATCATCAAAAGTCTTTTTACAATAGCTTTCAAAAACAATTTCATTGTTAGCTCCGAATCTCACTCGTCTGAATAGCGTCACAAATTAATGACGCAGGTTTAATATTAAATACAGCATCTTCAATTATTTTTACCTGATTTTCAGGATTATAAAATCTCTCGATTACATTTATGCAATGTTGTTGAACTATTGGCTTTACATCAACCGACTCCGTCCATCTTTCAATTAACGTTGCAAGGCTATGTTGGTCATTGTGAGTAAAAAAATCTCCAGTTAAACCTGGAACGATTGCCTCGCACTCTGGCATTTGATGATCAAAATCACCATGCGTTAAAACAGGTATGCCATAAGCCAAACTATGCATAGCTGTCAACCCAACTTTACCTGGGGCGACGGTTAAAGCTGCGGTAGACAGCAGGGGGCCAATCAGGGATTCTTCGTACAGCGCGCCAGTACACTTCAAAATAACCCCCAATTCTTTGGCTTGCGTCTCTAATTTTGTACGTTCTGGACCATCACCAATAAGCAGTAGAAAACACTCTCTTCCTGTGGACTTTAGTTCTGCCAACGCACCGATCAAGATATCTAGGCGTCGAACCGATGTTAATCTTGTAATACATGCAACCACGGGCACATCGCTACGGCCAAACAACGTCTGCCTCAACTCATAGCGATTCGCAGTCGAAATGCTATCCCTAATTCGCTTCTGACTGGAATAGTCAAGACTGTTAAACACAACCCAAATATCGTCGGCACAGAAGCCTTGCTCCATTGCAATTCTTTTGGCGCGTCGGCCATATAAAAGGAGACCATTAGGAATAGAGAAAAATAATTTTCTAACTCTCTTTTTCAAAGGAGGTTCATTTTCATCAATCCAACCATGTGCCCAAAATATGACTCTTTTTCCGCGAATTCGGAATACGATTCCAGAAATCCAGGTGGTCAAGTTATTGGGGTCACCTAACAGAATCACACAACTATCAATCGATTTAATTGCCCAGGAAATCATTTTTGGTTGCCAATAAAGTCCCCTAAAAAATCTAAATACAGGCAATAGATAAAAAGATTTAGAGCAGGGTGGCAACCAGGCTTTAATGCTCGGGTCAATATTTTTTGCATCTAAATCAGCAGCAAACCTAAAGTCACAATTTTTACTTTTCAACAACTGCAAAAAAACTGCTTCCCGATAATGTGGAAAAAAATGATATGCAACAGTTACTGGCTCACCTGCCGCCCATGGTGCGTGCGGCTTCTTGCCGTTCGGAGTTAACGAAAAATCAATGATATGCAAAAGATAGTTTGTGATCGCAGTTTCACCTATTAATGATCGAACCAATTCCATTCGGCTGGTGCGCTCCATAAAAGTAACTTTTCCAATTGAAACCTGTTTGTGCAGCTGGTTCGCAATGGCCGATACATCACCACAGGGAAAAACGAAACAGTTTGCAAGGCTCTTGCAGAGCGAAGCCGAGCCCGCCATGTCACTGATGCCAACACGGCAGCCTGCCAGAAGCGCCTCATTTGTAACAGCACCCCAACCATCCCATGCACTGGGCAATATCAGCAAATCAGATTCCCTGAACAAATTTCTAACTTCAGAATTTGGTAATGCACAACTAAATTTAACTATATCCTCAATGCCAAGATCTAAGGCCATTTTTGTTAAATGCTCTAGCTCCTCACCATTTCCGACAATATCCAAAAAAATTTGGCATCCATCAATTTTTTTGTGCGCTATCGCCGATATCAATGTATCAATCCGCTTGCGCTTAATTAGTTGCCCAACGTAAACAACTCTAAATGAACTTTTGTTCTGTAGCTTAGAACCGAAATCACGAATTGGATCCGAAACGGCATAACCAAATTCATATATTTTTGCAGAATTGAAACCAATTTTGGCAAACCACGTCGTCCCTAAATCGCCCATCGCTAGTACTGCATCAACACGGCGGCGTTTATCGTAATCAAGAACAATGTCTCGAATATATCGCAGCGTACCCTTGATGCCCCGAGTGTCTTTAGATTCACTGATATAAAACAAATTTGCCGGCGAAGGCGCAAGAATCTTAAATACTTTACGATTTAGAGGAAATTCTTTTATGCCAGTAAAAAAATGCAAATCCTTGCTCGTAGAGCAGCCATCAAGGAGATTAAATAGCTCACATACTTCAACCTTCGAGACCGTCGCATCACCATAGTTCACTTCACCTAAACCCAATGATGAGCGCCATGTGGGCAAGTTTTTATCGTAGTAAACGTTGACCTTATACCCCATGCTTGATAAACCACGAATCCAGCCAGATTCATGCTCATTAATCGTTGGTTGCCAAAAATGAAATCTAAAATCGAAAAATAAATTCAAATTTTCTATCATACTAAATTTAAGTTATTTTAATTAAGTAAAAATACTATTTTTATAACTACCCCAGCCTAAACCCTGCGCCCCAAGTTCGACAATTACTTTCGTAAGTGTCCTATTTCATTGAAATTTTATTTCTAACGGCAGGTTGTTGATATTAAATATTTATTTAATATCAACAACTGTCGAACTCGAGTGCACCAACCTGAACGTAAGCATCACACAATCACCCGGCTCCGCCACCGTGGGCGGTTGCAAGCCAGCCTTCTGCATTGAACCAAAAATCTCCTTAATATCCATCGCTATTTAGCGAAAATAATAAAAATCACCACCCCACAACATCTTCTTCACTTGCTGGTAACGTTTGAAAATCGCTCTTGTCGTCACGCTTTTGATGATCCTCACTACCTTCGTCACGCTGTAGCGTGGAACTGATTGCACCAAGAAGTGAACATGATCTTTGTCGGTGCCAATTTACGAAAACTTGATATCATGCCTCTGATCTCTGCTAAGGCAGACTTCTTTGTGTACTTCGTCAAACACCATTCCTCAGTCCTTCGCTGGGAATACCAAGTGATAGATCAGCACTATCACGTTGTGGTTCTTGTGTTTGTATTCGCCTATCTCTCAAGATATACCGTTATGCCCCACGGGAGGGAGAATTTACCTCCGTGATTTAACTTAATTTAAATTTAGAAAATAATTAATATTATTAATTATTTATACAGAATAATTAATCACATATAATACTCTCCATCAAAATCAAAAAATAAATTTACATAAGCAACATTGCCGCCATTAAATATGCTTATTGAAAATTCAGAATCATTTAACTCAATACCATTTGAAGATCCAACTGCAAGCGATCCAAAAGTCTTACTCAATGAATTGGTAGTAATAAAATTCTTTCCGTCGAATTTTACATCCGCAGAAAAATAGATATGATCCAATGACTTTACACTACTCACAATACAAATAATACGACCATACATGAGTAATGGCAAAGTGCATATGTTAACTAATGATCTTGATTTTTCCTCTAAACGGACACCTGATTTTGGGAAAGAAAAACCCTTTAAAACAGTGCCAAGCGCATTTTTTTTATGCGCAGAAGTATCCAGAATTGTTTTTGGAGTAGTTGATGATGTAATTTTACCAACAACAGTCCCTTTGTACGATTTAACTAACGTTGTACAGTTTCTCGCATAATTTTCACCATGCAATTTCCCGCCACCGACCATTTTGATAGCGCATTCGCTTGCGCTTTCAATAAAATTACCTATTGCAACGATATCCTCGGCCCCAGCTTCAATGCCTCTAGCGAATTGGACGGCGCGGTTTCCCATCAGAACCATGCCAGGTAGCGATCCATTGTTATCGTAGACCATATACAGCCCAGCTGAAGTCGAACCAGCCTTTGCTCGGAAAGTATTGCCGAGCACGGGCATGCCCTCACCCAAACCGGTTGACCATGCTCCCGCTAAAAAACCGGCTCCGCCTACATTTAAAGCAGTGTTACCGATGACAGTATTTGTATGCTGCTCATCTTCAAAATGAATGGCCTCCTGACGAGACTCCTTAATCGAATTTGCAACGACCGTAACACCACGAGCTCTTGCAACGCCTAGTGCAAATCCAGAGTTTTTATTATTACCGACATCACCAGCAGCCAAAGTATTTCCAACTACAACAATATTTGAGTGCAATTTACCTGGCGCATTCAATTCAACTGCATCTGATTCATCAGATCGCAAATTATTCAAACCAATTATTATGCCATCTACATCATCAGCTGGCGCATTTGTTAAAACTGCGTATCCGCGAGAGCGAATATTATTTCCAATAATTCGTGCATTCTTAACATTACTTTGTGCGAAGTTGAGTGCAGTTGAATTTAATGCCGATTGATTGTTAATATTTACATCAGAGATTATTACATCGACAGCACCTGCAGTCACATTAAAAACAACGCCGCCAGACGTATCATATGATCCGCCTCGAATATTAGCTCCGGTGTTTATGCTGTAAGCATAGAGTTGATTAGATTTAAAAATGGCAGATGAATTCGCAAGCATGTACGTAAGCGGTACAGTTGAAAACGATTTATAGATACCCTTCGGTGCAACAGTAAACGCGCGTGCATGCTCTACACGTGACAAAGAATTTGCATTATCCGTAATACCATCGCCAATCACACCAAAATCTTTTATATTTATATAGTCATTTTTAACATCACGCCCATCAAGCTCTTTACTTTCAGAGCCTGAGCTAGTTCTTGCTGCAAAAATCCAGCCAATTAAGTTTGAAAAATCACGTCGATTAATAATCGATTTTTTGAATAGACTCATTTAAGTTACATCCGGATTCTACTTAATTAGTATTACACCTACTTCTTAGATATCAAACGCTTTTTTGCTGTCACGCATGGATATGCATAATCATATTATTCTTAACAGGAAAATTAATTTTTAAGTATTATAAATAAATTTATGTAATCAAAAAATAATAAACTACATCTCAGGTGGTATGCAATACAACAGCATACAGGCAAGTGGTGCATCAATAAGAGGTTGAAATAACAATGATGTAACAAGCAATGGAAATAGCAAAGTTATATATCTACCACGAACACCAGCAGGTGCTAAAAATTGATAGACGAAAAATTGAGATACGTACAAAATAAATCCAACTATTCCAATAAAATATATCGATGACACTGCATTAATTCCAATATTTTCATATGGTGCATTCATGTTATATAAGCCTGTCCCAATAAATAAACTTGAAAATTCAGAGTACACAAAAGACATTGCATACGAACGGTCATCGATTGAATCAAAATGTGTTTCTCTTTTGTCGAGCAAACCAAGTCCCGGAAAATAAATCAATAGCAATGCAAATGAAATAATAACTATTAATATCAGAAGCAAAGTTTTAATACTAACTTTTTTATCCCAATAAAAGTAACCTAGCAAAACCAATCCAAGCGAAAATACAACAGAAGTTGAGGCTGTAAGCACTCCACCGATCAATGCTCCAATTATATAAATAAGTTTTTCTTTTGAGAAAAATAAATATGTCGCTGACCAGATAAAAAATAATTGCGCAATACCTGACTCCCTATATATTCCTAAATATCTATATATATCATATTCCAAAAGAGTACCATACACCGGTGAAAATGGAAATAATACATCACCATTAGTCAAACCAGCCTCATAGCCTTTAATCGCCAAGTGATAATACGTTAAAAAATCATAGCCAAAAAATATCATGAGAATTGTTGTGGCAACGATTGACCATCCTAAACACGAATTCAAAATAGCAAAGTATTTAAATATTATTTTATTCAGGCCTGAATCTGATAATATAAAAAAATATGTTAATGAAGTAAAGATACCGGCACCAGCCGCTTTAAAAACAAATTCAATATCGGAATCACCAATAATTACAGCTGCCGATACACAGTAAAGCCAGAATAAAATTATTGAAAATGTTAAAATAATAAACCACCTCTCGATGGAATGTGGAGCGGTCCTAAATTTAGATACAAAGAAAATCAACAAAATAAATAAAGCTATTAATCCTGGAAATGTTAAGCTCTGGCCCCATAGAGTAGGACGCAGAAAAATAATTGAAAATACAAATAATATTGAAAACATACTGATACGTTTAATATTTGATTCACTAGTCATCAATAGCTCCAATTATATTTTTATCAAATTTTTGCCATGTATTTTCTTCAAAGCAATTAGCACCATTTTTCTCATAATCTTCATTTCCGCATAATTTATTAATTGATGATAGTGCAGAAATTACTGATTCAGTTGTTGAATCAACTATGAAACCTAGTTTCTTAGTTTTTGTATACCAACCAATTAACCCTTCGCAACATGCAATAACAGGTTTACCATGCACACCAGCGCGGACAAGAACGCCACTCATGGCATAGTGACCTCGATAAACGACCCAGACGACATCACAGGCAGAAAAAACTTGCTGTTCTGTCTCAGCAGAGACAAACTCATCTAGCATTTGAAATCTTGCTTGCTTCGTCAAGAAACTCCACCGATTACTGGCCAACAGTTCACGTACGGTTTTTGACTGCCGACCGATCAACCAAACTTGCCAATCAATCATGGATTTTTCAACTTCAAGAGTATCTAATAAAAGCTCAATCCCCTTCCGATCATCAATTGAACCATAGACAAGAATTACTTTAGAATTATTGGGTGTATTGAAATTATTTCTTATGTTAGCTACATTTACATCTACTGGCATAGCTACTGGATCAGCAAGGTATCCAATTTTATTGGTAGCGGAGGGATGTTTCTTTGTTACGTAGTCTATGAGCAATTCATCAATTGATAGAAGCTTACTTAAATATCTATTTTTTAATAATCTGAGGAAGATATACCGCTTAATGATGTCAATTTTTGTACTTGGAGCAATAACTTCATAATTTTTGTAATGGAATGCGGGCCGCATACTTATGCCGCCAAAAAATGACACTCCAAACGGTGAACCCAGTAGTCCAAATGCATACAAACAGTAGTCAATATAAGGCAAAAATACATAATCAACTTGTGATAATTTATTGGTTTCCATGTAGACTTGACCAAAACATGCACGTGCACTGCATTCACGAACTAACAAACCTCGTAGACCAACCGAGCTAAGTTCAAACGTTGACTTATACTCAATCCAACGTATTGACTTTTTCCACATCAGATTTGAACGTAATGTTTCAATCTCCTTTGTACCTGACGGGATAGCAATTGTTATTTCATTTCCATCTTGAAGAAACGCTAATGCAGTTCGTTCAAGATATATTAAATGATGCCCCGACAGGGTTGCTTCAATGAGAAGAATATGCATTATCAGGCTTTTATTAATCTTGCGGAATAAATGATTCGGCAAAAGCTATGTAATCTTTTGCGGTAATATTTATGTCAAATTCATTCATGGATCTTGAATATCTTATTTTATTTGAAATGGCTTTTGTAATTGCGCAACTGTAGGCATATATGTCATTTGGATCAATCAACACGACTCCATCCATCTTTTCAGCATATTTGAAAGCTGCAATATCCGACGCCACAATCTGAACGCCTGAAGCGATTCCCTCCAGCAACGCGATCCCTTGGGACTCTTGCTTGGATGGCATTAGATATACTGTCGCAATCTGTAATAGCGTAGGAACATCTGATCTAGCTCCAATCAGATGAACATTCGCATCGAGTTTATGTAGCTGGATTTCATTTTTCAAAAGCATTAGTGACTTAGGGTCTTCGCACAGCCCGGCAAGTAACAAATGAATCTTTGGATTTGCAGCAATTATTGGCGCAATCGCCCTGACACTCAAGTATTGCTGCTTGATGTCGGCAAGTCTTCCCACTTGTAATGCGATAACTGCATCAGATGGCAAGCCAAGATCAGTAAACAGGTTACTTGGGTTCGACACATTTACATTTCTAAATTTTTCCAATTCAATTCCGTTTGGGATACATTTAATTTTTGGAAATTTATAGCGCTTTGCGTATAGGGCTACAGATCTTGGAGATACCGCTATTACACCTTTTGAAAAAAGCTGCAAAAAGTATTCTGAAAGAATTAGATCTGTTGATGCATAGTTGTCTTCCGCATGTAGAACTGGAATGATGATGCCACCTCCAGAAATACGTATATAAGCTGCGGGTAATACGCTATGCGCAAATGTCACATCCGGGGAAAATTTTTTTTGTATACGATGTAGATGTTTGAGTCGGGCAATACGGTCTAGTGTCACTGGTGGCGCAAACCACTCAACCCCAACTGTCTTTTGCTCTTCGATTTTCGCTTCAAATTCACGCTCCGTGGGAAACATGGCCACAACCGCGCTCTGGTGCCCCATCTCAGCATGCAGCTTTGTTAGCTCAAGTACCAGCATTTCCGCGCCAGAAAAACGCGGCGTGTGAACCACATGAAGTATTCGCATTATCTCTATCTCACTCTTGCTTGGTAATACATAACTAAAAATGACACGCTCAGTGACACGGCAACTAGTCCCGCCATACCGACACTGGCCCAGGCGCTTACGACCCAGTAAGCGGGCAAGACCAATGTCAACAGCTGAAAGACTATTGCCACAGTAATAGATCTTGGCTTACCAACGGCTTTGAGATAGGCTACACACACGGAAATAAGTGCACCAAACCACATTGACAAGCACTGCAATTGCAGGACGAGACCAACCCCTTGCCATGCAGGGCCAAGTATCAAATTCAAAATAAACGGGCCTAAGGAAATTGACGCAATGGCAAGCACACCGCAGACGAGCCCGATCTTCCGTAAGGCAGTCACAAAGTAGGCATGTGCTTTTTCAGGAGCTGAATGGTGCAATGTGGAAATGGTCGGGAATAAAAAAACGCCAAGCGCCACAGCGACATCCGCAACTGCCATCTGTGCGAGCCGTGACGCGGTTTGATACATACCAAACTGAGTTGCGCCAAGCCAGCGGGCCACAACAATTTTGTCAAACTGATTCAGGATCACGGTCAGAACACTGGTGCCCCAGATCCATTGTCCGTATCTGCCCAAGTCTTTAATTGATCCCCATGCAACGTTGACTGTCATAGGTAAACGAAAAGCGAGCCACGACAAGGCTAGACGGCAAGTATCTGCTACCAAGCTACCCAATAGAACAGAGGCCGCACCTAACCCCAAATGCAAAAATCCGATAGTTGATACAAGATCCAACAGTGAAACTGCAAATTCGCTTGCACTGAGAGCGCGAAAACGCCGATCACGCTGCAACACGGCATAACCCGGGTTAACTGCGTTTCTTACCAAAGGCAGAAGTGCTGCCAACACAATCAGCGGCGCGGCAATTGCAATGCCAAATAAATTGGCAATTGGATCTGCAAAGAGATACAAAACCAAAAGCAGAACAAAGCCACGGAAAAGTTGTAAAGTCCAGACTGCTCCAGCTTCGGATTTCGATACAAGTCTTTCGCGTTGAATGACCGCCTGCGTTAGACCCGTGTCTGATAGTGACTCAACAATAGCCAAGGCTGCCAAGGCTACACCTACAAGGCCAAATTGCTCTGGACCAAGTAAACGCGCGACTAGAAGAAACTTCGCTGCGAACAAGCCTTTGACAAGCACATGCTGAATCAACACCCACGCCACATGGCTGCCGTTTTGCAATACCGCACGTAGATTGAATTTGGTTTTGATGGGCATTTAGGCGTTTGGCATTAAGAAAATCGCGAGGATTGGCGGCTACGAGCCCAATACTTCATTCCGTGCTTATCCGGTTGTCTCCCAAGGGCACTGCCTATGATGGCGAAAACCGCTAATTGCCACTACCCATAGTGGTCAAGTCAAGCGCTTGGGAAACAACCGGATAGGAACGCTTCATTCAATCTTGCCCAAACAAATCGCGACTATAGACTTTGTCCGCCACATCACTTAGGTCGGCGGTCATGCGGTTGGCCACGATCACATCAGTCTCTTGTTTGAATTGGGCCAAGTCGTTGATGACACGGCTGTTGTAGAACATAGCTTCTTTCAACGCTGGCTCGAACACGATCACTTCCACTCCCTTGGCCTTGATCCGCTTCATGATGCCCTGAATGCTGCTTGCCCTGAAGTTATCGCTGCCCGCTTTCATCACCAAGCGGTGGATGCCCACTACCTTGGGTTTGCGTTTCAGAATTTCTGCCGCACAAAAGTCTTTGCGCGTGGTGTTGCTGTCCACAATGGCGCGCATGATGTTTTGCGGCACGGCGCTGTAGTTGGCCAGCAGTTGTTTGGTGTCTTTGGGCAGGCAGTAGCCGCCGTAGCCAAAACTGGGGTTGTTGTAGTGGCTGCCAATGCGCGGGTCCAGGCACACGCCTTCAATAATTTGCTTGGTGTCCAGGCCGTGGCTGGCGGCGTAGGTGTCCAGCTCATTAAAAAACGCCACGCGCATGGCCAGGTAGGTGTTGGCAAACAGTTTGACGGCTTCGGCCTCGGTGCTGTCGGTAAACAGCAGGTCGATGTTTTGTTTAATGGCCCCTTGTTGCAGCAGCGCGGCAAAGGTTTTAGCGCGCTCGCTGATCTCGCCCACCACGATGCGGCTGGGGTGCAGGTTGTCATACAGGGCTCGGCCTTCGCGCAAAAACTCGGGCGCAAAAATCAGGTTGTTGGTGTTGAACTGCG
>Ga0209123_1003020_pt1 | contig 13242 bp, 14 predicted proteins | sample BarGraIncu00431A_FD_184500 | JGI IMG/M metagenome (GOLD analysis project Ga0209123, IMG submission 184500) | Arctic peat soil microbial communities from Barrow, Alaska, USA - Barrow Graham LP Incubations 004-31A (SPAdes) (version 2) | ecosystem: Environmental > Terrestrial > Soil > Wetlands >...
GTTACCAGAAAAACACTTAGTTCGGGTTTTACAATCGGTCCGCCTGCTGCGAGCGAATAGGCTGTGGACCCTGTCGGGGTGGAAAGGATGACACCGTCCCCTGAAAGCCGCTCAACATAATCATTATCTATCAGTAGGTCGACCGTCAGGACATGCAGCAGAAAACCACGTGCAATAACTGCGTCATTGAGGCACAGTCCGCGCCCTTTCTCAATACCGTCTTTGTCTTTAACAATAACTTCAAGCTGAATCCGGTTCTCAATTGTGTAATTTCCGAGAAGAATCCGATCCAGGGCATCTTCAAACTGTTCCGGTTGTATTTCTGTCAAAAAACCGATGCTTCCAAGGTTCACACCAATAATGGGAACATCTTTGGCGTAATGATCATGGACAGCTGACAAAAAAGTTCCGTCCCCGCCAATACTGAAAAGCAGGTCACAGTCGTCATACCCGGAGATTTTTACATTCGGGTCGATACCCAAAGGAGTATCCGCATAACTTTTATCAACAATTACAATGGATCCTTTCTCCGTGATACACGCCGCAGCATGCTTTGCAAATGCAAAACCTTTGTCTTTATCAATGTTGGAAACGATGCCAAATATCATTTAGTATCTCCTTGGTTCGCAAAATTCTCTATGCAGAATCGTGCATATTATTAAGCTGATTATACATGCAAATCATTGAAAGTTCACCATGATATAAGCGAAGATTAAAAAGAAAAGGTAAAACTTCAGATTGAAGTAAGAATATTTTTGCAAAGGACGGCAATGGATTTTGCATCCATTCCTTCTCTTTTCAGCAGTTGTGCCCGCGTACCTGCCGGTACGGGGCGGTCGTTTACCCCGACAGGTGCAAAAGTTGCAGATACTTTATTCTCTTCCAGAAGCTGTGCAATTCTCGAGCAGACACCGTTATTATACATGCCGTCTTCACAGCATATTACATGACCCGTTTTACGTGCGGATTCAAGAATCGTCTCTTCATCCAGCGGTTTGATTCTGCGCAGATCAATGACATCGGCAAAGATTCCTTCACATTCGAGCAATCGTGATGCTTCAAGCGCTTGTTCCGCAAGAAATCCGACCGAAAGAATCGTAATGTCAGAACCATTCCTCAAATATTGAGCCTTATTAACGGGAATCTGCTCCAGTATCTGATACTCATCACTCTCTGAAGCGCGGGGATACCGGATTGCGACAGGACCCTTTGATTCCTGCACTGCATATTGAAGCATGAAGGAAAGCTCGGAATAGCTGCGGGGAGCCAGAATTTCCATTCCCGGCATGGAAAGTAAAATGGCCAGGTCATATAATCCCTGATGGGTCTCCCCGTCTGCCCCGACAATTCCGGCTCGATCAACAGCGAGGACGACATGGAGTTTTTGAAGACATATATCATGCAGAATCTGATCGAAACCGCGCTGCAGGAAAGTGGAATAGAGGGCAACAACAGGAATCATGCCGTTTGCAGCAAGTCCTGCTGCCATTGTCAGCGCATGTCCCTCTGCAATGCCGACGTCAAAAAAACGTTCCCTGAAAAGCAGGCGAAACGGTTCAAGCCCGATACTTGTACCCATCGCCGCGCATACAGCAACAATTTTTTTATTCTCCCGGGCGATTTCGATCAATGCCTTTCCGAAAGTGGAAGTGAATGTACTGCAAGTACCGTTTTCACAGCCAAGTTCAATATCAAATGGTGCAACACCATGATATTGTGACGGCCATGCCTCGGCATATTCGTACCCTCTTCCCTTTTGTGTGCATACATGAAGAAGCACCGGTTCGTTGATCTGTTTGACAGACGAAAGATACCGTAGCAAATCCGGAATATTGTGACCGTCAACCGGTCCGTAATACCTGAAGCCAAGGTCTTCAAAAATAACAGGATGATTGACCCTTATTGCCAGGCGCAGGGAGTCTTTGAGGAATGATAAAAAGCGGACAAGAAGCCTGCCAAAAAAGGGTATCTTGTTTAAAATACTTTCCATACGCCTTTTTGTACGGATATAGCCCGAAGAAACACGGATAGAGGCAAGATGCCGTGAAAGCGCCCCGACATTGTGATCGATAGACATTTGATTATCATTTAGAATTACGATAAGGTTCTCGCCGAATTGTCCTGCATCATTTAAGGCCTCATATGCCAACCCGCCTGTAAGCGCTCCATCACCGATTACGGCAATGACTCTTCCCTTTTCACCCTTGAGCCGCTTTGCCCGCAGAAGACCCAGGGCGGCGGAAATAGAAGTACTGCTGTGCCCTGTATCGAAAAAGTCATACGGACTTTCTGCCCGCCGCGGAAAGCCTGCAATACCATCGAGTTTCCGTAAAGTTGAAAAACGGTCCCGCCGGCCGGTCAGAAGCTTATATGCGTAGCACTGGTGTCCGACATCCCAGACAATCTGATCTTCGTCTTTGAAATTGAATGATGCCATAAGAGCAATCGTAAGCTCAATGACCCCGAGATTCGATGACAAATGACCTCCGTTCAGTGAAACAGAGGTTATTATTTCGCTTCTGAGTTCATCCGCAAGCTCACACATTTCCTTGTGAGTGAATCCGGAAATCTCAGACGGATCTTTCATTGCATCTAGTTTTTCGCTCATATTCAAATTCCTATTTGTTGCGGACGAGCAGATAGTTGTTAAGATCTTCCAGGAAACGCGTGCTATAACCGTCGTTTCTAAGTCTGACCAGATTATCTTGTGCTGCGTCCATCTCCTTCTGAAGAAGTTCCTGGGCCTTTTGTAGGCCGTACAGGGTCACAAATGTAGATTTCTCTTCAACTGCATCTTTCCCGATGCTTTTACCGAGTATCTCTTTTGTAGAGGTAACATCCAACAAATCATCCTTGATCTGAAAGGCAAGCCCGATATGATCCGCAAATTCCGTCAATTGTTCATTAAGGAACAAAGAATCACCGATACGGGAATGTAAGATTACAGGGATAATAACGGGAGCTGTCAGCAGGCAGCCGGTTTTTTTCCGATGAAGCTTCATCAGTAGTTCATATGATATCTTTTTCCCTTCTGAAAGGAGATCCATCGTCTGGCCGCCTATCATACCGTTGGCCCCCGCCATACCTGCGAGGAAAGCAGCTGCCTTTACTTTGCGCAGATCGCCGTCCAGACATTCATTGAGCATGATCTCATATGCCCGGTTTAAAAGTGCATCCCCCGCAAGAAGCGCTATCGGTTCCGGATATTTAACATGGCATGTCGGCATTCCCCTTCGGGTATCGTCGTTATCCATACAGGGCAGATCGTCATGTATCAGGGAATATGTATGAATCATTTCAATAGCACAGGCAAACGGCATAACTTTTGAGAAAGGTATTTCAAGCATATCACTAACCGACAGCATGAGTACAGGCCGGATGCGTTTGCCGCCCGCCATAAGACTGTAAAGTGCTGCTTCCATTGTCATGTCGACCGGCATAGCAGAAGCATGCCCGGAAGCCGCCTGATATGATATATCGTCCCCTTTAAAAGCACCTTCCAGAACTGCATTAATCAGGTCCTGATATTTCACGAGAGTCTCTTGAAAAGAGTAATTCATCACTGACACGATATTATTCCTTCTCTCCCGGCGGGGTGCTTTCTTCATTGAAAGCGATTTCTTTTTTGGATCCAAGACCGTCATCGGTTAGAATGCGGACTCGTTGTTCTATCTCCTCAAGGCGTGCACTGCAAAGTTTTGACAGCAGTACGCCTTTTTGGAAAAGTGCAATCGATTCATCAAGTGTTCCTTCACCTGTATCAAGTTTGGATACAACAAGTTCAAGTGCTGTCATTGCTTCTTCAAATGAAAGTTTCTCATATTCTTCAGATGGTTTCATAGGATCCTCCCTGCTTCTGCGTGTTCGGCTTTACAATGGACCAACCCGTCAGCAAGTTGAATTTGAACGGGCTGCCCGGGGGTTATCTGTGTCACAGACGTAATACATGAACCTGTCAGCGGATTCGTTGCCAGGCTGTATCCGCGTGATAAGACCTTCAGCGGACTGAGGGCATCGAGACTGGCAATACCTTTATCAAACCGGCGGGCGGAACTATCAACCCTTCGATTCAGCGAATGTGTGAGCTTTAGTGTCAGCATATCAAGCCTCTGGCTCTCTGACTCAACGCGCCGGAGAGGAGAAAGCAGTGCCTTACTTCTGGAGAGCATCATAAGGCGGTTTCTTCGGACGGCTACCTGCTGGAGCAGGAACCGTGTCAGCCGGTCTGTCTGAGAATTGATTAAAGACTGAAGCTCCGCTTTAACCGGCATGACCAGTTCAGCCGCAGCAGACGGGGTCGGAGCACGAAGATCACTGACAAAATCACAGATTGTAAAGTCGGTCTCATGTCCGACAGCAGAAATTACAGGTATTTGGGACTGGTATACCGCCCTTGCAAGTGCCTCATCGTTGAAACACCAGAGATCTTCCATAGAACCGCCGCCGCGCGCTATTATGATGACATCGACAGAATTCATTCTGTTAAACCACTCAACACCTTTTCGAAGTTCTGCTGCAGCGGTCTGACCCTGTACGGCCGAAGGATAGATCAGGAGGTTGAAATTCGGAAACCTTCTGGTCAATATATGAATAATATCCTGAATTACGGCACCCTTAGGGGATGTAACCACTCCTATCCTGCGCGGAAGCTTAGGGATTTCTTTTTTGTGAACTGCATCAAAAAGTCCCTCCTCCTGCAGGCGTGCCTTTAGCCTTTCAAATGCCGCAAAAAGATCTCCGATACCATCTTTTTCCAGCTCATAAACAACAAGCTGAAACCTGCCGTCCCGGTCGTAAAGTGAAGCACGCGCTGTAATGACGACAGACATTCCATTTTCAGGAATAAAAGAAAAATGTGCGGCGTTTCCTCGAAAAGCAACACAATTAACCTGGGATTCCTTGTCTTTGAGTGAAAAATACAAATGTCCGGACGGATACTTCTTGAAACCGGAGATTTCACCCTGTACACGAACCGCAGAAAGAACAGGATCAGCTGTAAGAACTTCTCCCACGTAGCGGTTCAGTTCAGAAACGGAAAAGACGGCACTCATTCCTTCTCACCCGGTTCAAGGCGTCCAAGGATTGCGTTAATGTATGCTTTTGATTCTTCCGAACTATAACGTTTGGCAAGAATGACAGCCTCACTGATGGAGACATTCAGAGGAACATCTTTGCGCAATCGGATCTCAAAAGTTGCAATCCGAAGAATTACAAGGTCAACCTTGGGAAGGCGTTCCGTCTTCCATCCTTTAAGCAACGGGACAAATAATGCATCAAGCTCGGCAGCATGAAGTGTCACACCGGTGACAAGTTCGTCAAAAAAACCTATATCTTCCTCAGCCAGAGGATACTCCTCCAGAAAAATGTCCCGCTGCGAAACCGGGTCCGATTTCCGGATCTCCATTTGATATAACAATTTGAAGGCGGATTCACGCGCTTCTCTTCTACTCATCTAAACCTCCCTGGGGGAATAAGCTTATCAAGAAAATTCTTCAGCCTTTCTTTGTCCGAAAACAAGCGAACGCCAACAAAATATCCGAACAGCGTTATGATTATAATAAAAAGTGTCTTGAAAAAACCGAAAACAACCAGAAGAAGTGCAAGTGAAAAGCCGACACTGCCGCCAATCAATCCAGCATTCTTATCCATAAGCATATCTAAAAAACGGGATAATAATTGCTTCATGGCGCCTATCTTTCAACCTTTGCAACAATCGGTTCAACACGGCTGACCTTAACAGAAACAGATTCAACCGGAATGCCGGTGTAGCGCTCAATATCTTTCTTAATTCTGTCCTGTACTTTGGACATCATCGCCGGTACTTCAACATTGGAATACAGTACGGCTATCAGGTGAATACGAATGGATTCATCTTTTCCTGAAGAAACATGGGCTTTGGCCGATTTGATACCGACCTGCGCACTCTTTGCCGAATTCAGGGCGATGCTCTCGATAGCGTCTACTCCGATGTCTACAAAACCAATATCTGTCTGACGGATACGTGTCTTGCTGAGCCTTCCCGATAATACGGAATAGGAAATAGACCAAATTGCAGATGCAATAATACAAAGTAGAACAGATAATAATATCCACTTGAATACGGGATCCCCTACGATATAAGTGATATTCAGATCAAGGCTGTTAAGAATGGCCGTATCTGCATATGCATACAGAAGCATCAACGATACAATAGCTAAAAGAAAGGCGTATATGACAAGTACAAATCGTACGGCCTTATTCATACTGACGGCTCCTCTCTTGTTACCACACCACAGACATGTACATCAACCGATTCTACGACAAGGCCCGTGTATTTTTCTACATCTGCCTTTACGCGTTCCTGAATCGACCAGGCGACTTCTGGAATAATCATACCATAATAGACGACAGGAAAAACAGTTATTGATACAAATCCATCGTCGTTCTCATGGAACACAACACGCGTGCCTTTGCCTTCATGCACAATGCCGAGGGATTCTTTCAGGGAAACTCCTGAGGAAGGCTGGAGCGAAGCAACACCATCAGCCTGAAGAGCTGCTTCGGCTGCATATTGGGCAACAAATCCCTGAGACATGGAGCGTTCGCCTTTAATGGTCTCCGGAACCAGACTTTCACTCATGATTCTCAACCTTTCCTTTCACGAATAAGAGAAAACCCATGGACTTACATCCCATGGGCTGATGCTCGTCCGTTACATTTCGGCTTTCAAAATAAAAACAGGATTATGCACGCTCCAGATACTCCCCTGTGCGTGTATCAACACGTACAACTTCATCCTGATTTACGAAAAGTGGAACCTTTACGGTTGCGCCCGTCTCCAGTGTTGCAAGTTTACTGGCGTTGTTGGTTGTATCACCGCGGACACCTGGTTCGCATTCTGTGATTCTAAGCTCAACGGTAATCGGAAGTTCAACACCGAAGACCTCGCCCCTGTAGGAAAGTACTTTACAGATTGTTTCTTCCTTCAGGAATTTGATTCCGTCCCCGATATCAGCTGCAGAGATCGGGCGCTGTTCAAAAGTAGTCTGGTCCATAAAATAATACAGATCGCCGTCCGCATATATATACTGCATATCATTTCTCTCAAGGGACGCCGACTCGAATTTTTCGTTCGGGTTGAACGATCTCTCGACAACAGCTCCGGTTTTGACGTTCTTAAACCTTGTGCGGACGAATGCAGAACCCTTTCCGGGTTTAACGTGCTGGAACTCCACCACCTGAAATACCGATCCATCCATTTCAAAGATTATTCCATTTCTGAAATCACCTGCGCTTACCATAAAAAGTCTCCTCTCAATATTTACGTTTATGTGCCCGTTCGGATGCCTCCTGGAGAAAACCGGCAGGCATAAAAATTCATGCTCACATATTTTACTTGACACGTGCAATAACCGCAAGACAAACATACAAATAATACGAAAAAAGGTTGGAATTCAGGCTTTTTACATATCCGGGCCGCAAACCTGCCCTAAAATCGATAAATTGAGCGTACGATTTTTTCGAAGGGTCTCTTTATTTTTACATACAATACTTCCTTTTTGTTATACGGTTCAATCAATACGGCAAAAATGCCGGCCCGCTTTGCTGCCGCTATATCCGTGAAAATCTGATCCCCGAAAAAGACGGTTTCTTCCTTTTTTGCACCCAGAAGGTCAAGGGCCCGGAAAATACCGGACGGGGACGGTTTGTTAGCATATGAAATACACAAAACCTGTAACATGGCTGCAAAATCCGATGAACGTGATGACTTGGCATTTGATACAATGCAGCAGGTAAATCCATTTCCCTGCAGGCGTGAAATGATATCCCGGGTATAATCAGATGGTTCATGTACGTGATCTTCTGCCAAAGTATTATCCAGGTCAAGAAGCGCATACTTGAATCCCATATCACGCAAATTATCAAAGGGTACATCACTCATGTTGGGGAAAACCCTGTCAGGTACTAAATATCTCCCGAATATGGCCATTATTGACTCCTTACATTTCATATATATATGAAAAGAATACCATGCGGGTGTACCAGTACGCAAATCACATAAGTCCATGTTTCATCAAATATGAGGAATTGCTTGTATTTGAGAGGATGCACAGATTATAATTGACAAAGAAAATGAAGCAAAAAATTAATTTGCAAGGAGGTACGGGGATTTCCCCCGGCTGAGACGTATGAAGGTATCTAAATTTGGCGGAACATCTCTTGCTGATGCATCCCAGATTCGCAAAGTATGCGATATTTTACTAAGTGACCCGGACAGAAAAATTCTTGTGGTATCTGCTCCCGGCAAACGTTTTAAGACGGATTCGAAAGTAACGGATCTTCTTATATCCCTGGCTAAATCCAGACTCGCCGGTTTTAGCGGAGATAAGGAACTTTCAAGTGTAATTTTAAGGTATGAGGAAATTGCAGTTGAACTATCCGTTGAAGACGTTATGGTTTCCATCAAAGAAAATTTGGCTGAACTTGTTAATGCAGACCGTACAACACCTGATAAATATATGGATGCGATAAAGGCTTCCGGCGAAGACAACTGCGCACGACTGGTTGCAGCTTACCTTAATTCCATAGGACATAAAGCGAGTTACTGCGACCCGAAACCGGCCGGACTTGTTCTTACCAGTGATTTTGGACGTGCGCATGTACTTCCGGAGTCATATGTTAATCTTGCCCCCCTGGCAAGTATGAAAGGCATATGTGTTTTCCCCGGTTTCTTCGGATACTCTCCGGAAGGTGATGTTGTCACATTCTCGCGGGGCGGATCGGATATCACAGGTGCGATCCTTGCTGCTGCCGTGAATGCTTCGGTCTATGAAAACTGGACCGATGTTGATTCCGTTTATGCAGTAAATCCTGCCCTTGTCAAAAACCCCTTCCCTATTCGTGAAATCACTTATGATGAAATGCGGGAACTTGCATATGCCGGTTTCTCCGTACTTCATGAAGAAGCACTTTATCCTGCCTACCTGAAAGGCATTCCGGTACATATCATGAATACGAACAATCCTTCTTCTGAAGGAACCATGATTGTCTGCAAACGCAAAAACTATGATTCGCTTGTTACAGGAATTGCAGGACAAAAAGGTTTCTGCACATTGAATATGAGTAAATATCTAATGAACCGCGAGGTCGGATTTGTGATGAAAGTCCTCTCAATCATTGCAGACGAGGGTGTGTCGATTGAACACATGCCGTCCGGAATCGACTCGATTTCAATCATTATGCGGTCTGCTGAATTTGCTGCCGAAAAAGAGCGGAGAATAATCGAACGGATCAGTCTTGAACTGCAAGTTGATGAAATTGAAGTGAAGCGCAACCTGTCCATTGTAATGATTGTCGGGGAAGCTATGGCCCATACGGTAGGCACGACGGCCCGTGCAGCCGGTGCTTTAAGTAAAGCAGGAATCAACCTTGAAATCATTAATCAGGGGGCATCCGAGATTTCCGTGATGTTTGGTGTACGTGATGAATACTGCAATTACGCGGTACGTGAGTTGTACAAGGAATTCTTTACGAAGTAGGATTTGAAACATAAATTTCTCAGACACTTTTCTGATTATGAATAAGAGCCTTCCCGTTACTTTTGTTCTGCACCCCAAATGTTGGACATGGATCAGGCGGCTACAAAGGAATGAGTTCGGAATGCAACCGGGCTCATTCCTTTTAGTTTGCCCTTAATCCGACGATTGTTATAGTAATCCATGTATTCCTCAAGCTGCATCCGGAAGTCATCAAGCGAGTCAAAATCCTGGAGATACAGCAATTCAGACTTAAGTAGACCGAAGAAATTCTCCATGACGCTGTTGTCCAAACAGTTTCCCTTTCGCGACATGCTCTGACGAATTCCTTTGTCGCTGAGCATCTTCTGGTACGTTTTATGTTGGTATTGCCACCCCTGATCAGAGTGTAAGATGAGTTTTGTGTTGTCAGGAATCTTATCAAATGCCTTCTTTAACATGGTGGTTACCTGCCGCAAAACGGGATGTTCCAAGATCTCATCGCTGACAATTTCACCATTATACAGATCCAGGACAGGAGACAGATACAGCTTACGGCTAAAGAGACTGAATTCTGTAATGTCCGTCGTCCATTTCTGATTGGGTCTGTCTGCTTGAAACTCCCGGTTCAGTAGGTTCGGGGCAATCTTGCCTATTTCACCCTTGTACGACCGATATTTTTTCATCCGAACACGACATGTCAGATGCTCCTGTTTCATCAGTTTCATTACTAATTTGTGGTTTGTATTGTAACCGCGATTGTGAAGCTCCATTGTGACGCGTCTGTAACCGTACCGGCCGACGTGCTCGCAGCATATGGCATGTATTTCGGCCCTCACATCTGCGTGCCTATCTTGCCGATCCAACCGCTTACAAATGGCAAAGTAAGTACTTCTGGGGATTCCTGCGAGTTTCAGAAGTGCTTTCAGCGGATAGTCGCACCTTAGTTCAGAGACAACTCTTACTTTGTCTTCTTTTTGGATTTTTCCCGTTCTGCAACTAAGGCGTTCAATTTTTTTAGGTAGGCATTCTCCATCTCGAGTTGCTTAATACGTTCCTCAAGTTGTTCTTCGTGTGTCAGAGACTTCTTAGGAGGTGGTTGCTTTGGCACTTTAGGTGGCCTGCCTTTCTTCGTATCTTGCAGCGCCTCAACCCCAATTTCCAAATATTTCTTTTCCCAGGCAAATAAAATACTCTCGTTTGGAATTCCCAGTTGAGCGGCTGCATGAAGATAGGATAATTCATGTGCCCGTCGAAATTCAATAGCTTGCAACTTGAATTCTGCTGTATATTTTTGATTTACACCGATAAGACCTTGGGTTCCGGATTCGCAATAACGAGCCCACCATCTGCGCACAACTTTTGGGGGTATGCAATACTTTTTTGCCAACCCGGGTCGCTGCTTCGCCTTTTTCCAGCTCCTGAATTATCTTCATCCTAAACTCATGACTGTACTTGGTCATAGAAAATGCACCTCCAAATATTGAACTTTTCGTCCAACATTTGGGGTGCACTTCACTTTTTGCGGGAAGGCTCTTTCATTTTCATTAAATATACAATTACTTCGTTACACTGTTTTCTTACTGAACCAATTCATTCATGGTGTCACAATGGGAGTCTCAGAATTAACAATAGCTGCAGAGGTCGATGTGGTTGGTGTGGTTGGTATGGTGTCCGCTGGCGTTGGAGACGCGGTCGGTGTCGGAGACGCGGTTGGCGTAAGTGTGGTCGGAGCAGGTGTATCTGTAGGTATCGGCGTCGGTGCCGCAGTCTCTGTCGGCTTTGTTTCTTTCGGCCCTGATGTAGTAACTGCGGTCTGCTCTTTGGAAGGAATGGGTGTGGGATCGGCAGTCATTTCCTGTTGGGATTCCCCGATGGTCGGATCAGAATCAGAGAGCATGGAAGAAACAATATAACCAGTGGCATTATCTGTCGTAGTCACCTTAGAGAATGATCCGCTCACTTCAAGAAGTGTGACGACATCTCCCTTATTCAAAAACAAGGCAGGTGAATTGTTTAGTGACGGATCCGAATAGAAAGCTACCATATCTGCATTCACATACATGATTTTATTCAGTACGGCAACGGAACCATTACTATCCGTTGCCGGCGACGAGGTAGTCTTCATAAGGTTTCCTACATTGAAGAGGGCAAACAGGCTTACATACCCGACAAGAATGCACCCTAAAAAAACTGCGATTGGCCGAATAACAGCAATAGCCTTTGCTTTTTTCCTTGCAGATTCACTTGCGTTCTGATTTTCTGTCCGTTCCGGGGGTGTTTCTGCAGTTTGCACCCTTTGAACAGGCATTGATGATGCGGAAGAATATGCGGCATCTGTGACCACTCCGGCGGCAGCAAGAGAACTGACCGTACCCGGCCTGAAAGCTGCGGTCGGCATAAGAAGTGTACTTTCAACCTTAAGGACAACAACGGTTAGTCCGCCTCTTATATTGCCCTGCATACAGCGCCTGACCAGTTCGTTGGCTTTCTGTTCCGGGGACGCTGCCTGAACCAGGACAGAATTCCTGTTGAAGTCGGAAAGACCATGGGTTATACCTGTTCCAAGCAGGCATATCTCGTCTCCGTCGGTAAGGGGCATGAAAATATGCTTCTCCGGAAGGACGGGACCGTCCTGTTGAAATTTACCGATATACTGTGTAAGGACAGTACTTTCAGGATGTGAGTTTTCTGCGTCCGGCAGAATGGCTCCCATTTGTACATATCGATGTGCAACCGTATGATCATTTGTAAGAGCAATGGCATTTCCGTGGCGGATCAGTACAGCACGTGTATTTCCAACACTCACTATCCGCATCGTGCTTCCTTCGATAATAAGCATTGTCATCGAAACTCGAATGGGCGATCCGTTATTGGAAACGGAAAGACCACAGACTGCTGAATTGGATGCCGCAAGGAATTGATTTATAAATAATTCAAAGTCCAGGACAGAGCGTGTCTGTGCCTGTGCAGCCATACCCGAGAGTATCTTCATCACTTCCTGCAGTGCCATGGCACCGAGGGTATCATCTCCCTGCGCGGAAGCAACGGCACATATCTGAACAGGTGCCGTTGACTCGGCCGATCGCTGGAAAGACATACTGTAATCGGATGGCAGACGGTACAGGTTCTGGACGAATACATTTTCCTGCGGAAGGCCTTTTGTCTGATTTGTTTCGCAGAGTGCGGCAGCTATTGTTCTACTCATATGTCACTTGTCCCCCAGATATACTCATGAAGCTTCGGAACCTGCTTTTCCCAGTCGATCAGCATCATCCACGGATTATCCTGTATGGTAAACAGTCCGTCATCGGGGATACGATACTGGACAATATTTCCAATAAGGCTTACTCCGGCTGTTCCAAGGCGAAGAAGATCCGCCTGCGTCATATTGGTCTCAAACATACCCGCTGCATCCTCCAGGATTGCTATCTGCCTCAATTTATTCTGGGCAGCAACTTTTTTCATAAGCGCCTGTGCGACAGTACGCTGTCTGCTGCTTCTGACAAAGTCGGAATCCAGATGACGTATCCTGGCCCACGCAATAGCCTGGACTCCGTTTAATGTCTGTACGCCGGCACTTGTAAGTAAAGGTGATGTGGAACCCATCAGAGTATTCTGATAATTCACTTCACCATTTGCATATTTTACTTCGTTTGCTTTGACATCGATCTCTACTCCGCCGACAATATCAATAAGGTTGGCGGAGCTGCTGAAGTCCAGCATGACAAAGCGCTGTACATCCAGA
>Ga0209123_1003021_pt1 | contig 13242 bp, 8 predicted proteins | sample BarGraIncu00431A_FD_184500 | JGI IMG/M metagenome (GOLD analysis project Ga0209123, IMG submission 184500) | Arctic peat soil microbial communities from Barrow, Alaska, USA - Barrow Graham LP Incubations 004-31A (SPAdes) (version 2) | ecosystem: Environmental > Terrestrial > Soil > Wetlands >...
ACTTACTTTATAATCTTTAAAGGCAAGCATTGCTCCATACATGGGTACATAATTAAATATGAAAATATAAAGAACAGGTAAAAAAATAATTAAATACAACTGCCAATGTGACTTCATCATTTTAATTGCACTGCTTGATCTTTTTTCGAGTTTATTTGATACTGGATTCTGTATTGATAAATTAGATTTCATTTTTGTTTTCACCTCTCTTTAAGAATTTATTTTACTAAATGTTATTTGTAATTTTATGATAACGTTTAACTGAGTGTTTTAAAAGATGTATTTAAATAATCTGGCATACATATATTATATTTTATACCTTTTAACAGCATACAATTTTTGTAATGCCATTCGTTTATACGTATTTACTTACTTTTAGCAACTACAAAAGGACTGATTTAAAATTTCAATCAGTCCTTAATAAGTGACTAGGTTCTTAAAGCATTTCTATATTCTGAAGGTACGGCACCCATGCTTCTTTTAAATGCTCTCCTAAAACTTGCATCACTAGAATATCCAACCCTCGTTGCTATTTCTTTTATATCTATGTCTAATTCCTGCTGAAGTAGTTCACATGCATGTTTGATCCTTATGTCCTCAATATAATTAGAAAAAGTTGTACCAGCTGCTTCTTTAAAAAATTGGTAAAGATATGCTTCACTAACTTTAAAATATTCTGCAGTCACAGCAATATTAAGGTTATAGTTCATATAATTTTCATACATATAAGTCTTAATCTTTTCCATAAATGAATATTTTAACTCGTTTTTTTGAGCATTTATTTTGTCGCAAATTGAGCTATGACCTCTTAATATATTATCAAAGACTATTTCAATATTTTCAGATTTATCAATATCTTCCATAATAAATTTCATTTCATTATTATCAAGAATATTTTCTGCTTCTCTTAAGATAGTACCCTTCATTTGAAAAACTAATTGTTTTATCATATCATAAGATAATTGTTTATTCTGAAAATTTGTTTTAAATATTTCATCAATAATCTTGTTAACATCTTCCTGCTCACCATTTTTAACTGCACTAATAAGTTTTAATTCTTGATTAAGAGGATAGTAATAGTTTTCACTATTACTATGTATGTCTTTGTACAAAACAACTTTTCTATTTACCGTATACTCGAGTGCCTTTTCCGCCTCGTAGAATGAAGTACTTATATCAATTATACTACTATGAATGTCCCCTAATGCAAATACAACGTTTATATTACTTTCACGAAGTTTTTTGTATGATTCCTTAACCAATGCTTCAAGTTGTGAATACTTATCTTCTCTTATATCTTCATAGATAAGCATTACTGCCATTTTTGTTTCATCCATATCATAAAAATAAATCTTACATTTTAATTCTTTAACTAAAATATCCATAATTATAATTTTTATTATATGTAATTCCTTTAGGATTTCTTTATTTATAAAATTATCATATCCTGTAATTTGAGTTATAAAGGTAACAAAACTTTCCCCTCTTACCTCTAAATTTATATTAAAAGCATACTCATTAATTACTTTTTCATCGTAAAAATCTCCGTTAAGCAATCTTCCCATAAAACCCATCTGTAGTAATGGAATTTGTTTTTCCATTTTAATTTGCAGTTCTTCCTTATTTTTAATTAGGTTGGTTAAAATTGTTCTTAAATAACCATAATCATCAATATTTTTCTCTTTTGAAATTCCTATTAGAGTCCTTGCAAGCCTCACAATACTTTGTATGGACTTTGCATTTTTATACGCAAATAGATATGCTGTTGTAATGCCTAGTAACAGTATCAATATCATTACATTAAAGGTTATACTTTGAATATACTGAACCTTTTCCATCACAAAACTTTTAGGAATAACTGATACATAGCTCCACTTATTGTAGGAAGAAGTTGATATGGTCACAAGTGGTTTTTCATTTGGAAATTGTTTTAAGAAATCTTTTTTTAAATCTTTCATGCTAATATCGTTGATATTAATATCCTTCATATGAATAGTACTCTTATCCCCCTCTATGGAGGTTACTATTTCTCCTTTTTCATTCATAATAAATGTAACACCTGTTTCACCTATGTTAGAGTTTTTAAGTAAGTTTTTCACCTCAGCATCATTAATAAAAACAATTACAACTCCATTTGATTTATTAATAGAATCTACAGGTATAGATTGAAAGTACTGAATCATGCGTGAATTATTTCCATCTATTTTTATATTTGAAGCAGCAGAAAACTCATATTTGTGACTAGAATTAAAAAGAGAGTCATACCAAAAACTATATTTCTTACTACCATCTTTGAAAATCTTTTCGTAAAATAAAGACATATCCATATAGGTTCCTGTAGAAGTAACAACAATGCCACTAGTTTTATATACAATATAGTAGTCATAAATAAAATTATTAGTCATTCTATATTGAGGCATATTAGCATTTAACTCCCATAACTTATAGACATCCTTAGAACCATCTTGAATAGGTGGAATGTTTATTATTGAGAGTACCTTATTGTTCATTGCAATTTGATTTGCAATTCCTTCGACTTCCTGCAATCTACTGTCTAATATATCCCTAGTTTGATCTAAAATTGTGGTGTTGAACCTTTTAGAATCTGCTTCCACAATTTTTAATGCTTCAAAATAAACGAAACTTCCAATTACTAATGGCATTGCTAATAAAAGTAAATATACAAATAAAAATTTATAAAAACTTTCTTGTTTCTCTCTTATTTTACCAAACATTAGCTCCCCCCTAAAATTGAAGAAGATATAAAACTGATTCAAATCAACAAACTCTTTCGGTACTCCAATCTCCTATGTCAAACTGGAGTACCAGTTAATTAATTCCTCTATATTTATAGATAATGGTAAAAGTGGTTTAGTTAGGATCTAACTTCTTCCTTTATCTTTTTTAGTCTCTTCATTATATCGTTTTCACCTCTGCCGAAATAATCATGTAAAATCCTATATTCTGCATAAAGCTGATCATACATTTTAACATTTGATGGATTCGGTTTGTAATATTTTTCTCTTACTTTACCCATCACCCTAGCTGCATCGATAATACTGTTATAACCACCTCTTGAATTCCCAGCAGAAACTGCACCAAACATTGCAGAACCTAATGCAGAAGTTTGTTCTGATGCTGCAATACGAATTTCCATGTTAGTTACATCTGCATATATCTGCATCATGAATTCATCTTTAGAAGCAATACCGCCGCAAGCATACAGTTCTGTTATTGGTACCCCGCTTTTGCAGAATGTTTCAATAATTATTCTTTTTCCAAATGCGGTTGCTTCAATTAATGCCATATATATCTCTTCTGGCTTTGTCTGTAAAGTTATTCCGATTATTAATCCAGTTAAATCTACATCAACAAGAACGGATCTATTTCCATTCCACCAATCAAGCGCAATTAATCCGCTTTCACCGACATTCAACTTTGATGCTTTTTGTCTTAATAGCTTATGTATGCTTATCCCCTTTTCATCTGCTTCATTTGTATAAGACATAGGCACACAATTTTTTACAAACCAATTAAAATGATCTCCAACACAAGATTGACCTGATTCATAGCCCATAAATCCTGGAATTACACCATCTTCCACCACACCGCAAATACCCTGCACAATTTTTTCTTCAGTTTCCAATAAAATATCACAGGACGAAGTTCCGACAATCATAAGCATTTTACCCGGTTCTGTTATTCCAACTGCCGGTAATGATACATGTGCATCAATATTTGCGATTGCAACTGCTGTGCCTACTGATAATCCCGTGAGTTTTGAAGCTGCTGGTGTTATTTCTCCGGCTTTCCCTCCAAGTGAATAAACATCTGTACCAAGCTTTTCTTCAACTAGATTTTCTAGTCTTGGATCTAAGGTTTTAAAGAATTCTTTTGAAGGATAGCCCTTTTGTTTATGCCACAAAGCTTTATAACCTGCTGCACTGCTGTTTCTTTTTTCTTTCCCTGTAAGTTGCCATATTATCCAATCAGCTGCTTCAATAAATCTATCCATTGCCTGATAAATTTCAGGCGCTTCATTTAATAATTGCCATATTTTAGGGATAAGTGATTCTGATGAAATCTTACCACCGTAACGTTTTAAAAAATCTTCTCCCCTTTTGGTTGCAATTTCATTAAGCTTATTTGCTTCATATTGGGCTGCATGATGTTTCCACAGTTTAACATAGCTATGTGGATTTGATTTGTATTCATCTTTAAAGCATAGAGGAACACCTGCTTTATCGGTAGGAAGAACTGTGCATGAAGTAAAGTCAATTCCAATTCCTATTACATCAGAAGAACTTATGCCTGCTTCTTTTAAAATAGAAGGAACAGACATTTCAAGAACATCAAGATAATCCTTAGGGTGTTGTAAAGCCCAATCTAATGGAAGCTTTGTAACTCCATCAGGCAAATATTCATCCATTACCCCATGAGCGTATTTCACTACTGCTTGTGCCACCACTTTGCCTGTCTCAACTTCAACTAAAACTGTCCTTCCTGATAAGCTTCCATAGTCTACTCCAATTGCGTATTTTTTACTCATTTTTAATCCATCCTTTCGAGTATCTATAATAGTTTTTTCTTCTTTCCAACCAAGTTGTGATTTTAACATTTGGTGATTGCTGTCACCTTAATAAAGATGCTCATTGCCAACACTAAAAAAACAATACATATCATAAACATCACCGATACACTTACCTTTTCGATAATCACTGCTCCACACGCAGATGCAACCACGCCTGCAAGGCCTGTATTGACGGCATCTGTCAACGTTTGGGCTGATGTGCGTAGTTCCTTAGGCGAATTCTGATATGCAAAGGTGCGCAGATTAGGAAGTAATATTGAAAATCCTACTCCCTGAAACAACATACCAACCGCAACCATCGCCGTTGATTGTGCATATGCTATAATAAGGTACTGTAACGCAAACGCACAGCATGTAAAGCAAAAACACTGCCTTGGACGAAAACGCGAAAAAATTTTGGTAGAATAAAAGAAAAATGGAAGTTCGGTAATAGCTGAAAGGAACATAACCATTCCAAGATCTCCTGAACTGCCTCCTACATCTGCTACCACCAGTGGTAACAGATTATCAGTTGCCTGATTCCCAAGCCCAATCAGAAAACAAGCAATTAAAAACATTAAGTATGTTTTGTTTTTCATCAAACGCACGTAGTTTTGACGCATATTATAAAACTTTATCCCTTCACTACTCCCGGTAGCATCAGCGCAAAGAAAAGAAACTGTCACTGTACCAGTAATAAACACTGCTGCAAACACAAACATGACCCAATAGCCTGCTCCCTCAATACTAAGTCCTATAATCCATCCAAAGCATGAAAATCCGATGGATGCCCACATACGGATAAACCCATAGTTGAGTGGTATTGTTACATTTTTTTTCAGAATCCAACTATCTAGAATTGCAGACTGTGGCATCTGGCAAAAGCCAAGAAATCCAATGGATATAAATATTTGCAATGGTGATATGGGATGGGATAGAGTTAAAATCGCCAAAAGTAGCAATATATTAGCAAAAATAAAAACCCTTTTTATTGATTGCATTTTGTCACATAAAAATCCCCAGAAGACCTGTCCTGCAATTCCGCAACTTATCGCCACAGATATCGCCGCACCTACAAAAGAATAACTATACCCATTATGAATAAAATACATTCCAGCAAACGAAAAAAAAGAGCACCATGTAGACCAGAATGTAAACTGAAGAATGCTGAACTTTAATGTTAATTTATGATTTCCGTATTGATTGATAAATCCTTGATACCACAAGATAACATCTCCTTATTTTGCATGGTGCAATCAAAACCCTATGTTTTCAGTAAAAGAAAAATTGGAGGCAACACCATTAATACACATCGGCATATCCCCCAATTAATGAACACTTTAAACACAGTCTAAAAAATGATTCTGTTGTTATTTTCCTATACCATGCTACTTTACATTTACCATTATTTTTATTAGAAATCTAATTCATGTAGAGTTCCGATTGCTTCGCAAAGGTTATCGCAACCATCTTCTGTGATAACAACCCCCTTCTCCCACCTTACACCAAATGAATCATTTGTGATAAAAGTATCTATCTGAAAAGTCATATTGGGCTGAAGGATATAATCAGAGGTTGTTTCCATCCAAGGAGCCTCAACCTCAATCATTCCTGTACCGTGGCAAGGGCCGTAAAGATAATTTTTCTCGTACCCATTCTCCTTATAGAACTTGTAGAAACCCTTCGCAACATCACTAGCCATTATGCCTGCTCTTAACTGCTTCTCTGTCCACTTGTGCGCTTTCCAACAAAAATCTATATATGCTTTTCGTTCCTCTGTAAGTTTACCCATACTGATTGGCAGACCAACTGAAGGAGAATAACCATCTATTTTAGCAGAAAGGTTCAACTGGACGATATCACCTTTTTGAATAACTCGGTGGCTGGAACGAGATATTGCGTGGCGTGTGGATGCTTCACTAAATACATACATTGGAAGTCCTTCATACTCTGCTCCATTTTCATATATCGCCTTTTGTGCAACTCCAACCATCTGACATTCTGTTACACCTGGATGGATTGCCTTAATCACCTCTCGAGTAGCAATTTCTGTAATTCTGAAGCCCTCACGCATACATGCAATTTCATTCTTAGATTTAATTTTTCTCATTTCAATCATAATATAGTTTGCATCAACGATTTCAGCTTCTGGAAAGCTTGCTTTGATGCCTTCCATGATTATAACACTAGTGTCCAAAAGGCTTGCAACGCCAATTCTCAACTTAGATCCCTTTATACCAAGGAATTTAAATACATCCGTGAATTTTTCAGGAGTAACCTCAGGATAGCTTGGATTCGCAGATTCTCTATATTCCATTAATGTAAAAATATTGTGTATCTTGGAAAAATCTGAAGCATATACTTTACTCTCGGGACCTACCATCAAAGCAGTTTTACCTTGCGGTGTGATTGCAACACCTGCACGCTCAAATAGCGGCCAGAACGCACTGAAATATCTAACATTTGCGTAATCTGCTTCATTAGAGTTAACAATTAAAATATCTAGATTATTTTTTGCAATAAGTTTTGAAACTCTTTGCGCTCTCTCTTTATATTCGTAATCGGGTATACATATTCTGTTTTCCATAATAATATTCTCCTTCTTATATTAAGTTTATTTTCCTTTCAATATTTCATATTTTCTTTCTTTACACATTTATTTCAGAAATGCTTTTAAATTCATTGTTATAAATTAACTTTACTCATAAATTCCCATTGTCGTATAAAATGCCATATTGGTCTGACGGTTATCCAATCTGCCATATTGTGCAATAATCGGTGTGTCACTGAACAGTTTAATAGCATATTGAGTCTCCAGTGGCACAATTACCCCACACATATCATCTTGGTTATTGGTTCTCAGGCATCTGACTCTTTTTGACTTAACAGTTACATGAATATTTTCTATCGGTTCCTTGTCAACAAAATATAGTATGATAGAGATATTAGCATCCTGAGAATTTGGATTTAGAATAACAATGGACTCATGTCCTTTCATTTTGCCTTCACCTGAAGGTGGAAGCTCTCCATCTGGAAAAAACCACACAGTTTTCCCATATTCTTTTGCATCTATTAAATGTTCTTGACTCACTTTATCAGTCACCGTCTCACTCCTTTATAAATATATTTATATAACTATTTTAGTTCTTCTGCAATTTCTGATGCAGTCTTAAATGTAGCTCCATTTTCTTTCAACAATACAACAAGCTTTTCAAACTCCTTTATTGCAACATCACCACAACCTTGTATAATAAATTCATCTGGTATTACAGTCGCTTCACCAAAGTTATAGCTCTTTTTACAAGGTATAAACTCCCAAGGATGGATGTAGTAACAAATCACTACCGGAAGTCCCTTTTTCTCCACAAAGTCAGCATAGCTTAAGGAACGCTCCATCAAATAATTCGCGCCCTTTGTTCTAAATAACGGCCACTGATCACGATCACGTTCCAAAGGACTGTCATTACTCAACATCGTCATATCCGCAAAGTTCGGAATCTCAACCAATTTCATATCTCCATCTTTTGTCCAGTCCTTTGAAGAAGGATGATAAGGAGCGAATCTTTCTCGATAGAAGTACATTGGATAGGTTGCATCAGAAGTATAACCGAGTTTTTCCAAGGCATTCACTACAGTGGTTGAACCCCACAAACGTGGGCATCGAAATGATGTAGGATTTACTCCGGTAGCTTCCTTCACCCACTTTGTCGCCATTTCCAGACGAGGAAACACTTCATGCAACAGTAATGGCTTTACCCCGGGCAATGGGAAAAGCTCGTCGCCCACGGTTTCATGGTACAGTGAATGACATCCTACCTCGCTGGTGCTGTTGGCAACCATTTTCGCTTGCTTGGGATTCTCCTTTGCAGCCTCACCTGTAAAATAAAAGGTTCCCTTAATACCATGCTTTTCAAATATATTCAGAATGATTGGGACACCCTTCTTCACCCCCTCATAAAACGGAGTAAAACTGCCTACATCTGTTTCCACATCTACTCCGATCAATACAGTAATATCTCTGCTCATTTTCTTTACCTCCTTTCCATTGATGCACTTTTTTTTATTATTACCAACTTTTAGAATCGATTGATTTTCAGTACTGGATTCTGTATTGATAAATTAGATTTCATTTTTGTTTTCACCTCTCCTTAAGAATTTATTTTACTAAATGCTACTTTTAGTTTATGATAACGTTTAAATGTATGTTTTAAAAGATGTATTTAAATAATCTGGCATACATATTTATATTTTATAACTTTTAACAGCATACTATTTTTGTAATGCCATCCATTTATACATGTTTGCTTACTTTTTATACTAAAAAAGGACTGATTTTAAATTTTAATCAGTCCTTAACAAGTGAAGGTTCTTAAAGCATTTCTATATTCTGAAGATATAGCACCCATGCTTCTTTTATATCTATGTCAAAATCCTGCTGAAGTAGTTATAAATACTTATTAGTAATGTGTTTTTAACAATTAGCCAACAAGACGGAGACATGAAAAATATCTGAAGCTTATTTATCCTCTAAATACTCATTGTGCAGGTACTCACAGGAAATAACTTTTTCTATAAGATCCTGAAGTGTATAGAAGTAATGGTTGCTCGCCTCATATCCTATTCGCGAATCCCGGGCAGCAATATCATAAAGTGCCTTTGCTATAACTAGTTCTTCATTGATTATTACGAGTATTTTCTTCTTTGCCCCTAAATAAATAGCTGACTCTGCATCATGGCTTAACAAATTACGTAGGCGTACAAACGCTATCTGCAAATATGTACTTTTGAAGTGGCAATAAGCAGCACCTGCAACATCTTTTAACTCTCTTAATTCCTTCAAACCTTTTCCATTGATTACTCTTTCAGCGTCCTCAAGGATTTCAAGTCCTCTCTTCCATTCCTCGCTTAGCTTTTTGAATTGTTCTTCAAAGACCTCTTCAGGATATATTCCTCTCCACGATTCCAAATCATCAAAAGGGAATCCTATCATCGTAGCACTAAATCCTGTTGGTTTTTTGTATAATAAGTTCTTTGGCCCAAAATTTTGTGGTGCAGTATAGAGCACTCCAATGTTAAAGGGAAATTCCTTAAACGCTTTACTAAAGCTTTCCCATGCGTGATGAACAATTTTCCCCGCTTGATTTCCAAATTTAATTTGTGCAATTTCAGATAAATTTACTTCGTTCATATTATCATGTTTCCAATAGTATTGTGAAGCTATTTCGAGATTCAGGGAAGGATATCCTCCCAGAGTCCATCCCAGCATTAATCCTGTTACTCCAACATTAATAAGTCGTTCCATATGTTGTGCCACCAGACCAGGAACCGGAATATAAGGAACTGCTGAGCATTCCCAAGTATTATTAAATTGTACTTTTGCCATTGTCTTTAGACCTTTGCTTGCTGCTAGGGTCCAATTTTCTAGCGCTCTCTTTCCGGGTCCAACCACAGACATAGAATAATCGAGCACACTGCCTTTTACCCCAGCAATATCAGTTTCTATACCTTCTTCACTTGTACACATCACCCTAACATCATTCGGTAATAATTTTAAAGCATCTTTAATCCACAATATATCTTTGCCGCAAGGATTCTGCCATCCCCATGTCCAACTTATAATCCTTGCATCTGGATTAACACTGTGTGCCCCTTCAGCAATCAGTTTGTTGACTTCAGCAATTACTTCAGAAGGTTCCCTATCAGCACATCTCGGACAACTCGTATGTCCATTAGTGCGTGAATAGCAATTGGTTAGGTTCTCTGACATGGTTATTGTAATAATTCCAGCAAGTTCGGGAGTTTCTTCAATCAGCTTCCTAACACCATTTCTCAAAAAATCTTGTACAGGTTTAACGGAGGTACAAAGGGAGGAATAATCCCCTTCTACATGCCCTTTCCAATCTGAGTGTTTATCAAAAAAAGAATTAGCCATTGATCTTGGTTCATTCAAATATAAGTAAACGCCAATACCATATTCTGCAGCTCTCTTTATTAAATTATTTAATCCGTCGATTCTCTTTTCCCAGTTAAAGGAGAGTTCCGGCGCTTCATCCCATGGAACAAGTGTATACAGTACTCCTTGTAGCCATATTCCGTTAACGCCCAAATCGGATAATTTCGCTAATAAACCTTCTGGGTAAGGATCCATATCAGTTTCTAATAGTGGATCACCAAACACAGCAGAGTAGGCGTAAACAATGCGGGTATCAAAACGGGTTTCTCTACTAACCAAACCTTTATTTAAAAAGGGGCCTTCCCTTATATCCATTGCTTTTGCTATCCACTGTAGTCCACGCAACAAGCCAACTTCGTCAACAGCTCTTATGAAAATCATATCCTCAGTTATTTCTATTGAATGACTCTCTGATAGTTTTCCCTTTTCCTTTTTTATCTCAAACTTGATATTTTTATTGGTACCTTCTTCATCACAGTTATTTAGTTTAATTCCCCATTTGCTTTCGTGTTTAGAGATAAATCTTTGTATAAATGACCCCAAATTTTTCGTTTGACCGAGGTTTACCACACGCCATTGTCCATCTAGCATAACCTCGTCCTGTTTTGCCATTCCAAACTCTTTTGGCTTAGGTGCAGTTACCTCAAATTCCTTCAAAAATCCGAAAGATTCATCTATATATTCATCTCTTGTGTGCGGAAAATGTCTTTCGACTATATATTTGATTTCTTCGGTTCGTTTTGTTTGGGCTTCCGTAAGAGGTGTGTAACTTACCTCCTCGACATCAGGCTTGAAATTGCCCATTTTAACGGACAAAAAGTCATCTTCCTTTAAAATGTTCGCCAGTTTCCCTTCAGACCATCCTAAAAGTATTAAAAGTTGACTATATGACACAATATGCCAATTATTGCGTATTATTGTAATATAACCTCGCTTAAGCCATTTTTCATTCACAATCGTTAAGTCTCTCAATCCTATATCTCGTGCCATTCGGTTTATGTTTTCTTGGGTTGTTTTCAGAACTTTTGCGATTCTGTCAACAGGGACCAACCCCCAGTTTCTCCAGACTATAACCTGCTGCACTGTTGGGAAATGCGGAAACTTCAGCGTTTTTTTCACGGTTTTAGGCAATGGTGCATTTAACATTTTACTCTCCTTCTTAATCGTTTCTACAACATCTGTAGGTATTTTGTAATAAAGTTTGCTTAACGATTTAAAACTACTAGATTCTTAACTATTAATATAACTTAACAAATGCTTCAAAGGAATGGATGATACTCTCTCCAGCTCCTATTTTAATAGCACTACCATTTTCAATAGCATCTGTAAGACAAGCTGGCATAGAGGACCATGGCTCCAAGGCAAGAGTATACCCTCTTCCATAGAAAGGAAATCCAATTCCTCCTCCAAATAACTGCCAAACCCAAATGTTTGGATAAATTGATTTATCCCAGCTCATACCAAAACCAACATTTAATCTCTTATTTTTAACTTCATAATAAGGCTTTTCTATATCACATAAACCAAATTCCATATAGGTTTTACTCTCAGGTGAAAGAACTTTACTTAAATCAATAGTATCTCCTACTCTTGTTGTTACAATAGGCCATTTAGCTTCTAAGTTGAGTGCAATGGGCGAGGCTACTCCTAACTCTACATCTAAAGATTTTACTAGTGGATGTCCATCCACAATAATTTCACAATCCTCATCTAAAAAATTTCCACCTAAAGCTGGATGCTGCCCCCAGGCAAACTGCATTTCTTCTAGTCCTTCATTAATAACAGTTTCATCAAAATGAACAACCAATTCGTTTTCGTAAAGAGTAATAGTTTTTATTAAATAGTACGGCGTTCTAGCTGTACGTACCCTTAATTCAATAGAAACCTTATCTTTTTCATCACATAAAATTTTCATATCCCATGGCATCAAATCAACTTCACCATGCATACCATATTCTGCTCCGCCTACATGACACGCTTTCCCAATATTAGGAAATAATTCTTGCCAGCCTCCTTCATAGTAGTCGAAAAAATTACCATTTTTTAAACTAACAGCAGAATGGTATTCATTGTTTCTTATAGGTTGATAAGATCGCCACATAAAATCAATATCTTTAGGTTTATATATGAACTCATAAATATCTGTTCCCTTATCTAATAGAATTCCTACTCTAATTAAACTATTTTCTATAGAAACTACTCTAAGATTATTAATAGAATATTCTTTAATTCTACAGCCATAATTTCTATTATAACTACAAAAGGTTAATGTTTTCATAACCATACCTTCCTTTAATTATATAAATTAGTTACATTCACTTTCTAGCGGACCTGCCAACTCTTTTAAATAAAATAATGTACCTGGAATAGTTGGGATATAGGTGGAAGTGATCCATCTTGTTGGTTCATACCTTAATGTCATCCAAAGTGACATTCCTTGCCATTGCATCCCTCTAGATAAAGCACCATCAGCCCCACCAATCATACGATCAGATTGTAAAAATAGACCAGGACCGATAGTATTTGCAGTACAAGGTACACGACTCGTCCTACTCTTAAAGCTTGAAATGGCATTTTGCTCTATTGTTAATGGATGTAATTTTGCACCAAGGCGATAACATTGTTTTTTCCATTCTTCGTCAGTTTCAAATTCTGCTGCAAAATGTGGTTCCCAAAACGCAATATGGCACATTCTCCCAATTCCATAACAAGTCACTAA
>Ga0209123_1003022_pt1 | contig 13241 bp, 7 predicted proteins | sample BarGraIncu00431A_FD_184500 | JGI IMG/M metagenome (GOLD analysis project Ga0209123, IMG submission 184500) | Arctic peat soil microbial communities from Barrow, Alaska, USA - Barrow Graham LP Incubations 004-31A (SPAdes) (version 2) | ecosystem: Environmental > Terrestrial > Soil > Wetlands >...
ACTCAAAGGCGGTCGTACATGGAAATTGCTCCTCGAAAAAATCTATATATTTTGGATGTGATGAAGTTTATCGGATCCATCCTTGTTATATGCGGGCACGTACGTCCTTTCACTTCGTATTCAATGGTCTTGGATGTGGCCACTATACATGTGTTTGCCAGGATCGTTGTGCCTTTTTTCTTTATGACAGCCGGTTATCTATTCTACCGCAAGATCCAGTTTCCCATCTCGGAAAACAAAGAAAATGCGCAGTTCTTATTCAAATACATAAAGCGGATCTTGGTTATTTATATGATTTGGTATTCCGCTTATTTAGCCATCGGAACCTATGTCTATGCAAGTTCCAGTACTTTCAGTGTATTTGGGATGTTTGAATTCGTTCGCGGACTGAATCGGATCTCCCATCTCTGGTACCTGCCGGCACTGATACTGGCTATGCTGTTGGTATATCTGTTACTCAGCTATTTGTCCTACACAAAAGTACTGATTTTGGGCTCGGTGTTATTTCTCATCGGACTGTTTGGAGACTCCTATTACGGACTTATCCGCAATCACTTTATTCTGGGCAACATTTCACGATTATACATCGAATATTTCCAAACGACTCGTAACGGATTGTTCTTTGGCATGTTGTATGTGACACTGGGGGCTTATCTGGCCAAACACGAAATCAAACTCAAACAACCGATCCGTTATTTCTTGCTATTTCTGGGACTGATGTTTGTCGAAGTATTTACATTACGCGCATTGGATATCCCGCGTAACTATAATATGATTTTATTTGCCGTACCGGTCACGTGGTTTTTATTCAACCGTGCTATCCAGATACCGCTGGGCGAACACAAGATCTATAAGTACTTCCGTGACGGTAGTCTGTTGATCTATTGTTCCCATCCGATGTTTATTCTGGCGATGCCGTTTGTCTTCAGTGCGCTGGGAATCAGTTCCCTCTATAAAGACTCGTTGGTACGCTTCTTCGCTGTTACGATCGCTTCTATGGCCTTCTCCTTCGGTATTGTTGCGCTAGCTCGCAACAAATCGTTTAAATGGTTGAAAATCATTTTTTAACGAGATGAGTTTGTCGGACATTGTCGTTAAATCGGCAATTAGACAGCCATTCTCCAACAATGTCTGAGTTTACGATCAATCTTGCTCAACTATGAGAGAATGGAAAGTACCCGTACTTTCCATTTTTTATGGATCAGACTCATTTTCACAAACTATTCATTCGTCATAAAAAAGGTTCATTTTCAAAAACCAAAATCGATATTCATACGATGGGTGAGTTTATTTAAAGATGACTGAATATATCCTAATAATTAACAAGAATCATGATTAATAGTACTTAAAGAGCATAATTATTCTTGATAAATCAATCGATAAATACTACACTTAAAGCAATGAGAATTAACGGATCAAGTAAGCGGCGGGGGATGTCGCTTAATCTAAAATGAATCGAAGTTGACTGTGTATTTCTGACTTGTGTTCAGGGAAGTGATGGTTATTTGCACCTACGGAGGGTAACATGCAAAAAGTTGTTAAGAGCGTTTTCAGGTTTCGTTTTAATATTGTGCTGAGTTTATTTCTAAGTGCACTGATGTTAGTCGGATTCTCACAGTATTTTGTAGAAGTTGCTGCCGCAAACATTACAACTGAACTGGTAACAATTACCAACATTGGTTTGGGCTTACCGGAGTACAGTGTCAACTACAGTACTCACATTCAGAACATCGGTTGGCAAGATTACAGGACCGATTATCAAATGAGCGGAACTGAAAACCAAGCGTTGCGGTTGGAAGCGATTAAGATCAAAATCGTCAATAATGCAGAGTCATCAAATCTCGGGATTCGCTATTCAACGCATATTCAGAATATCGGTTGGCAGGATTTCGTAGCAGATGATGCCATGAGCGGAACATCGAACCAAGCGTTGCGTTTAGAAGCCATTAAAATCGAATTGACCGGTTCCGATGCGAATAAATACGATATCTTCTATCGTGTACATGTCCAAAACTTCGGTTGGTTGGATTTTGCGGATAACGGTCGGCCGGCCGGAACCGAAGGATTCGGATATCGGCTGGAAGCAATCGAAATCCTTATATTACCGGAAGCTGAAGAGATTGGATTGGAAACTGCGCGAGGCTTCATCAGTGCGCAAGGAAATCAATCAGTCAACTATCGTACGCACGTTCAAAACGTCGGTTGGCAAGGCTTTGTCGGTGACGGTGTACTCAGCGGAACGACCGGCAAATCATTACGCTTGGAAGGCATCGAAGTTAAATTGGGAGCCGGACTGCCGAGCGGTAGTATCACCTATTCGACCCATGTTCAAGATATCGGTTGGATGGACTTTGTGAGTGACGGTGTCATGAGCGGAACTTCAGGTAAAGCCAAACGTTTGGAAGCCATTAAAATCAATCTGACCGGGGATATCGCCGCTAAATATGACATCTACTATCGCGTCCATGCCGAGAATTTCGGCTGGTTGGGTTGGGCAAGAAACGGTGAACCGGCCGGAACAGCGAACTTCGCCTATCGGCTTGAAGGAATCGAGATCGCACTGGCCCACAAAGGAGCAGCAGCTCCCGGAACCACTTATTTACCGTTTGTCCAAAACGAATAAGGTAATTAATAGTTTTATAATAAATGTGTTAATGAGGAGTTCTCAGAAATGAGAGCTCTTTTTTAAATCTAAACAGTAAGAATATAAGGATGATTAATCAAGTGAAATTTGATATTCACACGATGAGTTGAGTTTACTTAAAGGTAAATTAATATATCCTAATAATTAATAAGAATCATGATTAATATTACTTAAAGTGCATAATTATTGTTGATTAATCAATCGATAAATACTACACTTAAATCATTGAGAATTAACTGATCAAGTAAGTGGCGAGGGGGATGCCGCTACCATTAAAAAGAATCGAAGTTACTTATGCATTGCTGATTTATGTTCGGGTAAGTGATAGTTATTTGCACCTATGGAGGGTACCATGCAAAAAATTGTTAAGCGTGTTTGGAAAAGTTCGTTTCAGTTGGGATTATGTTTTTTATTGGTTGTCAGTATTTGGTCCGGAATCAGAATTCAGCTAATCGAAGTAGCGGCTGTAGATGATCCGATCGCAGTCGAAGAAATCACTGAAAACCATGCTTTGCTCAGTTCGGAACTCCAATACGGGGATCCCGGTGTAGAAATCACGGAATTCGGAGATCCTATACGTAAGCCGCAACTCTCGATGACCGATAATCTTGTATCGCTTGCCGTAATTGAGCCGTTATTCGAAATCGAACCCAATAACGAATTTTATAATGCAAATAGGCTGGTGTTAGAAGAAGGAGAATTCAATGAGGCAATCATCGGTTACATTAATGACACGCGCTTTGATAAAGATATCTATAGGTTTGTTATAAATCAAGAAAGTACGCTGGATTTGCTTGGTTTTTGGGCAGGGAATTATTACCAACAGGGCTTAGAAGATGATCTACGTATTTATATTGTTGCAGGTAACCAAGTGATTACCGATGCATCATTGATTTCGCTCGACGATGGATCGGAAACGAGAAGTTTGTCGATGACATTGAAAAAAAGCGATAATTATTATTATTTGGTTGTTATGCAAAATTCAACCGATGCAGTGAAATATGTGGGTGAACCCTACGCACTGATTATTGAGATAAACGACATCACTCCACCGGTGATTACTCTGGCAAACTATACGACGTTACCTACTAATCAACCAATCACCGTTGTTGCCACAACGAATGAAGGAACGATGAATGCATACAGTCATGTATTCACGGAAAACGGAACATTTGACTTTGTAGCAACCGATGCCGGAGGCAACATTACCACAAAAACAGTAACGATCACAAACATTGATAAAATCCCCCCGACCATTACCATCGGAACTTATCCGACCGATCCGATCAAAGCCGATATTTTGGTCACCGCAACGTGTAATGAAGGTACAATGAACGCAGACAGCCACAATTTTACCGACAACGGGTCCTTTGTTTTTGTGGCCACGGATGCTGCTGGAAATACGACTACGCAAACCGTAACGATTACCAATATTGTGCGAATGGCACCATTTGTGACTGGCGTCGAAAATAACGGTATCTATAATACGGATCGGACCTTACAGTTTACCGAAGGAACGGTCAAGCTTGATGGAATAAGCGTCAATTCGGGTGTCGTTGTTTCGGCTGAAGGAGTTCACGTAATCTTAGCAACAGATTCGATCGGTTATACCGGGACGACGGTATTCACGATTGATCGAACACCGCCGATCATTTCAATCACACCCTACAGTACGGTTCCGACTATGAGGGATATCGATGTCTATGCTACCGTTAATGAGGGAACACTCAAACAAAACTATTATACATTTCAAAACAACGGATCCTTCACTTTCACGGCGACTGATCTGGCAGGAAATGTAGCAAATAAAGAAGTGACGATTACGAATATTGATAGAATCGATCCCATTATTACGATCTTACCTTACAAGACCGACCTTTCAAATGAAGATATAACGGTCTACGCAACAACCAACAAGGGGACGTTGAATTACTCAAGTCATACGTTTACCGAAAACGGTTCATTTACATTTTACGCTACCAATACAGCTTCGAATCAATCGATGAAAACAGTTGAAATCAAGAATATTTGTAAAGAATGCCTTGATTACCAACCAGCGTACCGAACCCATGTTCAAAATATCGGTTGGCAAGATTATGTTAAAGGAACGGGAGTCAGTGGGACAGAAAATCAAGGTCTGCGTTTGGAAGCCATCAATATCAAAGTACTTAACAGTGGTTCACATGCGGATCTGGGTATAAAATACTCAACCCATGTTCAGAATATCGGTTGGATGCCTTTTGTTGCTGACGATGCAATGAGCGGAACGGAGAATCGAGGATTACGGTTGGAAGCGATTAAAATCGAATTGACAGGGTTGGATGCCGATAAGTATGACGTATTCTATCGCGTCCATGTCCAAAACTATGGATGGTTGGATTTTGCTGAAAACGGGCGACCGGCCGGATCAGAGGGATTTGGTTATCGTTTGGAAGCGATTGACATAACAATACTTAAAAAAGGGGCGTTAATCGGATTGCCGACAGCCCGTGCCTTTATCAGTTCGCAAGGGAATCAAGCAGTCAATTATCGTACCCATGTGCAAAACGTCGGCTGGCAAGGCTTTGTCGGTGACGGTGTCACGAGCGGAACAACTGGAAAGTCATTACGCTTGGAAGGCATCGAAGTTAAATTAGGTAGCGGTCTGCCGAGCGGCAGCATACTCTATTCGACTCATGTTCAAGATATCGGTTGGATGGACTTTGTGAGTGACGGTGTCATGAGCGGAACTTCCGGTAAAGCCAAACGCTTGGAAGCCATTAAAATCAAACTGACCGGGGATATCGCCACTAAATATGATATCTACTATCGCGTCCATGCCGAGAACTTCGGCTGGTTGGGTTGGGCAGAAAACGGAGAACCGGCCGGAACAGCGAATTTCGCGTATCGGTTGGAAGGCATCGAGATTGCACTGATCCATAAAGGAGCAGCAGCTCCCGGAATCACCTATTTACCGTTTGTGCAAAAAGAATAAAGTTATTAAACTGAATCAGTTCAACATCAATATCTGTCAACAAGAGGAAAGTCATTTAACTTTCCTCTTGTTCATTAGGCTATATGAAATGTATCGATTTGGAAGGTTAACGAATGGATTGACCTTTCATAGGTTGACTAATTTTCTTAATGATTCTAAAATGTAACCATTGATGGTTATTTTATAAGCCACGGATTCATCAACGGTATTTCTCACGATGTTTTTACGTGGGACCTATGATAGCAATCGGTTAACAGAAAGAAGAGATGACCATGTACTTTATTCTTGCGCTTAGTTTATTGTTATTAATAACAATTTCGATCGTTGTGGCGAGTGATCTGAAGTTTGATCTGGTACTTCCCATTACCTTCTTTTCAGTGATTCTTGTTGCTTACATAATGGGACTGTTGGGATTATTGAGATGGTTGAATTTGATTGTACTGCTTGTCACACTGTTATTCGTGATCATGGCGGGAATCCATGTTTTTCAACATAAGCTGAAATTATCAGTGCTTCTGCGCAAGGTGATAACACCCGGGTTTATCGTATTCTTTATTTTAGTAGGATTGACTCTCTATACGACGCGCGGCTTATTGTTTACCGGTTGGGATGAGTTCTCTCATTGGGGATTGGTCGTTAAAAACATGGTTTCACTGGATACTTTTGCTTCCGGTGCTGCTTCCACAACAATGTTCAAAGATTATCCGCCGGCTACCGCATTACTTCAGTACTATTTTTTGAGTTATAATCCGATCTTTGTTGAAGCAGATATCGTTCGAGCGATGTTGGTATTCTCATATTCACTGATGATCCCGATGGTTCAATTCACAAAGTTAAAGGACTGGATCAAAATCCCGTTTTATACGCTGATGTTTTACTGTCTGCCGCTGATTTTTTACTATAATTTTCAAACTACGATCTATGTAGACGCGGTACTTGGCTTATTGTTTTTCTATTTGATCTACACCTATGGGTCGGCATCGAAAATAGATACCTCATTGATCGTTCGACTTTCACTGGCCAGTTCGATTTTGTGTTTGGTGAAACAATCGGGCATCGTGTTTGTAATACTAGCGTGGATTATTGTATTGATCGATACTCTACTTGGGAATGTGGGTAAAAAATCCAAATCGGAACACAGGAGCAAGTGGATTCATTCGATCCTACTTTTGATTCCGCTGAGTTTGGCTATCATAAGCAGCCTTTCATGGAAGGTTTATCTGAAACTCACGAAGGCCGTGATCACATCTCCCATCGGTAAGATCACGCTCACGGGAATACAATGGTTATTTACCACCAAGATTTTGCCTTACCAATCCGCAACAATCACGAACTTCACAAAAGTATTCTTTGATCCGAAAGTATTCAACTACATCATTCCACTTACTTATTTCAGTTGGGCGATCTTCTTGTTGATGATCTTCATCGTCGGTTATTACTTTGTCTCGGACAAACAATATAAACGAAGGATCATGACGATCGGTTGCGGGGTATTGGTCGGTTATTTTATCTATACTATCGGTCTTCTGCTTTTGTATCTGTTCACCTATACACAATATGAGGCGACTAACTTGGCTTCAATGCATCGCTACATGCATTCTTACTTGATCGGTTTCTTTTTTATCGCTTTTGCGATCGGAATGGATGTATTGAATCAGCAATTGGAAAAGTTCAATTGGATCCTACGAACGGTACTCTTCTGTTTATGTGCAGCGACCTTGATCAAAAGCATCTTTGTTCCGTTTGTTCCCTATAAGGAGATCCAACCGGATTTCGAAGGTCGGGCAGTTAAGTACAGTGTCAACTTCAGAGATGACTATGATGACATCACACGCTATACAAATAAGCTTGATTATCGTACTGATCGAATTTATTTTATCGCTCAAAATACCGATGGCTATGGGTATTGGATCACCCGTTACTTGGTCACACCAATTGAGGTCGAACCGAACTTCAATTGGAGTTTGGGACTGAAATACAGCAATAATGACCAATGGACGCAAGATATAAGTTTGGCCCAGTGGGAAGAACTGTTGAGGGCGCAATATACCTTTGTCTATCTCTACAACATCGATGAAGCATTCATCGATCGTTACGGTTCACTGTTTGCGAAACGTTCTGAAATTACGAATAAAAGTATGTACAGGATCGATAAAACAAGTTCATTAAAATTGATCAAACTAAAATAAACATTCAGAATTCCGACTTGGATCTGAGTGTTTTTTTTCGACTATCGAAAAAGTCAGATGTGATTCAATTAACATAGAATAATGGGGCATTTTGTATTATAATAATAACTAGATAAGAAATACTAAAAAACAACTCATAGTGTGTGAATATAACACTAATAGATTCTTTTTACAGATAAAAAGTTTACCACCTATCCTCAAACTCGCCAATCTTGACTTCAACATAATGGAATGATCCGATATCGATGATATCAGCATCATAAAATCAGCGATGAATTGATTGGATTATGAAACGAAGAGACAGTACTTTATGCAGGGTTGTCGTTTTTTTGTATAGCCATAAATACTACTTTCTTGTTATTTACATTGAATTAAAAAATGTCAAATAGACTCAGTGACAGTCAGTAAAAAGACGGTGCCATCGGTATTTAAGATGTATAAAACAGAATGATTCGTATTTAAATCCGTATCGAAGTGTGGGTACTTGCCTGTTTAAACAGGAAGAAAAAGGGGATAGAATGAAAAAAAAGATTGCGATTTGTTTAGTAACACTGCTCGCTGTATTATTAGCGACACCCATCCAAGCGCATGCGCTTATCGGTGGGACACCTCCGACGAATACCGTCTCGATTGACGATGGTACACATTATGCAGGAACGAGTCTTGGTCAAGTAAACGCACCCGTCTATTTCATGAACGAAATGTCTGGGTTTACGGATAAGACGATCACTCGTGTTTGGGTCTATTTAATTAACATGGGAATTAATGCGAATATGACTTTACTTATTTATTCAGCGGAACCGGCAGCAGCAGAACTTGCGCTACCGCTCGTTGAACAGGCTGTCACGCTTCTTGCATCAGAGCGTGAAGGATGGTATTCCTTCGACTTGGACGTTCCGTTTGTTGTTCCATCCGACACCGACACTCTTTTTGTCGGGTTTAGCATGGATGCAAATACACCAGCCGGAGTTTACTTTGTTTATGATAATAAAGAAAATAGCGGGGAAAAATCATTTATGGGGTTTACGCCAGATGAATACACCTTGGCGCAACATTATACTATTCACGATAATTTTATGATTCGTGCCGAATATCTAGAAGAAAGCGAATACACTATCACTGTAACGCCTTCGGACCATGGAACGATCGTTGCGGACAGAACGCACGCAAATGTTGAAGACATCATCAATGTGACTGTCACACCGGATGAAGGGTATCAACTCGTCGATGGAAGTTTGATGTTCAATAGCAGTTTGATGAATGGAACCAGTTTCTGGATGCCGGGGGAAGATGTTGTTATTACCGGTGAGTTTGAACAGATTCAATACAATGTCGATGTAGCTCCATTGACTCATGGAACGATCGAAGCCGACAAAACAACAGCCGCCTTTGAAGATACCGTTTCATTGATCATTACCCCGGAAGCCGGTTATCGGTTGGCTGCGGGATCGTTGGTGTACAACACAACACCGTTTACCGGTACCGAATTCACAATGCCGAGTGAAGATGTCTTGATCAATGCGACATTTGAATTGATTCCGTTTGCGATCAGTGTCGAAGCAGATCCGAACGGGACCTTGGGTGCGGATAAAGAACTTGCGACTTCGGGTGAGACCGTTACGGTCACTGTGACGCCGAATGCGGGATATCGCTTAGTAGTCGGCAGTTTGAAATATAACGGAATCGCGATCGAAGGTACGACATTCGTTATGCCGTCAGCTTCCGTTACGATCACCGGTGATTTTGAATTGATCACTCAGATCCCGAATACAGGTGATGTTGTCAATTCGAATGCAGCTTCAATGATGATGCTATTGGGATTTGCGTTGGTCAGCGGATCTGTTCTTACAAAGAAAAAAAGAAAATTGTAGATCACTTGATTGAATAAAGGGCTGAGACATCTTAGCCCTTTTTTATGTGTTCAACAGTAAAATCAAAATCGTATAGAATCTATTTCACACGTATTTCACAAATCAGACCCAGAGCGAGGTAAAAAAAGTGGTGATGACCATCGAAAAGGAGTAATATTATTTAGTTGATCGAGGACGAAAAATGCGACGTAAACAATTGGTGTTAAACATAGGTTCAAACTTCATCTCCGTTATGATCGGATTGTTTATCAGTTTCTACATAACTCCGTTTATCGTTTTAAGCATCGGGAAAGAAGCCTATTCATTTGTTCCGATCTCCAATAACTTCACTTCATATATGGCGATACTCACGATAGCGTTGACGTCGATGACATCTCGGTTTGTGACACTCAAAATCCACAAAAACGACGTGGAAGCGGCGAATGATTATTACAGTACGTCCTTCTTTACAAATCTGAGCATCGCTGCTCTTGTCGGCGTCATCTGTATCGTGATTTTGATCTATTTAGATAAATTGATCAATATTCCGAGTGCTGTACTCTTTGATGTTCGGTTGCTTTTCGGCATCATGTTTCTGACTTTTGTGATCAATGTATCCACAACCACTTTCTCAGTGGCTGCCTTTAGTATGAATCGATTAGACGTAAACAGCATCATCAGTATTTTGGGATCGATCGCACGCATGACCGTGATCTTCGTGGCCTTCAGATTTTTTAGGCCGAAGGTTTTTTATATCGGATTGTCAGCACTCGTGGTGATCTTGATCCAAGGTTCGATGAATTATTTTATAGGTAAAAAGATCATGCCTGCATTACGAATCTCCTATAAACGAGTTAAGTTAACGATCGTACGTGAATTGTTCAACTCGGGTATTTGGAATTCATTCAATCAACTGAGTGCAGTATTGTTGACCGGCCTTGATCTACTGATTGCCAATATCATGTTAGGGGCATCGGCTTCAGGAACACTGGCCGTCGCTAAAACAGCTCCCATGGCATTGCAGGCACTCATTGCAGTTGTTCCAACAGCCTTTAATCCCTACCTGACGATTTTATTTGCGAAGTCCAACCGCGATAATTTTATCAATGAATTGCTTTATACCCTTAAGTTTACATCCATTCTGATCGGGATTCCGATCGCCGGATTCATTGCACTTTCATCTGTTTTTTTCAGTCTGTGGATCCCGACAGTTGCGAATCAGCAATTGACGGTACTTGCGATCTTGACCATGATCAGCATGATCGCCAGTTTCAGTATTATGCCGCTGATGTATATTTTTACGATCACCAATAAACTCAAATGGCCATCCATTGCCATTTTTATCGTTGGTTTAGTGAATATCGTTCTTGTTTATATCTTGATCAAAACAACCGACATTGGTCTTTATGCGATCGCCGGTGTATCCAGTTTCTTGGAGATCTTTCGGTGTCTGATCTTCGTTCCGCTCTATGCCGCCTATTGTCTCAACGAAAAACCAACCCTGTTTTATTCATCGATCCTGAAAAGTTTGGGTTACATGACCATCCTCATCATTGTATATTCAACAATGGCTCTGCTCATCCCAATCCACTCATGGCTTCGCTTGTTACTTGTAGCTATGTTGATGGTGGTGATCGGGCTTGGAATCGGAATCCAATTCGTATTGAGCAAGCAAGAGAAACGCAAAATAAAACAAATGTTTTATGATTTTTTGCAGAAAATGAAGAGTGCAGACAGTCAATAATACCTGAATAGTAAGTAACAGGTTTTATGAACAGATGATATTACTCATTTATAGTTACTGAATGAATCATCCGTTTTATCCGCTGAACGACGATAAAAAACAAACAACGGTCGCTTGTTTGAACATTTTATAATTACTGTTTTACTAGGACAAAAAAGCTATATCGAGCGAATCGTAGTGAATGTGTGCATCGGATTTCACAGAAATTACTTATAATTCAATCGATTATCGCCTTTTTTTTATGTCTTTGGGATGTAACATCACAGAAGAGGTCTATAATGGGTATAGATATAAAATAAATTATGCTCATAACCAGCTTTCATCTGACCTACGTTTTTTTGAATATAAAATATTCATTGCAGGAGAGTGAAGGCGAGGGTGCATATCAGAAGTGACAGATATCCTGTCTCTGAAATTAATCAGGGAAATAGTATTTCCCAGGTGATAACACAGGATTGGAGAATAACGGAAAAGGAGGGCGCAGTATGAAAAAAGCAGTGGTCACAGGAGCCAATGGATTTATCGGCAGTTGGCTGATCAAAGAATTGGTAAAACATAACGTCGAAGTGATCGCAATTCTCCGAAATGAGCAATCGGACACCCGTTTCCTGTCGGATAAAGTCCGGCGCGTTTATTGTGAGATGAGTGAGTTCAGTAAATTGATCCGTTTGATACCGGATCGCGACATCGATGTTTTTTATCATCTCGCATGGTCGCGTTCGGAAGAACAGATCGATGCGTCAGGACTTCAAGAAATCAATATCGCTTCAACCATGGATGCCGCCGTTGTTGCGAAACAACTCAATATAACAAAGCTTATTGTGCCCGGATCCATCGGAGAGTTACGGGTCAACAAGATACTTGATCAAAAGAGTATGAATGATGAAGAACGATTTGCGATCGCCAAACTTTCGGCGCACTTAAAAATCGACGAGCTTTGCGCAAAAATCGGACTTCCCTATGTGTGGGCTCGATTTTGCGGGATTTACGGACCTTACAGTGACACACAATCAAATATCGTCGGTTATGTCCTCAATGAACTTGAAAAAGGAAATACACCGACCGTCTATCAATCCAACGAACCCTACGATCTGATGTTTATTCGTGATGCAGCTCGTGCTTTGTATCTTTTGGGGGATGAGAATACGTTGGAATCCTGTTATTACGTCGGTAGCGGAGAACCGCGTCCGTTAAAAAGTTATTTGGGGAGTATATTGCAGCAATGCGATGATAAATGTTCGATCGGAATGGGATTCAGACCGGAAATATCGACTCCGTATGAGATGAATTGGATGGATATCAGTATGATCAAGAAAGATATCGGATTCACTACTTATTTTTCGTTTGAAGAAGGAATCGAACAGACTCGCTTATGGCCGGTAATAACAAAACCGGAATCTGATACAGTAAAGAACTAAGTTATCATTGCCTAGATTACGACATGTTAAAAAAGAGTATCTATTCTATATTTCGGATCAACAGGGGCATGTGAAAAGCTAATTATGCCTACTTTGCTCATGGAAAATTAAGGAGGTTGGACAGACCTCTTTTTTTACTGAAAAACGGTGAATTTATCTGCTTATTTTATCTGTTTATTTATTGTCATATCAATAAAAAGGGGGTATTATTAAATTATGAAATCGGTTACATTATGAACCGATAGGAGGAAACATGAAGAAGATTTTAAAATTCGCACTGGTAACATTGTTGACGCTAGCTACATTTACCGGCTGCAGCACAAAGAAAGTCGGCGGCGGAACCTTAGTCGTTTATTCCCCGAATTCCGATAGTGAGATTACCAATATCCTTGAATATTTCGGCACCAAATATGACATCGAAA
>Ga0209123_1003023_pt1 | contig 13239 bp, 13 predicted proteins | sample BarGraIncu00431A_FD_184500 | JGI IMG/M metagenome (GOLD analysis project Ga0209123, IMG submission 184500) | Arctic peat soil microbial communities from Barrow, Alaska, USA - Barrow Graham LP Incubations 004-31A (SPAdes) (version 2) | ecosystem: Environmental > Terrestrial > Soil > Wetlands >...
GTCGAGGCGCTCGATCTCGACGCAAGCCTGGACGAGTCGGTGACGGTCGTGGAGTGGGGTGCGGGGTTGGTCGAGTCGCTGACCGGGGACCGGCTCGAGGTGACGATCCACCGGCCGCGCGGCGCCGACGGCGGCGACTCCTTCCTCGACGACGACGCCGAGGCCGGGGTCCGGCACGTCGCGGTCACCGCTGTCGGGGACCGCTGGGCGGGCGTCGAGCTCCCGGCTGCGCCGTAGGCTGGACCCCCGTGCCCTATCTCGCGATCGACACGTCCTCCGCGGTCGCCGTGGCGATCGTGGCCGACGACGGCGCGACCCTGTGCGCGGCCAGCGCGCTCGAGCCCCGGCGGCACGCCGAGCTGCTGGCGATCATGATCTCCGACGTGCTTCGGGACTCGGGGGTGGCGCGTGACGAGCTGGTCGGCGTGGTGGCCGGGACCGGCCCGGCACCCTTCACGGGGCTCCGGGTGGGCCTGGTCACGGCTCAGACGCTCGGGTTCGCACTCGGCGTGCCGGTTCATGGCGTGAGCAGCCTGGACGCGCTCGCCGCGGGCGCGGTCCGAGCGCTCGCGCTGCCCACGGGCGTCGAGGTGCTCGCGACGGGGGATGCGCGCCGCCGAGAGGTCTACTGGGCCCGGTACCGGGTCAGCGAGACGCCCGGGATCGAGCTCCTCGCGGGTCCTGGTGTGGCTCGCGCGGCGGCTCTGGTGGCGAACGGGATGGCAGCAGGCGCCGTCGTCGTCGGGCGAGGTGCGGCCGGCTACGCGGCCGAGCTTCCGTCGGCCGAAGGAGCGCCGCTCGACCCTGATCCGGCCGATCTGGTGCGTCTGGCACTCTCGCGGCTCGCCGCGGGCGAGGTCCTGCCGACGGAGCCGCTGTACCTGCGTCGGCCGGACGTGCACGGCACGCCGGCGCAACCGTGAGAGCTGTCCGGTGGATCCGGGACCTGGGGCCGGAGGACCTCGACTGGGTGGCCGAGCAGGAAGAGGCAATTTTCGGTCCCGCCGCGTGGTCGCGAGCCATGATCGAGGACGACTTCCGCTTTCCCGGTCATCGGTACATCGGTGTCGAGGACGACGGCGCGCTCGCCGGCTACGGCATGACGTCTTTCGACGGCGAGGCGCTGCACGTCCTCAACCTGGCCGTTCGCGCCGATGCGCGGAACCGCGGGAACGGGGCGGCGCTGCTCACCGCGATGGTCGAGCAGGCACGCGAGCTCGGCGCGAGCGAGATGTGGCTCGAGGTCCGCGTCGACAACGAAGCCGCCCACCGGCTGTACGAGTCGTTCGGCTTCGTGCCGGTCCGGATCAGGCGGCGCTACTACCAACCCGAGAACGTGGACGGGCTCGTGATGCGGCTGCAGCTCGGGGATCGGGCCTAGACCACCCGCGCGGCCTGCTCTCGAGTGGAGGGCAGGGGCACCGGCGCACCGTGCGCGCAGCCCGCACTCCACTGCCCGGTGGTGAGATCCGCTCGATCGAGCGAGGGGTACCGGGAGGCCCCGGCTCCAGACCGTAGACTCCTCATCCGTGAGCGCAGACGGACGGCTCGTCCTCGGCATCGAGACCTCGTGCGACGAGACCGGTGTCGCCTTGGTGCGTGGCACCGAGCTGCTGGTCGACGTGATCGCGAGCTCGGTCGACGAGCACGCCCGGTTCGGCGGGATCATCCCGGAGATCGCCTCGCGGGCCCACCTCGAGGCGATGGTGCCGACCATCCGGCGCGCGCTCGCCGAGGCCGACGTCGATCTCGCCGAGGTCGACGCGATCGCGGTCACGGCGGGGCCCGGGCTGGTCGGCTCGCTCACCGTCGGCGCCGCCGCCGCCAAGGCGCTCTCCGTCGGCCTGGACATCCCGCTCTACGGGGTGAACCACGTGATCGGCCACGCCGCGGTCGACGAGCTCGTGCACGGTGAGTTCCCAGCGAGGGTGATGGCGCTCGTCGTCTCCGGCGGGCACTCGTCGCTGCTCTTGGTGGACGACATCGTCACCGGCATCACCGAGCTCGGTCAGACTCTCGACGACGCCGCGGGCGAGGCGTTCGACAAGGTCGGCCGGCTTCTGGGCCTGCCGTACCCGGGCGGGCCGCACCTTGATCGCCTGGCGCGTGGCGGCAACCCCGAGGCGATCCGCTTCCCCCGCGGCCTCAGCCGGCGCGAGGACCTCGAGCGGCACCGCTACGACTTCTCCTTCTCGGGGCTCAAGACGGCGGTCGCACGCTGGGTCGAGGCGCGCCAGGACGCGGGGGAGGAGATCCCGTTGGCCGACGTCGCTGCCTCGTTCGCCGCGTCGGTCGCGGACGTGCTGACCGCGAAGACGATCGCCGCGTGCCAGCGGCTCGAGGTGGACACGCTCGTCATCGGCGGCGGTTTCTCGGCCAACTCGCAGCTGCGCGAGCTCGCCGCCGAGCGTTGCGCGGAGGCGGGTATCACGCTCCGCATCCCGCCGATCCGGTTCTGCACCGACAACGGCGCGATGATCGCGGCGCTCGGCTCGGCGGCGCTCCGCCGCGGAATTGCTCCGTCGGATCTCGGCCTCCAGGTCGACTCGTCCATGCCGCTCACCCTGGTCACCGGGTAGAGCGGTGGCTGGGCCCGCGCGGCCGCGGTCGGCGGTTTCCCGGTGGGCTCTGGCTGCCGGGCCTGAGTCGCCGGCCGGGTCGTGAGCTCGTCCTGGGTCCGAGTCGCGCCCGCGGTGTGCGATCGGTGCGCCCGCTCCTACCGGGGTCGACCCGCCCGCATCTCGGACACCAGGGACGACACGACCGAGTCGAGCTCTCCGTTGTTCCGCCGGGCGACCGCCCGCTGCCGCTGGTAGGACGCCCCGCGGCGCAGGATCAGTCGCACGTCGTCCAGCTCCTTCGAGCAGTCGAGGCGCGCCGCGACCGGTTCGAGCACGGTCAGCCAGCGGACGACGTCGTCGGTCACGAGCTTCTCCTGGCCCTCGGCATCGAGGATGACGATGGCATCCATCCCGTACCGCGCCGAACGCCACTTGTTCTCCTGGACGAACCACGGCGGCAGGGTCGGCAGCTCCCGACCGGCGTCGAGCTCGCTCGAGAAGTGCTCCACCAGGCAGTGGGTCAGCGCGGACAGAGCGAGCACCTCGGTGATGTTCGAGGCGCCGTCGCAGATCCGCAGCTCGAGCGTCCCGAACCGGGGTGAGGGTCGCAGGTCCGAGCGGATCTCGCTCACGTCGTCGATCACGCCGGTGTGCAGCATGTCGCCCGCGTAGGCCTCGAAGTCGGACCAGCGTTCGAACTGGAACGGCAGCCCCGCCGTCGGAAGCTGCTGGAACATCAGCGCCCGGTTCGACGCGTACCCGGTGTCCCGTCGGTCCCAGAACGGCGACGAGGCCGAGAGCGACTGCAAGTGCGCGAACACGGTGAGCATGGCTCGCAGGATCGGCAGCACCTTCTCGCGGTCCTCGATCCCCACGTGCACGTGAACGCCGTAGATCAGCATCTGGCGACCCCACCACTGGGTGCGGTCGATGAGGGTCGTGTAGCGCTTCTTGTCGGTGACCTTCTGCTGGGTCCATCGCGCGAACGGGTGCGTGCCCGCACACATCAGCTCGACCCGGAGCGGATCGGTCACCTGCCGGATCCGCTCGATGCTCCGTTCCAGGTCAGCGCCCGCCTCGGCGACCGTCCGGCGGACGTCCGAGACGACCTCGACCGTGTTGAGCAGCAGCTCCTGGCGAATGTTCGGGTGCTCGCCGCCGTCGGCCGGGCGCACGTCGTCCAGCACCGTCTGGGCGACCTGGCGGAGGTCGCCGCTGTCGACGTCGACCAGCGCGAGCTCCCACTCGATGCCGACGGTCGACCGCTCGGATCGCGCGAAGGGTATCTCCACGCGCCCATCCTGCCGTGCCAGGCCTCGACCGCGCTGCTCAGTCCGGGTGCGATGTGCCGAGGGGCGAGACGATGAGCATCATCTGAGCGCCCGCGACCCGGGTCAGCACGACCGTTGCTTCCTGGCTCCCGCTCAGGTCGAGCTGACGTCGCAGCTGTTCCGGCACGACGGCGGTGCCGCGCTTCTTGATCGTGAGCCGGCCGACGTCGTGCTCCCGAAGGTAGGTGCGCAGCCGCTTCAGACCGAACGGCATCACGTCCTGGACGCGGTAGCCGGTGGCGAGCGCCGTCGGGACGAGCGCGTCGGAGGTGACGTAGGCGATCGTGCGGTCCAGCAGCCGCCCGCACACCTCGGACGCGACGACCTCCACCAGACCGGCCCGGATGACCGCGCCGTCCGGCTCGTACAGATAGGCGCCCGGAGAGCCGATCGGGACCGGTTCGTGCCGTTCGGGACGGCGCGCAGAGACGGCGGTTCCGGCGCGGATCACCAGCGCGGTCCGGCCAGGTCCCTCGGGCGCGAGCGGACCGAACCACAGGCCCGCTTCGACCACGTCACCGTCCACCGAGATCCACTGGGCCTCGGCATCCGGCGGAAGGTCGGAGTGGGCGATACCGGGCCCGACCTTGATCCCGAGCGCCGGGAGTGTCGCACGCAGGGCAAGGAGGTCGGCGAGCGGCGGGGCGTAAGAGTTCGGGTCGAACAAGCGGGTGCCACCGCGGGTCCGTCGGGACGGGTCGGCGAAGACGCCGCCGATCCCCTCGGCGAGCAGATCGATGCCCAGCCCGTCGCCGTACCGCACCTCGGCGTCGGGAAAGTGCCGGAGGTTGACGGTCGCGATCGCCGCGGTGAGCTCGTCGAGCTCAAAACCGAGAACTCGGAGGCCGAGCGCCGCCATCGCCATCGAGTCACCGCCGATGCCGGTCGTCAGGTCGGCGACCGCGTCGATCCCGGCGGCCGCGAATCGCTGAGCGTGGCGCGCCGCGACCGTGAACCGGGTGGCCTGCTCGAGTCCCACCTCGGTGAACAGCATCCCGTCGGCGAAGTCCGCGAACTTGGCGCGCGCCCTGGCCCGCAACCGGGACTGGGTGAGTGCCGCGGCGACGAGCTCCGGGTCGAACCCGCCGGCCCGGAGCCGCTCCGAGATCGCCATGGTGCGCGACTCGTCGTACGGCGGCAGCGTCCCGAGCAGCGCCCAACCATCCGGGCTGAGCAGCTTGCCGAGCGCGCTGGCGTCCACACCGTGATCCTTCCACGCCGGGTGACGGGTCGCCGTCGCTGGCACTCGCCTTGACCGAGTGCTAATCCATGCCTAGATTGGGAGGTGGGCATTCTCCCTCGGGACATGCCCACCGCTCGGCTGGGTCGGCCGGTTCCCGCGACGACGGACGCCCCAGGTCAGCGGCCACGAACCACTGAACCCACGACATGTGAAGGGGAGGTCCGCTGTGTCGGTCTCCATCAAGCCGCTCGAGGACCGGATCGTTGTCCGGACTCTCGACGCGGAGCAGACGACGGCCTCGGGTCTGGTCATTCCGGACACCGCGAAGGAAAAGCCCCAAGAGGGCGAGGTCCTGGCCATCGGCCCGGGTCGCATTGACGACAACGGCAATCGGGTCCCGCTCGACGTCACCGTCGGCGACAAGGTGATCTACAGCAAGTACGGCGGTACCGAGGTCAAGTTCGGCGGGGTGGAGTACCTGATCCTCTCCGCTCGCGACGTCCTCGCGATCATCGAGAAGTAGCAGCGCGTCCCTTCGGGGGACGCGGAACAGACGGACGGCGCCCTGAGCCGCGATGGCTCGGGGCGCCGTCCGTTGTTCGCGGCGGGTGCCGGCAGGCTCAGCTCGCCTTCGGCAGACCCGATGCCAGGATCGAGCTGCGCTCGTCCTCCGAGATGCCGCCCCACACCCCGTACGGTTCGCGCACCGAGAGAGCATGCGTTCGGCACTGCTGGAGCACCGGGCAGCCCTGACAGATCGCCTTGGCGGCGTCTGCGCGACGGCGTCGGGCCGAGCCTCGTTCTCCTTCCGGGTGGAAGAAGAGCGTCGGGTCCGCGGTTCGGCACGCCCCCTGGTACTGCCAGTCCCATAGGTCCATCACGGGCCCCGGCAAGCGAGAGATCTCGGTCATCAGTCCTCCTCGCCTCGGTGAGAGTGGTCCCGGACTTGTCACGCTACAACCGCGCCAAGGGTTGTTCAAGAGCCCGGCCGTTACCAATACGTAATCACACCGGTGGGGTTCTGAGCACGTCCCGGTCTGTGCTATAAGAGCCAAATCGATGCAGGTTCACCCGCTCAAGATGCCGTGTCCAGTGGCAGCGCCCGGTGTCGACCGGCACAATCACGGGCATGTCGACCACACGGTCGTCGGCCGATCGCCATCTCCCGTCGACCCCCGCTTCCGCTCCGCCGCCGCCGCCGAGGGCGCCCGTCGCGGTGGCGGTTGTCGCTCGCCGCCTGGGGGTCGCACCGTCGACGCTGCGTACGTGGGACCGGCGGTACGACCTCGGGCCGTCGGAGCGCGTCGCGGGTGCCCACCGGCGCTACACCGACGCGGATGTTGCGCGACTCCTGATCATGCGGCGGCTGACCCTCGAAGGCGTCGCGCCCGCTGACGCCGCGTCGATCGCGCGCTCGGTGAGCGTGTCGGACGATGCCCTGCGCAAGCCTGCGCTGCCCACGGCACTGGTCCAGGCGGCCCTGTACCCCGCGGGTGAGACCGCGAGCACGAACGCCGCGGCCGCCGCGATCCGGCTGGATCAGGGCGCGTGCACCCGGATCCTGGAGGAAGCGGCGAACGAGACGAGCGTTCCGCAGTGGTGGGAGGACGTGATCGAACCCGCGCTCGCCCTCGTCGGAGCGCGAGCCGTCCTGGCGCGGCCCGGTGACGAGCCCGAGACGGTGCTGATCGGCGCGGCGCTCGCGACGATGCGGCATCGTCGTGCCTCAGGTCTGTACCCGGCGGCCGAGATCGCATCCCGTTGCGTGCTGCTCTGGACCGCGGGCAGCGGACTCTGGGCGATGCGTCTGCACGGTCTGGCGGCGGCGATCATCGAACGGGGCGTCGGTGCCCGAGTCCTCACGGGCGACCGCGGCGTGTCACACCTGCGGCAGACCGTCGAGCTGATCGATCCGATCGCGCTCGTCATGCTGGCCAGGGTCCCGGCCCGGGACCTGGCCGTCCTGCGCTCGCTGCACGTCAGCAGCCCCGAGCTGCCGGTGGTCGTCGGGATCGACGCCGACGCTGACGCCGATCCGTTGCCTTGGGGGCCGTTGGTGCGCCCGGCGGTCACCTTCGGCGGGATCCTGCGCGAGGTCTTCGCGATCGTGCGGTAGCGGGCTACCGCTTGCGTCACGCACGGGTTTCACCCACTGTGTGCGCTAAGACCTCGGCGCTGCGGCGTCGATAAGAGTTCGGAGAGCGCCGATCGATGTGTGTGCCACCGGCGGCACCCGACGGCGCGCACGGGAGGCGACCGATGCCTGGAGTCGTGGTGTGCCACGGCTCGGCTGCCATCCGCGAGCGCCTTGCCCTCACTGCCCAGGCGGTCCCGGCACTGCTCCCGGTGCGGACCGCTGGATCGGTGGAGGAGCTCGTTCTGCACGTCCGACGGCAAGCGCCGTCGATCGTCCTGCTCGATGCTCACCTGCCTGGGGTGGGACCGATCGAGGCCATTCGTCGTCTTGCCCTGATCTCCATCCGGGTCGCGGTCGTCATGCTCGCTCGGGCCGGTGACGAGGTGGCGCTCGACCGGGCCGTCGCTCTCGGCGCACGCGGCTTCCTGGCGCCGGACGTCGGTCGTGCCGAGCTCGCAGCGGTCGCCGCCCACATCTATGCCGATGTCTCGGTGAACGCGCGCGTCGGCATGCACACGCGCGCCACCGATCGGGATCCTGCGGCGGTCCTCGCGCCGATCGGGACGCGGCCGATGAGCCAGGTGCCGCAACAGAACGGGCAGCGCCCGATCCAACTCACCCAGCGCGAGCTCGAGGTGCTGGCCGGGATGAGCCAGGGGCGGTCGAACGCGCAGATCGGCGCCGATCTCTTCCTGTCCGAGGACACCGTAAAGACGCACGCGCGCCGGCTGTTCCGCAAGCTGGAGGCTGCGGATCGAGCGCAGGCCGTGGCGATCGGGCTGCGCCGGGGCCTGATCACCTAGGCCCTCGCGCCGCCGCGTAGAATCGGCCCGTGAGCGATCTGGAGCCGAGCGTCCCGAACGATCCCTTCGGCCTCGTCGGCCTGACCTACGACGACGTCCTGCTGCTGCCCGGCGAGAGTGATGTGGTCCCGTCCGAGGTCAACACGACGACGCGGCTGACCCGCGAGATCTCGGTCGCGATCCCCTTGCTCTCGGCGGCGATGGACACCGTGACCGAGGCCAGGATGGCGATTGCGATGGCGCGCCAGGGCGGCATCGGCGTGCTGCACCGCAACCTGTCGGTCGAGGACCAGGCCCATCAGGTCACGCTCGTGAAGCGCTCGGAGTCCGGCATGGTGTCGGACCCGGTGACCGTCGGGCCGGACGCGACCCTGGCCGAGCTCGATGCGCTGTGCGGCACGTACCGGGTCTCCGGCCTGCCGGTCGTCGACGAGGACCGGGTGCTGCTCGGCATCATCACGAACCGCGACCTGCGCTTCGTCCCAGGTCAGGCCTTCACCCGGCTGCGGGTGCGCGAGATCATGACGGCGATGCCGCTCGTGACGGGACCCGTGGGCATCAGCAACGCCGACGCCGCGTCCCTGCTGGCGAAGCACAAGATCGAGAAGCTTCCGCTGGTGGACGACGCCGGCCGGCTCCGGGGCCTGATCACCGTCAAGGACTTCGTGAAGTCGGAGCAGTACCCGGATGCGACCAAGGACGGCGAGGGACGGCTCAGGGTGGCTGCCGCCGTCGGCTTCTACGGCGACGCGTGGCAGCGCGCGATGGCGCTCGTCGAGGCCGGTGTCGACGTCATCGTCGTCGACACCGCGCACGGGCACGCCCGCGCGATGCTCGAGATGATCCGGCGCCTGAAGACCGATCCGGCAGCGCGGGCGGTCCAGGTCATCGGCGGGAATGTCGCGACCACCGAGGGGGCTCGGGCCCTGGTCGAGGCCGGCGTGGACGGCGTGAAGGTCGGCGTCGGCCCGGGCTCGATCTGCACCACGCGGGTGGTGGCCGGCGTCGGCGTCCCGCAGGTGACCGCGATCGCGATGTCGGCCCAGGCCTGCAAGCCCGCGGGTGTCCCGGTGATCGGCGACGGTGGCCTGCAGTACTCCGGTGACATCGCCAAGGCCCTGGTCGCCGGTGCGGACACCGTGATGCTCGGCTCGCTGCTCGCCGGCTGCGAGGAGAGCCCGGGCGAGCTCGTGTTCGTCAACGGCAAGCAGTTCAAGCACTACCGCGGGATGGGCTCGCTCGGCGCGATGGCCTCCCGTGGGCGCGTCTCGTACTCGAAGGACCGGTACTTCCAGGCGGACGTCACGAGTGACGAGAAGATCATCCCCGAGGGGATCGAGGGACAGGTCCCGTTCCGTGGTCCGCTCGCGGCGGTGGCGCACCAGCTCATCGGTGGCCTGCACCAGTCGATGTTCTACGTCGGGGCGAGGACCATCCCCGAGCTGCAGAAGCGCGGCCGGTTCATCCGGATCACTCCGGCCGGGCTCAAGGAGTCCCATCCGCACGACGTGCAGATGACGATCGAGGCCCCCAACTACTCGTCCCGGTGACCGGCGAGGGCGTGCGGCTCCGACGTCGTCGCTCAGCCTTCGAGGTGCAGCGGCCAGGTCAGCTCGGCCCCCGGTCCGTCCAGGCCGCGACTCAGCCGCCACGAGTTGAAGTTCTCGGCCCACGCACGGTGGGCTTCCGCTTGCGCGGCGTGCAGCGAGGTCAGGTCCATCAGCGCGAGGTCCGGGTGCCGCCGCACCATGGACTGAAGGACCTCGAGCGTCGCGATCACGTCGACCTCGGCCGTGTGCAGGCCGTCAGAGTCGTCGACGCCGTACACGGCGCACAGATCGACGAGCTTGCGCTTTCCGCGGCGGAAGCGGTCGAGGTGCCGGTCCAGCACGAGCGGGTCGACCACGGGGCTGACCGCCCGGCCGAGGCGCTCCGCGAGCGTCGGCAAGCCGTTCCGGCGGAGCTCGACCTCGAGGATGGTCAGGTCGAAGGACGCGTTGTACGCCACCACCGGCTCTCCGGCAGCGAGCGACTCGGCCAGCAGCTGCGCGATCTCGGCGAGAGCGGTGGCCGGTGGTTGCCCGAACTCGCGGGCGTGCTCGGTTGTGATCCCGTGGATCGCCGACGCGTTCTCCGGGATCTCGATGCCCGGGTCGATCAGCCAGGTGCGAACCTCGTCCGGCGCCCAGACGCTTCGACGCACCAGAGCGGCGGTGACGATGCGATCGTTCGCGACCGAGACGCCGGTCGTCTCGGTGTCGAAGCCGAGGAGCGGGCCCTCGGCCCAGCCCTGGAGTCCGCGCAGCGGGTCGCTCGGTCCGATCATGACTCTCCTCTGCCTGGTTTGGTCTGTTCCCACTCTCCCACCGGGCACCGACCTCCGATTCGATGAAGCGGCGCGTGTCGTCCGTACGGGTGCGCCGCTAGCCTGAGCGGTGTGACCAACGAGATCGAGATCGGCCTGGGCAAGCGCGGCCGCCGCGCCTATTCCTTCGACGACGTCGCCGTCGTCCCGTCCCGGCGCACCCGCGACCCGGAGGAGATCTCCGTCGGTTGGCAGATCGACGCGTTCCATTTCGACCTGCCGGTGATCGCGGCGCCGATGGACTCGGTGATGAGCCCGGCGACCGCCGTCATGCTCGGGCAGCTGGGCGGCCTCGGGGTGCTCGACCTCGAGGGCCTGTGGACACGCTACGAGGACCCGGCGCCGCTGCTCACCGAGATCGCCCAGCTGGACGACGCCCGGTCGACCCGCCGGATGCAGGAGATCTACGCAGCGCCGATCGTGCCCGAGCTCATCACCCAACGCCTCAAGGAGATCCGCGCCGCCGGGGTGACCGTGGCGGGTGCCCTCTCGCCCCAGCGCACCCAGGAGCACTGGCGGACCGTCGTGGATGCGGGCGTCGACCTGTTCGTCATCCGCGGCACGACCGTCTCGGCGGAGCACGTCTCGAGCCGAGCCGAACCGCTCAACCTCAAGCGGTTCATCTACGATCTCGACGTCCCGGTGATCGTCGGGGGAGCGTCGACGTACACGGCGGCGCTGCACCTGATGCGGACCGGATCGGCCGGCGTCCTGGTCGGCTTCGGCGGTGGCGCGGCTCACACCACCCGAACCTCGCTCGGGATCCACGCGCCGATGGCGACCGCGGTGGCCGATGTCGCGGCCGCCCGTCGGGACTACCTCGACGAGTCGGGCGGTCGGTACGTGCACGTCATCGCGGACGGAGGTGTCGGGCGGTCCGGCGACCTGGTCAAGGCGATCGCACTCGGCGCGGATGCCGTGATGCTCGGTGCCGCGCTGGCCCGCGCCGAGGAGGCGCCCGGCGCCGGCTGGCACTGGGGCTCGGAGGCGCACCACCAGCGGCTGCCGCGCGGCGAACGGGTGCGGGTGGGCACCGCCGGAACGCTCGAGGAGATCCTGTTCGGCCCTGGCCGGCAGGCGGACGGCACCCTCAACCTGATCGGCGCGCTGCGTCGGTCGATGGCCTCGACCGGGTACTCGGACCTCAAGGAGTTCCAGCGGGTGGAGGTCGTCGTCTCGCCCTATCAGCCACGCTGATGATGATCTCGGAGATCCTCGACGACGACGTCGAGCGGGTCATCGCGTTGTGGCAGGTGTGCGGGCTGAGCCGCCCCTGGAACGACCCCTCTCGGGATCTTGCGCTGGCCCGGGCCTCGAGCACGTCGACGATCCTGGTCGGACGGGCCCAGGAAGACCCGTCGAGCGTGGTCGCGAGCGCCATGGTGGGCTTCGATGGGCACCGGGGCTGGGTCTACTACCTGGCGGTCGCTCCGAGCCACCAGGGCCGCGGTCTCGGTCGGGCGATGATGACCGCCGCCGAGGACTGGCTCGCCGCCCGCGGCGCGGGCAAGGTGCAGCTCATGGTGCGGACCGAGAACGGCGTCGCGCGGGGGTTCTACGACGCGCTCGGCTATGAGGCGCAGGCGACGCTCGTCCTCGGGCGTTGGCTCGAGCGAGAGACGAGCGAGCAGACGGAGTGATGCGGCACCGGCGCGCCGCGCGAGCGTGCCACCGCCCTCCAGCCGATGCGCGACCCGGTCAGGCGAGCGCGGCGAGCGACTGCCGGGCGATCTCCAGCTCCTCGTTCGTCGGCACGACGAGGACCGTGACCTCGGAGTCGTCGGGGGAGATGACCGTGATCTGCTTCTTGCGACCCTCGTTCCGGGCGGGGTCCACCCGGATGCCGAGCCGCTCGAGCCCGCTCAGTGAACCCAGCCGGACGATGTCGTCGTTCTCGCCGATGCCGGCCGTGAAGGCGATCGCATCGACCTGGCCGAGCTGCGCGTAGTAGTTGCCGACGTAGCCCTTGATCCGGTGGAGGTAGACCTCGAGGGCGGTGCGGGCGTTCTCGTCGCCTGCCGCCACCGCAGCGTGCACGTCGCGCATGTCGGTGTAGCCGGACAGGCCGAGCATCCCGGACCGCCGGTTGAGCAGGTCGTCGAGCTCATCGGTGGACATGCCCGCGACCCGTGACAGATGGAAGAGGACTGCCGGGTCGATGTCGCCCGAGCGGGTGCCCATCACCAGGCCCTCGAGCGGGGTGAGCCCCATCGAGGTCTCCACCGACTTCCCGCCTCGAACGGCCGCCGCGGAGGCACCGTTGCCGAGGTGCAGCACGATGATGTTCAGCTCGGCCTCGTCGCGACCCAGGAACTCGGCGGTGGTTCGGGCCACGTAGCGGTGCGAGGTGCCGTGGGCGCCGTATCGGCGGATCGAGAAGCGGGCGGCCAGCTCTCGGTCGATCGCATAGGTGTAGGCGGCCGGCGGCAGGGTCTGGTGGAACGACGTGTCGAAGACCGCGACGTGCGGCACGGTCGGGAACGCATGCCGCGCCGCGACGATGCCGGCGACGTGCGCGGGGTTGTGCAGGGGTGCGAGCGGTGACAGGTCGGAGATCTGCTTGAGGACGGCGTCGTCGATCACCGCGGGCCCGGCGAACACGTTGCCACCCTGGACCACCCGGTGGCCGACCGCATGGAGCGCCTCTGCGAGGAGCGCGGGGCCGTGCTCGGCGAACATGGCCAGCACCCGCGCCATGCCTGCTTCGTGGTCCTCGACCGGCTCGTCGAGCTCGAACGTGCCGCCGGGTGCCTCGTGCTTGAGATGCGAGGACTCCTGCCCGATCCGCTCCACCAGCCCGGACGCGAGCGACTCTCCGGTGCCGGTATCGACCAGCTGGTACTTGATCGACGCCGATCC
>Ga0209123_1003024_pt1 | contig 13226 bp, 14 predicted proteins | sample BarGraIncu00431A_FD_184500 | JGI IMG/M metagenome (GOLD analysis project Ga0209123, IMG submission 184500) | Arctic peat soil microbial communities from Barrow, Alaska, USA - Barrow Graham LP Incubations 004-31A (SPAdes) (version 2) | ecosystem: Environmental > Terrestrial > Soil > Wetlands >...
ACATTCAAAGTGAACAGCTCTTCAACCTCTTAAGGGAAGCTGAGGAAACTGAATTCGGGAAGAAGTACGATTTCAAGACGATTTTCAGCTATCAGGACTTCCGTGAACGATTACCTATTCAGAACGCTAGTGACCTAAAACCCATTCTGGACAAAATTAAGACTGGAGTGCCCAATCTGATTTGGCCTGGAATTCCAAAAGGAATCCTACCGACTTTCGGTGAGGATGAAGTCCCTATCTTTGAACAAGCCATTGAAGAAACCTTTTTTCAGGGTGTCAATGACGGCTTTTCGATCTATCTGCACGCTTATCCGGACAGCAAGATCTTCAGCGGATTTTCTGTATCTGTAGGTAACTCCAGATATGCTTCGTGCATGGACGGTCTCTTATCTCTTCTGAGGGATAACGAACCTTTTATTCTTTCTCTCCTGAATATGCCAAAACGAATGTCAAACGAGAATGAAAACAAAGAATTACTTCTCAAAGAAATTAACGGTCAAAAGGTCACTTGCTTCAGAGGATCCCCTGATTCTCTGCTGGAATTGCTGGAAAAAGCCGGACTCAATGAGGAAAAGTCAAATATAAAACAGCTTTTTCCTGATGCGAATGTCCTTTTCCACAGAAATCCAGGTCCAACATCCTGGTTGACAGAAATCAGAAATATGTTGCCTTCTAAACTGGTTTACCAGGCTACCTACTGCAGCCCCGAAGGTGTATTCGGCATTCAGGACAACCCGGCAGATGAAGCTTATCTCTTGATGCTTGATTTAAGCACTTTCTATGAGTTCATTCCGGAAAACGAATCCTCCGACCAATGCATCCCTTTGGAAGACATTGATTTGAATACCAATTATCAAATGGTAATAACCAACTGCTCCGGACTTTGGCGCTACTGTTCGGGAGGTCCAAAACTTCGATTTATTGCTAAAAGTCCCTATCGTTTTATCCTCATTTGATTTATCTTTCAAAATTTTCAATAATATGCAACACAATTTAGTATTGTACAATACACTGTCTCGGACTAAAGAAATTTTTAAACCCATTCACGAAGGACGCGTTGGTCTTTATGTCTGCGGTCCTACCGTTTATGGAGATGCTCATTTGGGCCATGCCCGCCCTGCCATCACCTTTGACATACTATTTCGTTACCTGACACAAATAGGATATAAAGTACGCTATGTGCGCAATATTACAGATGTTGGTCATTTGGAAAATGATGCAGATGAAGGGGAAGATAAAATTGAGAAAAAGGCCAGACTGGAAGAATTGGAACCAATGGAAGTGGTTCAATACTACACAAACCGGTATCATCAAGCCATGGAAGCACTCAATGTCTTACCTCCCAGCATTGAACCTCACGCTTCCGGACACATCATTGAACAGATTCAGTTTGTAGAAAAAATACTTGATAACGGTTGGGCCTACATCAGCGACGGCTCCGTTTATTTTGACGTGGAAAAATACAACAAGACTTACAATTACGGGAAACTTTCAGGCCGAAACATTGAAGACCTTTTAAGTACCACCCGCACTTTGGATGGCCAATCAGAAAAGAAAAACAGTGTGGATTTTGCCCTTTGGAAAAAGGCGTCACCCGAACACATCATGCATTGGCCTTCTCCCTGGAGTGAAGGTTTCCCCGGCTGGCATCTGGAATGCTCTGCCATGGGCACCAAATACCTCGGTGAAGAATTCGACATCCACGGAGGTGGAATGGACCTGATGTTCCCCCACCACGAATGTGAAATTGCTCAGTCTGTAGGAGCACTCGGTCATGAAACGGTTCATTATTGGATGCACAACAACATGATTACCATCAATGGCCAGAAAATGGGTAAATCCTTAGGTAACTTCATTACATTAGAATCCTTTTTTGATGGGAATCACCCGCTTCTCACCCAGGCTTTCAGTCCCATGACCATTCGTTTCTTTATCTTGCAGGCTCATTATCGCAGCACCGTTGACTTTAGCAGCGAAGCGCTTCAGGCCTCAGAAAAAGGATATGAACGTTTAATGGATGCCTATAACCGCTTACAGAAAATAACAGCTTCAGAGGACACGACCATCGACGTGAAAGGACTCAGAAAACGTTGCTTTGAAGCCATGGACGATGACTTAAACAGCCCCATCGTCATCTCCTACCTGTTTGACGCCAGCAAAGGCATCAACCTGATAAGCGACGGAAAAGCGACCATCAATGCAGAAAACCTGAAAGAACTCAAAGAAGTGTACGACCTGTTCATCAAAGACATCCTCGGCCTGAAAACCGAAACATCTATTTCTGAAAACACTGGGGAAGGCTATAAAGGCGCCATCGATTTATTGCTCCAAATGCGCATGGATGCAAAAGCCAACAAAGACTGGGTCACCTCCGACAAAATCCGCAACGCACTAACAGCCCTCGGCTTTGAAATCAAAGACACCAAAGACGGCTTTGAGTGGAAACTCGTCCACTAGTATAAAGGAAATAAAGTGTCTAATTCTATGGAATTTTAAGGTCCCTTTATAGATTCTACAACCTGTAGCCAAAGTGATAGCATCCTTTCATAGGGATTTCTATGCTATAAATTTTCACGAATTTGTTAAAACGTAAAATTAAGCAAGGGTTTTGACGCACTTGCTAAGGGGCTAAATATGGTTGTTTATAATTCGTCTACTATTGATGTATAATAACTTAATAAAACGAATTTAGGTGGTTCTTTCATATTATTGATTGTATATTTGAGCGTAATCTGAACATTTAAGTAAGTCAGAACACTCAATAAAAAAAATTCTGGATTCTTGTTCAGGAGCTAACATTTAGTAGATAGTAGATCGGACTTATTCTTTTGCCTGAAACTATTAAAATAGGTGAATTTCAGGAAAAAGGTATCCTGAACACCTCCTTGACTGGTCATACCATTAACACGCAAACATATGGGAAGTTGAAGAATTATCTTCTTCAACAAATTAATTATTTATTCCGGGTAAATGCACAACAAGCCAAGCCATTAAGCTGTGCCTCAGCACCGGCTACAAATGCCGCTGTTTCTTCGTTACGCACATGACTCCATTTGATATTACCGTTGCGTTGTACTGCTTCATTAACATGATTAAGGCTATCTCCTGTCACGGCATAAATCCGTTGAATGCCTGCTTCAACCAATGTTTCAACCAGTTCATCCGATACATTTTTTCTCATAAATCAGGTTATAAGAAGTTCTTCAATCATCTTTTTGCAAAAAACCGATAGATCTTTTGGGCTTCTACTCGTAATGAGTTTGTTGTCCACGACTACTGCCTCATCTTTCCAATCCACTCCGGCATTGATTAAATCTGTTTTAATCGATTTATACGATGTCATCTGTTTCCCTTTTAAAAATCCGGTTTCAATTAATATCGAACCGGCATGACAAATAGCGGCAATAGGTTTCCCTTGTTCGAAAAATTCAGCTGCAAATTTAACGGCCGATTCATTTGTTCTTAATAAATCGGTACTTAATACACCACCCGGCAATACCAGCATGTCATAATCAGTTGATAATGCTTTGTCAAAAGTCGCGTCAACATTAAATTTTTCACCCCATTTTTTTTCTCTCCAACCTTTTATTTTCCCTTTATTTATGGATAGTACATCCACTAATATTCCTTCTTTTTTAAGCGCTTTTATGGGCTTCTCAAATTCCGATTGTTCAAAACCGTCGGTAGCCATAACGGCTACTCTTTTCTTCTTTAATTGCTTTTCCATGTTGTAAAGGAGTTAAATTGAAAAAATGATATTCACCTTGAAGTGCATAGGATTGTGTTCTGTGCATTCAGAACTTAAAATGCTTCTACAGTAATTGTTTTTGAACAGCCTCCATCATGGGCGGAGGTCCACACGCCTTCACCTTTGTAAGCAATGGCATCCACTACTTAATATCGTACTTTCAATGCAATATGTCCCAAATCATTAAGCTCATCCTGTGTTGTGAATATGGCACGACCTTTTTTGGAAAGAACTTCCCATGCAATTTCACTGGTGATATCGTCGATAACACCGGGTAAAGTGACATCAGTCACTAAGTCTAACGAGAATTCATCGGTAACCCGAACGGCCTGATGAAAATCGTCGTTTACAATGAGTAAATCTCCTCTGCCTTCTTTTGCAGCGTGATAAATTTCCGACAGTTCAGTTATAACCATGCCATTTCCTACGGCATCCTGCATTTCCTGTATGTTTCCGGCCCTGGCTTTTTCTTGCTGTACACGTACTATTTGCCAGGCATCTTTTGCTACTGACGTATTTCCTTTGTTATCCTGTGACAGATTTGTCCAACCAACGTATATCGAAGGTTTATCGGCAATTTTCAAAAAACGATTGTAATTGTCGCTGGTGGAAATTACCACACATTTCATATCGGTCGTATTATTCACTCTCACTACTGCCTTATCAATCTTATTGAAAAACTCACGTGTCTGATTTTCGGTTTGTTTAGTATCGCTGATGGCTTCGGTATCGGCTAGTTCATGGGCATCATTTACGAATGGAAAATCTTCATTGTTAATTTCACCGACCACCCCGTCGTTCACAGCCATAAGCAAGCGTACATCGGATTGATTCAGCATTAGGATCAGGTATTCTTCCGTTCGGTTAAACAGCTTGATTAAGGGTTTCACGGCAAAGCTCTCCGAGACATGTATCATATTGCTCGCAGTTGGCCATGCTGATCTGATGATTTCCTGCGTTGCATTTGAAAGGAAAATATGTAAGCTGTCTAAATTATAGTTGACATCAATTTCCGACTCAATATGAGCTATCTTTTCAAGTAAATCACTAACCGGACGCTTGCCAAATTCTTTAATGACGCGTTCTTTCGCTTCTTCCAGCAGCGTTTTAAGTCCAATGATGTCATTTTGATTGGCCGGATACGTTCTGTTGGTATTCATCGAAATGGTGACACAGGGATAGTTTTTCTCTGATGCCAATTTTTCTAGTTTTTCTCTTTTCATTTTATAAGTTTTTATGTTGTTATTTAGACAATTCTAATTCGTTTTTTTAATTTTATCCACTTTAAGTGCTTCGAAACCGGAGACCACATCAAACAATTCTTCATCAATTGAACTTTGGCGCATGCTGTTGAACTTGTGGCTAATATCATCCAGTAATTCTTCGATGTTTTTTTCGGCCCGTTGCATAGCAGCTAAGCGACTTGCATTTTCGCTGTTCAGCGATTCAGCACACGCTTTGAACAAAGAGGTAAACAGATAGGTATGGATAAGTGACAATAAGGTAGACTGTATACCTCCAATAACCTGAGGAATTTTATTTGTAGGCCATTTCTGTATGGTGAGCGATTGCCTCCATTTTTCGTCCAAAGGCAAAAACCGCTGTATTACCGCTTCATAACCTGCGCCTGACTTTGGTTGATTGTGAAATATATACACTTCATTCGTATTTCCCTGATTAAAACGCTCTTCGCTTTTCACTAAAATTTCCTGAACTAAGGGTGTTATCGCATTGACCGAGTTAGGAACGGAAAAAAGTTTAGAAGTATTATAACCCATATCTTCAAGCAGCAATTGAATGCGTTCGCCCACCGCCCATATTTCTTTTTTTCCGGGTAAATTTATCAACGATTTAGACACAAATTCGGTCAGTGAATCATTAAACTGTCCAACCAGACCTTGGTCCGAACCAAAAACGACTACATAAATTAATTTCTCTTCCTGTCGTTTTGTTTCGTTCTGCTGATAAATACTTTCAATATTTTCCTGCCTGAAATAAGCAATAAGGCCTAACGCAATGGTCCGGAAATAATCGCCCAATGAACTAACTGCCTGTTCGTATTGTCCAATATTGGAAGCAGCTACAGCTTTCATCGTGCGAACTACAGATTTTATTTCCTGGGCTCCTTCCAATTTCTGGCGTAAACTTTCTAACGTGTCCATTATTGTTTGTTTTGATCTGGTTCCGGTTTTTCCTGAAAAGGAACAAGAATATCATTCGCCATTTTGGAAATTGAGTCATTGTCCGAATCACTCAATTTTGTATCTGAAAACATCCGTTTCTGTATTTCAGCCGGAATATCTTTGCTGATATGAATCAACGCATTTTCGGCTTCTTGCATTTTGTCTATAGGTATTGTATCAAAAAGTCCGTCAGACAAAGCCAACAGCACCATTATTTGTTCCGGTACAGGCATTGGCCGAAGTTCCTGTTGTTTCAGACAAAAACGAATACGTTTTCCATGTTCTATTGTTTTCCGGGTATCTTCATCCAATCGAGTTCCGAAACGGGAAAAAGTTTCTAATTCCTCGAATTGAGAATAGGCAAGCTTTAAGTTGCCGGTTAAGGTTCTGTATATGGGCAGCTGTGCTTTAGTACCCACACGCGAAACCGATTTTCCCACATCCACAGCGGGTAAAATGCCTAATTCAAAAAGTTTAGGCGAAAGATAAATTTGCCCATCGGTTATGGAAATAAGATTCGTTGGAATATAGGCAGAAATAGTCTGTGCTTCTGTTTCTATTATTGGCAAAGCGGTAATTGAACCACCTTTTAGTTGACCGCTTAGGTGTGTAGCCCGTTCCAACAAACGGGAGTGGATGTAAAAAATATCACCGGGAAATGCTTCTCGTCCGGGTGGTCTTCTCAACAAAAGAGAAAGTTCGCGGTACGCCCGTGCATGATGGGTGAGATCATCGTAAACAATGAGTACATCACGACCTTGTTCCATAAAATATTCAGCCATACTAGTGGCAGCATAAGGAGCGATGTATTTTAATCCCGGAGCATTATTACCTTCGGTAGCCACTACGACTGTATATTCCATTGCTCCTTTTTCGTCCAGAATAGCAATTACTTTTGCAATGGATGATGCCCGTTGCCCGATGGCGCAATAGACACAGATTACATTTTTATCGTGTTGATTTAGAATGGCGTCAATGGCAATGGCTGTTTTACCCGTCTGACGGTCACCTAAAATCAGTTCACGCTGTCCGCGACCAATAGGAATCAGTGCATCAATCACTTTTAAACCTGTTTGTAGAGGAACTGAAACGGTAGCTCTATCCATAATGGCATGAGCCGGACGTTCAATGGGCAAACGCTTTTTAAAAGAAACAGCACTCTTGCCATCCAGGGGTTCGCCTAATGGATTAACAACCCTTCCAATTAAAGCGTTATCAACGGGAATATCCATTACACGACCGGTTCTTTCTACTTCATCACCGGCGTTCAACAAAGAATCTTCACCCAAGAGGATTGCACCTATTTCGTCTTCGTCAATATTATAAGCAATTCCAAAAAGTCCGTTCGGAAATTTCAACAATTCTTCAAAACCGACGCCAGGAAGTCCTGAAACTTTGACAATTCCGGCCGACACACTAACAACAACACCCACTTCGCGAGGAGCAAAAGGGAGAATATGATTCTCTCTCGCTTTGTCTATCAGTTCAAAGGTGCTGTTTATCGTTTTTGTGAATGGATTTATTGACATGAGATTTGATTCTATAAGTGGGGTGTTTATTTGTCTTTTGGCAGAGTTATTGGTTCTTTCTCCGGTGTGACAGGAACTTCTTCCGGTGTTTTTACTGGAATGTTATCAGGTTCCTTTGCCGGTGTTTCTTTGGGTGATTGTATTGGAACCTCAATAGGTTTTTTGTTTGTTTCGTCTTTCATAATCTTGGTGTTTACTATTTCTGAAATATTTTTCTGAAGCGAATTCAGATACTCCGAAATGCTCCATGCTACTTTGAATCCGTTGGATGTAAGTTCAATACCACTAATGATTTCGGGCGTTGTTTTAAATTGAAAATGAGTTTCGGTGCCGAGTATTTCAGAGACTACATTTTGAATTTCAGATTGCTGTTTTTTAGGTAAATCAAATGCACTTCCTATAAGTATTGGTGTTGATTCCGATTTAAAAGCTTTGATGAATTGTTGCTTTTCGTCCTTTTTCAGTTCATTTATCCGTTTTATAAATAAGGTTGTCGATTGTTCTTCCAGACTTTGGGAAGCCAGATCGGCAAGGGTTTTTCGGGCTATGGCAAAAACCTCCTGTTGTGTTTTCTGAGCAATATAGCGGTTTAGGTTCTCTTGCATTTCACTCATGGATTTTTGCAGTTTTACGCGCAATTCAGCGGCTTCATTTCTTGCAATTTCCATCAGTTTATCCCGTTCAACATTCGTTTCCACCACAACTTTGTCCATTCGTTCTTTCTTTTCCTGGTCAAATTGTTCATTTTTTTTCTTAAACTCGTCCTGCTCCTTTTTTGCTACGGACTCTCTGTTGTCAGCATCTTTCAGTTGGGACTCTATTTTTTTTTCACGTTCGTCAATAGCATTTAAGATGGGTTTATAGAGAAACCGCTTAAGCAACCACACCAAAACGAGGAAGTTAAGAATCTGTGCTATTACGGTGAACCAATTGATTTGCATGTCGTTCCAGTATTATTTTGCAATAATATGAGTCCAGAAAGGATTGGCGAAAATAAGAATCATTGAAACTACAAAACAATAGATTGCAGTCGATTCTATCATTGCCAGTCCCACAAACAAAGTTCTGGTAATTGTTGGTCCTGCATCAGGCTGCTGTGCAATTGAGCTTAAAGCAGTTGATACAGATTTCCCTTCACCCAATGCCGGGAACATACATCCGATACTTGTTGAAAATCCTGCAGTTATAATTGATGCTACTGCAATAATTGATACATTGTCCATTTTTAATCCTCCATTAATTTTTAGTTGTTTTTACTTTTTTCTTTGAGTTATAGGCATCTTGTACCGCTGCTGCAATATAAACAGTGGCCAATATGCTGAAAATATAGGCTTGCACCATTCCTGTAAGTAAACCAAGAGCTTTCATTACAATTGGAAAGATGAAGGGTGTTATACTTAATAAAATGGCAACAATCATTCCTCCACTCATCATATTTCCGAACAAGCGTACAGCTAAAGCAAGTGTACGGGTAACTTCGCTTATCAGATTAAACGGTAACATAATGGGTGTTGGCTTCAGATACGATTTCAAATAGCCCAACATCCCGCTTTTTTCAATACCAAAAAAAGGCACTCCTAAAAAAACAGAAATGGACAAAGCGGCGGTTGTCGAAAGTGAGCCTGTCGGTGGTTCGTACCATGGTAAAATAATCAGGATATTGGCTGTAACGATAAATAAAAACAAAGTTCCAATAAAGCCAATATAGTTGGATGGATTCTTCAATCCAATTTCTTCAATTTGATTATTAATGCCTTTTACCAGCATTTCGAGAATGCATTGCCATCGCGAAATACGATTATCCGTTTTAAGTTTACGGGTAATCAATATCGACCCAATGACCAACACCAGCATAATTGCCCACGTAGTAACAATGGTCAGGTTTATAGTAAAAAACCCGTGTTGCCAAAAAATTGTTTCGTCGGGACTAAGCTTCATGATTTAACTCTTTTTGGTGTTGATTCAGTTCAACTGTTTTTGTGAAATGCGTTACAATAAAACGGGCAATAACAAAGCCAAGTAAAGCTATCAGAAGGTGTTGCCAATTACCCAAAGAGATAAAATAAAACCCGACCATGGCAATACATACGCGCAAAATGAAACTGCCGAAAAACCAAAGTGCAGGAGTTTTTGCATGAACCGCCTTTCTCACTGTAAACCAAAGTCCGCCAAAGAAGAATGTACCTATGGCTATACCTGCTACTAAAGCAACTATCATATTCAAAGTTTCATTGATCATTTTCGTCTATATTTTCGTTCATTTCTTTATGTTCTTTTGAAACCCAATGCCATGCAACCAAACATCCAACCAGTAAACCTATTATTAAAAAGCTAAGTGTCCATGAGAAGGATTCGGGATATTTTTTGTCGAGCCAAATACCCAATGCCACACCAAGTAACGTTGGAACTGCTATTGTCCAACCCACAATGCCCATCATACCCAATCCAAACCAAATACTCTTTTTATCGTTATGTTGGGCTCTCAGTTTTCGTTGGGCTTTTATGCCTATTTCTTCTTCAAAGGAGTGCTTGTCAATTTTATCGGGCATTTCCATTTTTACTCGTTGTTTATTTTTTGTATGCTATAGATGAATTCGCTTTCCATTTTGGCCATGACCGAACGTACATTTTTCTCACTGTCATCCAATTCCACATAGTCTTTTTCAACGGATTCGCGCAATTTGCCAAGATCAGTTCCACCAATGGCATTTCGTACCGACACCAATACCTGCATTTCTGTTTTTACCAGTACACCTTTATCAACCGCTAAATAATGAGTTTCACCTTTATCCGTTTGATAGGTGAAAATTCCCGGCACCAATGCTGCTACGCAATCGAGCCTTTGAGGTAATATCCCAAAAAAACCTTCGTCTGTTTCGGCAACAATTCGACTGACATTTTTAATGTCGCCGAAAATGCGGTATGGAAGAAGAATTTTTAAGTCCATATTTATTTTGTTTGTTTTTCAGTAGCCTTTTCAGGTTCTTCCTTTGTTGCTACCTCTGATTTATCTTTTTTATCATTCTTCCCTTTTTCCTTTGCCTCATCAATTTTTCCAATCATATAAAAAGCACTCTCTGGAAAATCTTTAAACTCATCTGCAAGAATACGTTCACAACCATCAAGGGCATCTTCTAAAGGAACCTCTTTTCCTTTCAATCCACTGAATTGTTCAGTCGTAAAAAAAGGCTGTGTGAGAAATCGTTCCAAGCGTCTGGCACGGTTTACCACATTGCGATCGGCAACAGATAGTTGTTCCAAACCGAGCATGGCAATAATATCTTTAAGTTCTTCGTACTGTGCAAGTGTTTGCCTGATCTTCTGTGCCAGTTCATAATGTCTGTCACCAATTATTTGGGGTGTAGCCATTTTTGAATTGGATTTAAGCAAATCAATGGCCGGATAAAGACCTTCACTTGCTTTTTTCCTCGAAAGAACGATAGATCCCGAAAGATGGGAGAAAACGTGAACAGCAGCAGGATCGGTTAAGTCATCGGCTGGCACATAAACGGCTTGAATAGAAGTAATAGCTCCTGCATCTGTATTTGCAATGCGTTCCTCCAATTTAGACAATTCCGTTTCCAGGGTAGGTTGATAACCTAATCGCGATGGCATTTGTCCCATTAAACCGGATACCTCCATACCTGCTTGAATAAACCGGAAGATATTGTCAATGAGTAACAACACATCGCGGTGTTCATCGTCTCGAAAATATTCTGCCATAGTTAATGCTGCATGACCCACACGAAAGCGCGCACCGGGCGGTTCGTTCATTTGACCAAACAACATCACCATATTGTCCAATACACCGGCTTCTTTCATATCGTGATAAAGTTCATGACCTTCGCGACACCGTTCTCCGATGCCACAAAACATGCTGACTCCTTTGTTATGCCCAACCATATTGTGAATCATTTCGGTCAGTAAAACTGTTTTGCCAACTCCGGCTCCTCCAAACAATCCCGCCTTACCTCCACGTTCTAAAGGAATCAATACATCAATTGCTTTTATTCCTGTTCTGAATATTTCAGATTGTGTGGATCGTTTAGCTAAAGTTGGGGGTGATTGATGTATGTTACGGCGCTCCATATTGAACGGTAATTCTTTCTTATGGTCAATAGTATTACCAAAAACATCGAACATCCGACCCATGATTTCTTTTCCAACAGGCACGGTAAGTTCCTTACCATCTGTTACTACCTCCATCCCGCGCGCTAAACCTTGCGTAGGTGTCAATGCGATACCCCTCACTTGATGTGCATCCAACTGATTTAAGACTTCGATGGCAGCTTCGTTATGATCTCCAGTGCGTAACAGTGTGTCAATGGAAGGTAAATGATCTTCGAACCATACATCGACAACACTTCCCCTAACAGAAATAATTTTTCCGCTATTTAAAAATGCTCTTTTATTTTCAGGTGTTGCCATCATTTTTTCGATCTGAATAATAGTTATTTGTTTAAAATTTCACTCTTTTGAGCTGCTTCTTCTCTTGCTTTTCTTTTAAAATAGCCTCTAAACAAAAAATTGTGTTTCAGAGCATTCATATTTTCATCCAATCCTTTGGTACTGTTTTTTAAATTAATCAGGGTTTCATCCAAATTTCCGGCAAGGGTTGTATCCTGTATTAAGTGACCTAAGGTGCCGTTTCCATTATTAATTTTATCCATCATCTCAGTCAGTTGTTTTGAGATGACCACAGCATTATCGGCAGTAACATTCAACTTTGCGATGATTGAGTCTGTTCCGGTCAAGCCTTTTGAACTCCTTTTTAAATTCAATAGGGTCTGATTCAAATTATCGGCCATACCAGTATCCTGAATTAGCCTACCGAGTGTTCCATCTCCCTTGTTTATTTTATTCACAATGGCAGCAAGTTGGTACGAAATGTCTTCTGCATTCCTTGCAGTTACTTTTAAACTTGCCATCACTTCATCAGAGCCGGTTAAACCTTTAGAAAACTGATTCAGATTGACTATGGTCTGATTTAAATTTTCAGCAAGAATGGAATCCCGAATTAAACGGCTTAGAGTTCCGTGCCCTTGGTTGATGTCGAAAGAAATTTGTGAAAGTTGTTTCGAGACATTTTCAACATTTTTTGTTGTTATATCCAATCTCTTTATGATGGCATTTGTTTCAATCGGCTCTATGGAACTAAGACTTTGACCATCTTTTAACAACGCTGCATCGGAACTACCCTGAATAATAAAGATAAGTTTGTCACCAATTATTCCATCCGAACCTAATGTTACTTTACAATCCGTTTTGATAAATTGACTCACTTCTTTTTTAATCACCATATCAACCCTGACAGACGTATCGTTGATAATGATAATATTGTTGACATTTCCTACATTGATTCCAGAAAAACGGACATTGTTTCCAACTTGTAATCCGCTTACATTCGTAAAAGTGGTTGTTATTTCAAAAACTGGATTAAATAAATTCTTTTGTTTGCCAATGATAAATATGGTTACTACAAAAAGTGTCAAACCTCCCACGACAAAAAGGCCTAAACGAATTTTAAATCTTTGAGTTTGTGTATCCATTTTGTATTTTAATTCAAATATACTGTTGCGTGCAGCGAACCATGTTACATTATTCTTTTAGAAAGTTACATAAATCATGCTTTCTTGTCTGGTGAATCGGCAACCCCTTCCGGCGGTAAGATATCAGGTAGGTCAAGTCGTGCCACACCAATTCGTGCATCAGCCATTCCATAATATACATCGAAGCGATTTGGATTGCCAAGATCATCGCGCCGAT
>Ga0209123_1003027_pt1 | contig 13221 bp, 7 predicted proteins | sample BarGraIncu00431A_FD_184500 | JGI IMG/M metagenome (GOLD analysis project Ga0209123, IMG submission 184500) | Arctic peat soil microbial communities from Barrow, Alaska, USA - Barrow Graham LP Incubations 004-31A (SPAdes) (version 2) | ecosystem: Environmental > Terrestrial > Soil > Wetlands >...
AACGCATCTGCGTAAGCGGCACAAGGTCAGAGATCGTAAAGCAGGATACGGCAGGTTTCCCCGCAGGTCATTGTATGTCAAGTATGGCCTGTACAAAGTGCCAACCACAGCGGGTTGGAAGAAGGCGCATGCCTAACGGTGAAGAACATCGGAAAGCCGTGTGCGGGAAAACCGCATGCACGGTTTGATGAGGGAGGGCAGGGTGACACCTGCTCTCTACTCTACCCTTGTTTTCATTTACTTGCGTGCAGTCTGTTAATTCCGTTCACTTCAGAGTGGCAATTGCCTGCTTGATTTGGGCAGGGTCCTCGAGCGACTACTATCAAAGAACCCATTTCGGTTAACATCGTTATCGGTAATTTGACAATGTTGGTCACTCTTAGCACTTTTACATAATTAAAAGTGTCCCAGATATACACTTGAATATTTGTGATGTCTAACGTGCAATCATGTTCTCCTGGACTGCCTTGCTAACCCAAGAATCAGCTGCGACACCTTTGCATTGCCAATGTTTCTGCTATGCTATCTGTGCTGTCGGCAGCAATTCCAATCTTTACCCACAGGACTCCTGATACTATGACTGATGCACCGCTTGTTGAGTTGCAGAACGTTTCCAAAAGCTACCGTGAGGGTGAGCGGGATCGGGCTGTCCTGAAGGATGCTTCGCTTTCCATCGCCCGGGGCGAATGGCTCTTTCTCCTGGGAAGGAGCGGCTCGGGAAAATCAACTCTTTTAAACCTCCTAAGCGGCATCGACCTGCCGGAAAAAGGCGAAATCCTGATCGAAGGCAGCCCCATCAACCGGCTTAGCGAGCGGGAGCGCACGCTCTTTCGCCGTAACAAAATCGGCTTCATCTTCCAGTCCTACAATCTGATCCCGACTCTGACAGTGGCGGAGAATCTTCTCCTGCCGCTGGAACTGGTCGGCGAACTAAGTCGCGCCAGGCAGCAGGAGGGGCTGGCTCTGCTCGACCAGGTGGGTCTTGCTGACCGGGCCGGGAGTTATCCGGACCGGCTTTCGGGCGGCGAGCAGCAACGCGTGGCTATCGTGCGCGCCCTGATCCACCGCCCGCTCCTGGTGCTCGCGGACGAACCGACCGGCAACCTCGACGCCGAAACCGGCCAGGAGGTGCTTGATCTCTTCGAGCGCCTTTTGCGTCCCACCTCCACGACCCTGGTGCTGGTCACTCACAGTACCGAGGTGGCGCGCCTTGCCGACCGGCTGGTCAGCGTAACGGACGGGCATCTCGTGCAGACGACCCTCCTTCCTGGAGCACTGGTATGATTCTGCTGCGCGCCGGCCTCCGTAACCTGGTGCGCCACCCCTGGCAAACGGTCCTCGCGGTGCTCGGCGTCGCTCTGGGCGTCGCTGTGGTAACCGCCGTGGACCTCGCCAACCAAACCGCCCACCGGGCCTTCAAAATCGCCGCGGAGACTGTCGCGGGTAGGGCGACTCACCAGATTGTCGGCGGGCCGCAGGGGCTTCCGGAGGAACTCTACCGTGAGATCCGGGTCACGCACCATTTCCGCGCTTGCGCTCCGGTGCTCTCCGCCGATGCCCGCGTGATCGGCCCCGCCGGAACTACGCTGCAACTGGTCGGCGTCGACCCCTTCGCGGAACCTCCCATCCGGGCTTTCAGTTCGCATTTTCAAAACTCGGGCGTGCTCGCCACGCTGTTAACGCAGCCTGGAAGTGCCCTTTTACTGAAGCAAAGCGCTGCTCGATTGGGTCTCAAGGTGGGTGACCGCTTCGAGGTGGAGGTGGCGGGGGGGAGGCGCTGCCTAACCCTGGCCGGGCTTTTGGAGGCCGGGGATGAGTTGCAACGCCTGGGGCTGGAAGCGCTGCTTCTGGTCGATATCGCCACGGCCCAGGAGCTGACCGGGCGCATCGGGCGCCTGTCCCGTATCGACCTGGTGCTCCCCGAGGGCGCGCCAGGTGAGCGGCTGTTACGTGAGCTGCGCGGTCTGCTCCCGCCCGAGGCGTCGCTGGTTCCCGCTGGGGCACGCGCCGGCGCCCTGGAGCAACTGACCCGCGCCTTCCGGCTTAACCTCACCTCGCTGAGCCTTCTCGCCCTTGTGGTGGGGATGTTTCTTATCTACAACACCATGGTCTTTTCCGTGGTCCGCCGGCGGCGCCTGATAGGGTTGCTGCGTGCTGTCGGGGTCACCCGGCGCGAGATCCTGGTTCAACTGCTGGGCGAGGCCTTGCTGGTGGGAATCGCGGGGACTGCGGCCGGCCTAGCCCTCGGAGTCGTGCTGGGGCAGGAACTGACCCGGCTGGTGACGCAGACTATCAACGATCTCTATTTCGTCCTGGAGGTGCGCCGGGTGCCGCTTTTGCCGGAAACGCTCGCCAAAGGGGCGGCGCTCGGCATCCTGGCGACGCTCGCCGCGGCGCTGCCGCCGGCCCTGGAGGCGACCAGCGCTCCGCCGCGCGCCGTGCTGGCCCGCTCGTTTCTGGAGGCGCGCAGCAGGAAGCTGATGCCTCTTGCCCTCGGCTCTGGTCTCCTGATGCTCCTTCTGGGGGGAGGGGTGCTTTTGGTCGAGTCCTGGGGCATCCCGGGTAGCTTCGCCGGCCTTTTTGCCCTGATCGTCGGCTACGCGCTCCTGGTTCCGGCGGGAGTCGTCCTCCTGGCGCGGCTGCTGCGACCCGCTTTCGGTGCGCTCTTCGGGGTGATTGGACGGATGGCCGCGCGCGGGGTACTGGTCTCGCTGTCCCGGACGGGCGTTGCGACGGCGGCCCTGGTGGTGGCGGTTTCGGCGACCATCGGCGTCGGCATCATGGTGGGAAGCTTCCGCCTCACGGTGCAGAACTGGTTGGAGAGCTGGCTGCGGGCCGATTACTACCTCTCCAGCGCAGAAGGAGGGGATGCCCGCCGGCGTCCGCCGCTCGACCCCGCTCTGGTGCAGCGGCTCTCCCGGGTCCCCGGAGCAACCATCAGCCTGACGCGGCGCGTTACCCTCACCACGGCTGCCGGGCCGCTGGAACTCTTCGCGGCGGAGGTTCCCCGATCGACTTTCGCCAGCTACCGCTTCAAAGAGGGAAACCCGCAAGCGGCGTGGGGCGGATTTAGCCAAGGCGGTGCGGTGCTGGTCTCGGAGCCGTTCTCCTACCGCCACCGGATCCACCTGGGCGACAGCGTGCAGTTGCCGACCCGGGACGGACTACGTAATTTCCCGGTAGCGGGCATCGTCTACGACTACGGCTCGGACCAGGGGATCGTCATGCTGAGCCGGACCGGGTACCTCCGCTTCTGGGGGGATGCCAGCGTCGACGGCATGGGGTTCTACGCCGGAAGCGGGGTGGGCTCCGCCGAACTCCCCGCCCGGATCAGGGCCCAGGTGGGCGCGAGCCGGGTTCGGCTGGTTTCCAACGCGGAACTGCGCCGGGCGACCATGGCTGTCTTCGACCGGACCTTCGCCATTACCGGGGTCTTGCGGCTACTGACCATGGTGGTCGCCTTCGTAGGCATCCTGTCCGCGCTGATGGCGATGCAGGTGGAACGGGCCCGCGAACTCGCGGTGCTGCGCGCGCTCGGTCTCACTCCCGCACAGGTCTGGGGCGTCATCACCGGCGAGACCTTCATCATCGGGCTTGCCGCCGGGCTCCTGTCGCTGCCGCTCGGGATCCTGCAGGCCCTGGTACTCATCTTCGTGGTGAACCGCCGCTCTTTCGGCTGGACCATGGAGCCCTTTCTGAGTCCGGAACTCCTGGTGCAGGCCGTATTGCTCTCCCTCGGCGCCGCACTTTTGGCGGGGATATACCCGTCGCTCAGGATCGCGCGCCTGCAGCCGGCCCTGGCTCTCAAGGAGGAGGAATAGATGCGGCGCCTGGCTATCTATCTACTGCTCCCCGCGCTTCTTCTGGCGGCCGTTCTCTATCTGCGCAGCCGCCAGGTTTCCGTCCCGACGGAACAGGACCTTAAGGTGAGCCAGGCGCTGGGGGGCATCCCCGCGGCGGGCTTTGCCAGGGCGCTTTCTCCGCGCGCCTTTCATTTCCCCGAGGACCACGGTCCCCATCCTGAGTACCAGACTGAATGGTGGTACTTCACCGGCAACCTGGAAACCAGCCAGGGGCGGCGCTTCGGTTATCAGCTCACCTTTTTCAGGATGGCGCTGGCTCCCGGCGCGCCGGCGCGCCTTTCCCGCTGGGGGGCCGACCAGGTCTATATGGCCCATTGCGCGGTGACCGACGTGGACGGAAAGCGCTTTGTCTTCTCTGAGCGCTTCAGTCGCGCGGCGCTCGGCCTCGCCGGGGCGGGCGGAGCTCCCTTCGCTGTCTGGCTGGAAGATTGGTCCGCCCGGCAGACCTCGGCATCCCCCTGGAGCCTGAAGCTGGTCGCCGCTGAGGGCGGAGCGTCCCTCGATCTCGACCTGGCGAGCCTCAAGCCGGTCGTTCTGAACGGCACCAAGGGGCTGAGCCGCAAGGGGAGGGCGCCCGGCAACGCTTCCTATTACTATTCCATCCCGCGCCTGGCGACCCGGGGAACGCTGACTCTCGGCGGCGAGCGCTTCCAGGTGAGCGGGCTTTCCTGGCTGGACCGGGAATGGAGCACCAGTGCCCTGGCCGGCGACCAGGCCGGATGGGACTGGTTCGCGCTTCAGCTTGGCGACGGGCGTGACCTCATGTTCTATCGTCTGCGCAAGAAGGACGGCAGCGCCGACCCCTTCAGCGGCGGCACGCTGACCGCGGCGGACGGCAGTTCCAGGCGGCTTTCCGCGGCTGAGGTGCAGCTGACGGTAGCCGAGTGGTGGAAGAGTCCTGCGAGCGGGACACGCTATCCCTCGCGCTGGCGCCTCAAGGTTCCCGGCGAGGGAGTTGATCTGGAGATCCTCCCGCGTCTGGCGGGCCAGGAACTGCTTGGAAGCTTCAGGTATTGGGAAGGGGCGGTGTCTGTCAGAGGGATGGGGAACTCCGGCCTTGACGGGTCGGGGTATCTGGAAATGACGGGATATGAGATTGGGCAGGGAAAGCACTAACACCCAGTCCAACTTAAGTCTTCGTTATACCCACGAATAGCAACAGAGTGGAGCGGCACTCTTGGGCGCTGCGACGACATACTCTAACCTGCATTTTGCAAAGTATAGAGCTGAAGCTCTCGACACAATTAATCTAAATTAGATTTTCAAAAAATGTCTTTTACTCCTTTCCATTTATATGAGGTAGGTTTAGTATGGGTGTAGCAGTAAGGAGGCATAAATTTGGTAGCTTACGAAGTAAAGTGGACCCCTTTGGATATGACTCACTGGCAAACGAGGATTCAGAACTCTTACCGCCAGATTCTGAAAGTTTACCCCAATGGCTGTCTGGACTGGCTTAAGGAGTTTAAGCCTGACCAGGTGGCGGTACTCAAGGCGTCCGTTGAGGAAATCAAGCGCACCTATACCACTCGGGACTCTCAAGGACTCGACGCGGCACTGACTTCTTACCGGGAATCCCACCTGAAAATATTTGCAGAATATCTCGCACTATCCCAAACTGCCGATGCAGCTTGACGGCTGAGGAACCTGATCCCTTTCTGTTTTATTGGCTACTGGGATGTAACGGGCTTCCTCGTCCTCTCTGATGCGGCGCAGCACCTCCAGGCGTGTGCGCCGCGCCCCCTTCCTTTGCCGCACCCCTGTCTGCACCCCTGTCTGCACCCCTGTCTGCACCCCTGTTTCCCGATTAGCCCCCGACGCCGCCGGGGGCGGAGTTGCGAGCCATCATTCCGCCACTTTCGAATACCTGAAATATCGCTGACACCTGGTTGCGCGGCGCAGTACTGGTCTAGACCTCTGCCCGGAAAGCTTGTGGCGAGGTCCTGTCTACCTGGATTGTCCGGTGGGAAGCGATGGAAAAATATTTCCAGCCTTACTTTCGGGCGCGACAGAAGTGACGCTGGTTCAGTAAGTTATCTGGATCTTTCGGAGAATATGACGCCTCAAACTGTTGCAAGCTCTCGCCGGTTTGCTGAATGTGATTATCAAATACATTGAAGTGAATTTTATTTTTGACATTCACATTTCTTCCTTGCTAGTATGCACTCACGAAATTGAATGCGATGAACGATAATACTCAACCATCCGCGAGGGTGGGGCGGAAAGCCTATTGGGTCTCACTGAGACAGCCGGGTTGCCGAAATATCAAATCGATATTGTGGCAACCCTTTTTTTATGTCCAAAGCGGGAGGATACTCAAATAGCATGGCGTGGGCCTGACCAAGGCACCAGAGGCAGCGATGGATTTTTGAATAAGCTTCGCTGCGAAAATATGACTAATAGATTCACGAAAATACTAAACCATCCGTGAGGGTGGGGCGGAAAGCCCATTGGGTCTCTTGAAGACAGCCGGGTTGCCGATATATCGCTGGAAACGATATTGTGGCAGCGCGGCTTTTTTTATGTCCGCAACTTGCGGTTTTGGTGAAAAGCGTTTGGCAAATTGCACTTTTTGCCTTGTTATTAAATGGCAGGAAAATTCTACAGAGGCACAAGACGAAGAGGGGGAAAATACGCATCATCCGGGGCCTGCCAGGGCACCGGAGGCAACAATCCCGCCTTGGGAATTGATTGCTGACAACTTGCAATGATACACGACAAGACTAAACCATTCGCGAGGGTGGGGCGGAAAACCAATAGGGTCTCACGTAGACAGCCGGGGTGCCGAAATATCAATCTAGTTCGGATCCCGGCATTTTTGTATCTAAAATCGTCCGGGACTGTAACCAGGAGGTAGGAAGAAAAGCCATTTGTCTCCAACGTAGTTACCTTGGGTCAAAGAGCAATTTCTCTCTAGAAGCCAGTAAAGGGCGATTTTTCCCCTAGTAGGGGAAACGTTCTGCACTAGTCACCGATGTTTTGGAGCAGTCGTAGCAATAACTACAGGAGCAATTATGAGTTCGATCAAAAACGCATCCGTGTTCGTTTTCTTTGCGGTAACACTGGCGGCAATTCAGTTTTGGGGAGTCGAAGTAAGGGCTCAATCATCCTACTTCACTAGTATGGGCTGCGTGGATTGTCATACCCCCACAGCTACCTGCAACGGCTGCCACGCTCATGGAACACACGCGTCGAGTGCAAAGACCGGCATTAACATTACAGGAGTCACTAACAAGGCTGTCTATGCCGCGGGCGAGACCGTGTCAGTAACCATTGCCGGTGGATATCGTACCGGATGGGTCCGCGCCGTCCTGCTTGACCAGAACCAGAATGAACTGGCGCGGTCGGGCGGGAATGACAGCGGAATGGGGTCTTCGACGACCTTCCCCGCGGTCTTGACCGCGCCTGCGCCGGTCGCTCCGGGAACCTATTCCTGGAAGGTCGCCTGGTATGGCAACGATTATGATAAGAGCGGCGCGACCTTTGGCAGCCAATGGGTTCCGGATCCCAACAACCCCAATCACGGCATGGAGATGGCGAATGTCGCCTCGTTCACCGTCGGCTCTCCCGCTGATACTGCAGCTCCTGTCGTGAGTGCCTTTACCCTGCCGGCAACCGCCACCAGCTTGAGCATTCCGGTGAGCTCCTTTAGTGCGACCGACAACGTGGCCGTAACCGGTTACCTGGTCAACACCAGCGCGACTGCTCCGGCAGCCTCTGCCGCAGGCTGGAGCGCAACTGCTCCTGCCACAGTGACTGCAGCCGCAGCCGGCAGCACGACTTTCTTCGCCTGGGCCAAGGACGCGGCGGGAAATGTCTCGCTCGCAAAGAGTGCCGCAGTCGTCGTTACCCTTCCTGACACCGCAGCTCCCGTGGTGAGTGCCTTCACCCTGCCGGCAACCGCCACGAGCTTGAGCATTCCGGTAAGTTCCTTTAGTGCGACCGACAACGTGGCAGTCACCGGTTACCTGGTTAACACCAGCGCGACTGCTCCGGCAGCTTCTGCAGCAGGCTGGAGCGCAACTGCTCCTGCCACAGTGACTGCAGCCGCAGCCGGCAGCACGACTTTCTTCGCCTGGGCCAAGGACGCGGCGGGAAATGTCTCACTCGCAAAGAGTGCCGCAGTCGTCGTCACCCTTCCTGACACCGCAGTCCCCGTAGTGAGCGCCTTCACCTTGCCGGCAACCGCTACCAGCCTGACCATCGCGGTCGGCGCCTTCAGCGCTACCGACAACGTGGCAGTCACCGGCTACCTGGTTAACACCAGTGCGACTGCTCCGGCAGCTTCTGCAGCAGGCTGGAGCGCAACTGCTCCTGCCACAGTGACTGCAGCCGCAGCCGGCAGCACGACTTTCTTCGCCTGGGCGAAGGACGCGGCGGGCAACGTCTCGCTTGCAAAGAGTGCCGCAGTCGTCGTCACCCTTCCTGACACCGCAGTCCCCGTAGTGAGCGCCTTCACCTTGCCGGCAACCGCTACCAGCTTGACCATCGCGGTCGGCACCTTCAGCGCTACCGACAACGTGGCCGTCACCGGTTACCTGATCAACACCAGCGCGACTGCTCCGGCAGCTTCTGCAGCAGGCTGGAGCGCGACTGCTCCTGCAACGGTGACTGCAGCCGCCGCTGGCAGCACGACCTTCTTCGCCTGGGCGAAGGACGCGGCGGGCAATGTCTCGCTTGCAAAGAGCGCCGCAGTCGTCGTCACCCTTGCTGACACCACGGTCCCCGTGGTGAGCACCTTCACCCTGCCGGCAACCGCCACCAGCCTGACCATCGCGGTGAGTTCCTTCAGCGCCAGCGACAATGTGGCAGTCACCGGCTACCTGGTCAATACCAGTGTGACTGCTCCGGCAGCTTCTGCAGCAGGCTGGAGTGCAACTGCACCTGCCACCGTGACCGCAGCCGCGGCTGGCAGCACGACCTTCTTCGCCTGGGCCAAGGACGCGGCGGGAAATGTCTCGCTCGCAAAGAGTGCCGCAGTCGTTGTCACCCTTCCTGACACCGCAGCTCCTGTGGTGAGCGCCTTTACCCTGCCGGCAACCGCTACCAGCCTGACCATCGCGGTCGGCTCCTTCAGCGCTACCGACAACGTGGCCGTTACCGGCTACCTGGTCAATACCAGCGCTACCGCCCCGGCAGCCTCTGCCGCAGGCTGGAGCGCGACTGCTCCTGCCACCGTGACCGCAGCCGCAGCCGGCAGCACGACCTTCTTCGCCTGGGCCAAGGACGCGGCGGGCAATGTCTCGCTCGGAAAAAGTGCCGCAGTCGTCGTCACCCTTGCTGACACCTCAGCTCCCGTAGTGAGCGCCTTCACCCTGCCGGCAACGGCTACCAACCTGACCATCGCGGTCGGCTCATTGAGCGCCACCGACAACGTGGCAGTAACCGGTTACCTGGTCAGCACCAGCGCGACTGCTCCGGCAGCCTCCGCAACGGGCTGGACGGCAGCATCCCCGGCAACAGTCATTGCCTCCTCAGCCGGCAGCACGACCTTTTACGCCTGGGCCAAGGACGCGGCAGGCAATGTGTCGCTTGCCAAGAGCGCCACAGTCGTTGTTACCCTGCCCGATACCATAGCTCCTGTGGTACTCACCTTCACCCTGCCGGCGACCGCTACCAGCACGACCGTACCGGTTTCTGCACTTAGCGCCAGCGACAATGTTGCCGTAACCGGGTACCAGATCAGCATCAGCGCAGCTGCCCCGGCAGCCTCTGCAGCAGGCTGGAGTGCAACAGCTCCTGCCACGGTGACCGCAGCCGCAACTGGCAGCACGACCTTCTACGCCTGGGCTAAGGACGCGGCAGGCAATGTGTCGCTTGCCAAGAGCGCCACGGTGACCGTTGCCAGTGCCGCCGACACCACCAAACCGGCTTTGACCATCTCTGCCCTGGCAAATGGTGCTTACACCAACAAAATGACCCTCAACCTTACCGGCTCGGCAACTGATGCAGGCGGCCTTAAGTCGGTAACGGTCAATGGCGGGGCAATCGCAGTCAACACAGACGGATCATTCAGTACTGCCCTGGCTCTCGTTGTTGGACCTAATACCATAACAGTCATCGCTACCGACAACGCGGGCAACCAGCAGGTTGACACCCGCACGGTAACCTATGACCCGGCCGCTCCGGTACTGACGGTCTCGTCACCGGCTGACAACAGCAGCTCCTCACAGACTTTGGTAACCGTAACCGGCTCGGTGAACGAATCTTCCACCGTTGCCGTGTCGGTCAATAACGGCAGCCTCCAATATGCCACCGTCAGTGGTACCAGCTTCACTGCGGCAGTTTATCTGGTTGCAGGCACCAACACCATTGATATCACGGCTACTGACCTTGCCGGCAACACCACAAGCTCCAAACGCACAGTAACCTATGCCAGCACTCAGCAGTTGACATTGGCCGTGACCTATCCGGTTCAGGACATCACCACGAGACAGTCGACCCTGATACTTAAAGGAACGGTTGCCGATGCAGGCAATGATGTAGCAGTCAAAATCGTAATGAACGGCCGGACCTTCACCCCGCGGGTCTATAAAGGTGAGTTCCAGCAGCAGCTTAATTTCCCGATCCCCAAGCTCTACACCATCACCGTCATCGCAAAGGATCAGGCAGGCAACACCAGTACCATCCTGCGTAACGTCATCTATCGTCCGAGCAGGTCCAATGACGACGGCCACGACGAGGATTAACACGAAGTTGATAGTGAAAAAGAAGTGAAGTTGATGGAGCAGAAGTAAGAAAAGGCCACCCCGAATCGGGTGGCCTTTTTTTGTGTCGAATCATCGTGTCATTTATGCCGTGAGCAAAAAAATTGGCAACATCTGGTCCGCTCACTCTCCTTTGCGCCACCAGCCATTGAACTGAAGCCAATTTCTTAACTGACTGTATTTCTGCCGTTTGATAAGGTTAGCTTGTTGTGTAAGGGACCTCTAAGCAAGATTGGACTTCGGGCACGCATATTGCTGATTATCTTAATATCAGTATCCAGCGCAGCGAACTGGATCTAAACCTTCAATGAGCAAGAAGCCCATGGCTGATGCGATCAAATCATGGAAATGGCACTGGGTGCCGCTGACTTTTGTCCTGGTCGGGGTGTTGTCGGTACTCCTCTTCTCCGCTATACATCGGATCAGGGTGCAGCAGCAGGTGAACTCTACTCTCAACGATGCACTTTTGCATCTGGAGGTCGATACCGCTCTCTTTCATCTGCGGGTGGAGGATTTCGTTGCCGGGGAGCCCTGGATCGATATCAGGGGGGCCGTGGTCCGCATGGATAAGGCGATCGGTCAGGCGGATGTCATTTTGAACGGTGGCAAGGATTTTGAGCAGGGCTCCCTTGCGGAGGCGGTGCGCTCCCTCGGGCTTGCTACGCGCGCGGCCGAGTTGAAATCCCTGCTGCTTTCCTTTAAGGAGCTGGGGCTTCGACGCGCCGGGAATCCGGGACCTTCGGGTTCCGGCTCCTCAGCCGATCTCGCTTTCGATCTGGAGTTTGCCAAAATTCTTCTCAAGGCTGAGGGGATCGAAGGGGTCTGCAAGGCCAACACACTGAAAACCCGGCGCACCTCGCAAAACCTGATGCTGATCATTTATCTTTCCTGGGGTCTCTTTCTGGTCAGCACTACCGCCTGCATCTGGAGGGTTGAGATGCGGCGCAAAAAAGCGGAAACCTCGCTTATCGAGGCTAACGCCCAACTGCTTAGCCAGGCCGGGGAATTGACCAGCCACCGGGAGCACTTGGCGGAACTGGTGCAGACGAGGACCGCCGAGTTATCGGAGGCGAACGCATCCCTCCTGGTTGTGGTCGGGGAAAAGCTGCAGACCGCGGAGGCCCTGAAGGGATTGGGGCGCCAGATCAGGCATCTCTCCGCTGAACTTTTGGAGGCACAGGAAAGAGAACGCAAGCGGATCTCTATGGAGCTTCATGACGAACTGGGACAGGCCCTGAACGTGATGAAGCTTCAAATTCGCGGCATCGAAAAGAGGTTAGACCCCAGGCAGACTGAGGCGCGGAAGGATTGTGAGAAACTTCTCGCCTACCTGGACGAGGAGATTGAGGAGGTGCGCAGGCTTTCGCTCGCCTTGAGCCCAGCGGTCCTGGAGGAGCTTGGGCTGGTCTCCGCCCTGCGCTGGCTTATCAGCAGTTTTACCAGGGGGCATGCCCTCGAGGTGGTTTCCGAGGTCGCGGAGATCGACTCCCTCTTTCCCGAGCCGCATCGCGTGACTATTTACCGGGTCGTACAGGAGGCGCTTGCCAACATCGACAGGCATGCCCGCGCCACCAGCGCGACCGTCAGCATTCGGCTTCGGGACCGGGAAGTCGACTTCGTGGTGGCGGACGACGGGCGTGGCTTCGATCCTGACGAGGCGAGGGGGAGGGAGCCTGCTCAAAAGGGGGTGGGGCTGACCACGATGGGGCAGCGGGTTCAGATGATGGGTGGCGTTTTCCAGCTGTCGAGCCGCCCGGGAGAGGGGACCCGAATCCGGTTCAGCCTCCCCGTGGGCGCGGTGGGGGGCTGATATGGAGCGCTATCGCATCATAATTGCCGACGATCATGCGCTGTTCCGGCAAGGGCTTAGTCGTATAATCGAGGGCGTGGGCGACCTGGAGGTGGCGGGGGAGGCGGGGGACGGGATGGAGCTCCTTGGACTGCTAGCGGAGTCGCCAGTCAACCTGGTGATTCTCGACCTCTCCATGCCGAAACTGCGCGGACTGGAGGCTATCCGCCAGATCAGGGAGCGGTTTTCCGAGGTGCGGGTGCTGGTCCTCACCATGCACAAGGAGTACCTGCACGAGGCTCTCTGTGCCGGCGCGTCAGGCTACCTAGTTAAGGAGGATGCCGATCGGGAACTCTTCAAGGCACTGGAGCGGATCCGGCAGGGCGGGGTCTACATCTCCCCGCGGCTTCGCGAAGACGAGACTGCCTGCGCCCACCCGGCCGGCGAAACGCTGTCGCACCGGGAACGGGAGGTCCTGCAGCTCATCGTCGAGGGGAAATCGAATCGGGATGTCGCGGATATTCTCCTGTTGAGCGTGCGCACTGTCGAGGCCCATCGCGCCTCGATCCAGCACAAGCTGAACCTGGGCAACACCGCCGAACTGGTGCGCTACGCTTTTGAAATGGGGTACCTGTCCTGACCTGGCAGTTGAAACTCTCCCGAAGTTGTCTACCCCTCAAAAGGTGGCACCTTCCCCCTCCCCCCGACCCAACTGCTATTAAGTTAAGGATTGGTGTATGGATTTGCCCCGGAATCGTGGACAGTCAGTTAAGCTACAAGTTTGAGTTGATCGACCTCGTATGGGGTCCGATACCCCAGCGAAGAGTGAATCCGTTTCCGGTTGTAGAACCGCTCAATGTAGTCA
>Ga0209123_1003028_pt1 | contig 13214 bp, 9 predicted proteins | sample BarGraIncu00431A_FD_184500 | JGI IMG/M metagenome (GOLD analysis project Ga0209123, IMG submission 184500) | Arctic peat soil microbial communities from Barrow, Alaska, USA - Barrow Graham LP Incubations 004-31A (SPAdes) (version 2) | ecosystem: Environmental > Terrestrial > Soil > Wetlands >...
AATGGGGTTATAGGCTTTTTTATTGGGTTTATCCCCAGCTGAAAGCTGAAAAAGCCTATTAACTACATGTTATGTATAATAGCTTTGAGTTGTTTTTTTTCTGGCACAAGCGTGCATGGTGGTGGCGGTTGGAATGCACAGCGTCTTTTTGCTCTTGTGGGTGGATTGAAACAGTGGTTTTGAAAAAACAACACTGTGAATGTAGGGTGGATTGCAAAAAGTGTGACAGAAAAAAACAACAGAAGGGTGGATTGTGCGGAAGCCTGCAAAAAGACTGTGCAAGCCATGAGGTACGAATGGTGAGGATTTTTGCAGGCTGGGGACTTTGCCCGGCGGAGCTGCCCGTAATTACCTTCAGGTGAAACCTGACCGCTTTCTGCCGAACTCTATTCCCTTCTGATTTTAGTCCTATTTCTCAACTGAAATAGATTTTCACATTTGAATTTCAGAAAACACCCCTTGGTTGCGGAGTTGCGGTTGCGGAGGGCATCAAAGCCTTTGCCATAAAGGATTGTAGCGATTTTGCCCCGCAACTAAACTGATTTTTGAAAATTGATTTTTCTTATTTTGGTTGGGGTGTATTTCTTCTGAAAGGCATAATAGTATAGCTTTTCAGCTAATTTTGACCGCAACGAAGCAATTTCCAAGATTTAGCGTTAATTTGTATGAAGTGATTTTTTGCAAGTGATGCTATAACAGGTATTTTTTTTCAAATAATCTATTACATTTTGTATATAGATAAGGCGCAAATGCAACACTTTCCTTCATATAAAATGTAATTCAAAATATATGACAATAATTTCCATACATGTTGATTGCCTTGTATAAATGACATTAATATGCAATTATTGCCTTGCAATAATCGAAAATAAATGTAACTATTGCCTTGTAAAAACAATAAAACGCTTATCTTTGTCGCTTAAATATTAAAACAGCATCGCAAAATGGCCTATTACAAACGAGATATAGAAGAAGAATTGATTCGTTGGAAAAATGATAGTGAAAGACAACCATTATTGATAAGAGGTGCGCGGCAAGTGGGAAAATCATCAGTCGTGCGGAATTTTAGCAGTCAGTTTAAAAGTTATGTCGAAGTGAATTTTGAACAGGACAGTGAAGTCAAAAGTATTTTTGAGGGGAATTTGCGTCCTAAAGCCATTTGTGAACAGTTATCTGTTCTTTATGAAACGACAATTATTCCAGGCGAAACACTATTATTTTTCGACGAAATTCAAAGCTGTTTGTCTGCTATTTCTTCTCTGCGCTTTTTCTATGAACAATATCCCGAATTACATGTGATTGCTGCCGGTTCGTTGCTGGAGTTTGCATTGGCAGAACTACCGTCCTACGGAGTAGGTCGGGTAAGTTCGTTGTTTCTTTATCCCTTCTCGTTTGGCGAGTTTTTACGAGCTGCAAATGCTGAATTGCTTCGTAAATCCATTGCTGAGGCTTCTCCACAAAAACCTTTATCCGAAGCTATTCATACAAAAGCGTTGGAGTTGTACAAACAGTTCTTGGTGCTGGGTGGTATGCCTAAAGTGATTTCCAGTTATTTTTCAGGTGGCGATTTGTTGTCATGCCAACGAGTCCTTGACGGTTTGATTTCTGCTTATGAAGATGATTTCACTAAATATAAAAAGAGATCTTCGCCAACACTTATTCGTATGGTTTTTAGATCGGTTGTTGAGCAAAATGGACAAAAGTTTGTGTACAACAAAGCTTTGCCGGATGTAAATCATTTGCAAGTAAAAGATGCTCTTGAACTTCTGACTATGGCTGGTATGATTCTTCCAATTACTCATAGTGCCGCCAATGGAGTTCCATTGGGAGCAGAGATAAATCCCAAAATGCGGAAATTTATTGTATTTGATTCAGGTATCTTTCAACGTATTTTGGGTTTGAAACTTTCGGAAGTATTACTTAGAAATGATTTTGATTCGATAAACAAAGGTGCTCTTGCTGAATTAAATGTGGGTTTAGAGTTAGTGAAATCTGCTTCTTGCTATCAACGACAAAATCTTTATTACTGGCATCGCGAAGCAAAAAGTAGTAATGCTGAAGTTGATTATTTGATTCAACTAGATACGAGAATTGTACCTATCGAAGTAAAAGCAGGAACAAAAGGCAGTATGCAGAGCCTCAAAATCTTTATGGATCTAAAAAATACAGAGAAAGGCATTCGAGTATCACAAGAGAATTTTTCAACGTACCAAAATATAGAAGTCTATCCACTTTATGCTGTGGCTAATCTACAAAAGAATCAATAGTTTTTTTTAAAGTTTTTTCAATATTGTCAAGTAAACTGAGCAAAATACTTGACAAATAAAGTAACACTGCAAGTGTTCATTAATATATTTTGATTGCAATATTAATATTCTAATTAATGAGTTTTTCATTCTCATGTTGTACAGTTCTTTATAGACATTCAGAAAGAATTATTAGATAAAAGCCAAAGGGAGACAGAAAAAATCATATATTCTTTGGTAATATTTTGAGATTGGAAATCGGTTTAAATTACTAATTTTGCATTTTAAACTTGACTATTATATTTATTATAGATTTAAAATCCTACAAAACATGAATATCCGTTGTGTTGCAATTGGAGAAAACTTACAAGTAATAACTAAGTTAGAAGAAAGTACTAAAGAGTTTTCCAATATTGATTTAGTTAGTGTTTTTAGTAGTCCAGCACAAGCTATTGATTTTTTGAATACAGATAGAATCGACTTTTTGTTTGTTGCGGAAAAATACCGAAATGATTTTGGATATTCTGTACTTGCAAATTTCAAAAATAAACCTCTACTTGTTATTATTTCAAATGATACCTCATTAAGTACTTTTGACAATGAGACTATTTTAAACCCATCTTGTTTTTCCTCTTTTTTTCAGGCAATATCTACTTTTCGGAGTAAACTTTGAAATGATATTCTGTAAAAACAGAATACGTTTTTTGATATCAGAATTCACATCCCTATCAACCAATCGTGCAATCTGACTTCTCAACCAAGAGACTGAATAATAATAAAATCATGTCATGAAATTAACCCGACTTTTCAATGAATTCTTCGGAAGCGAAAAAACAGGCGGACTAATCTTGGTTTTTGTAACCATTTTGTCTCTATTAATTGCTAATTCTGCTTTGCAGACTGAATATTTAAAAATCTGGAGCTTAGAGCTAGGTGGTCATAGTGTTGTTCATTGGATTAATGACGGTCTTATGACTATTTTCTTTTTGCTAATTGGATTGGAATTAGAAAGAGAGATTTATCAAGGGGAACTTTCGGATATAAAAAATGCCTCGTTGCCCATAATAGGGGCATTGGGTGGTATGCTTGTTCCTGCAGGAATTTTTCTACTCTTTAATTTTGGAACTGTGTCTCAAGCTGGTGCCGGCATTCCTATGGCTACAGATATTGCTTTTGCAATTGGTATTTTATCATTGCTCGGCAATCGGGTTCCAACTTCCCTGAAAATATTTCTTACAGCATTAGCCGTCATCGACGACCTCGGTGCAATCATTGTCATTGCTATTTTCTACACCACCTCAATTGCATTTATAAATTTGTTTATAGCACTTGGAATTATGGGCTTACTTTTCGTATTAAACCGATTGAAAGTTCATAATCTGATCCCGTATTTAATTGGTGGTATTGCCATGTGGTATTTTATGCTGCATTCCGGAGTACATGCCACGATAACAGGTGTGTTGTTGGCCTTTGTGATTCCATTTGGCGACGGTGGTGAAAAATCTCCCTCTTTTATACTACAACATTTTTTACATAAACCAGTTGCCTTTTTTATTCTTCCTTTGTTTGCTATTGCCAATACAGGTATTGTGCTGGGGAGTAACTGGTATAGTGGTCTGAGTGATTCGAACAGCCTTGGAATTATTGCCGGACTTGTAATTGGAAAACCGCTCGGAATATGGCTTTTTTCATTTATCGGTACAGGTTTAGGACTTTGTGCCTTGCCTACCGATTTAAAGTGGAAAAATATAGTTGGTGCCGGTATTTTAGGTGGAATTGGTTTTACCATGTCAATTTTCATTACACTGCTTGCCTTTGGGGATTCGGCAATGGTAAATAATTCAAAAATAGCTATTTTAATTGCATCTACTTTAGCCGGATTAATTGGTTTTGTTTATTTAAAACTAACACTAAAAGAACAATTAATAGAGGACGAGATTGATTAAACCTATGAAGACAACGTAAATAATGAAGAACAAAATTGCATATAAAGTGTTATATACTGATTTTTCTATACAATAAATGACGTAAGTTCAAAAGTATTTATATCTTTGCAACCTCAATTCAACCTCAATTTAATACTCCGCATCAAAAGTACTATTACAAATATATATAAATCATTATATATTACGATTCTAATTCTTTTGATATTCACCCGAACTCGTTCATCTTAATCAATAGCATTAAGTTGAATCTGTAGCAATTCGACTTCCCGATTCTGGCTCTACAACTCTTTAGGATAATACTAATCAGTTTAACAAACCATTTCCTCAATGCCGAACTAACTAAAAAACTGCACCATTGCATAGGGTTAGAATACATCAAAAGTTATTAATTATTGAAGACATAGAACTAACAATAATAATTTAAAATGTATTTAAAATGAAGATTGCAGTACCCACAACAGATGACGAGCAAATTGCAGATCAATTTGAAAATTTTGAATTTTATACCATCTTTTGTATTTCGGACGATAATGAAATTATGGCTGAGACGATTCTTGAAACCCCAAATGATGGTGATTGTGAATTCCAAATTGCTTGTGATTTAGCAGAAATGGGAGTAGAAATAATGCTTGTTGGGCAAATAAACGACTTGCTAAGTAGGGAGCTGGGCTCACACCATATCCATTTAATTTGTAATTGTGAAGGTAATATTTACGATCTTATAGAAAAATACCTGGCAGCTTAGTCTCATTGTTGAAATTATAGATTGAATTATGGAAAATAGAAGTTGGTATATGAGAATGCTTGAATGGCGTGAAACCCATATTAAGCAACGTAATTTTATTCTTATTTTGAGTTTTGTTGTTGGCGTTTTTACGGCTATTGCGGCATTTCTTCTGAAGTCAGTCATACATTTCATTCAGCATCTCATCACCGAAGGATCGAGCCATTACAACCTGAATTATTGGTATCTTATATTTCCAGTTATCGGGATTTTTATCACTTCCCTGTTTGTTCGGAAAATTGTCAAAGATGATATAAGCCACGGTATAACTCGAATTTTATACGCACTTTCCCAACGAAAAAGTATTCTAAAACTTCACAATGTGTGGACTTCGTTAGTAGGAAGTTCCATTACCATTGGTTTTGGTGGTTCGGTTGGAGCTGAAGCGCCCATTGTATTAACAGGTTCGGCCATTGGCTCTAATTTAGGGCGGTTTTTCAAACTTGACCAAAAGACACTTATGCTGTTGGTGGGCTGTGGAGCAGCCGGAGCTATTGGTGGTATTTTCAAAGCTCCTATAGCCGGGTTGGTTTTTACGCTTGAAGTGCTAATGCTTGATATGACACTGACAGCGATTGTACCACTATTAATTTCGTCAGTAACGGCAACAGCTTTATCTTACTTTTTTTCGGGAAGTTCTTTTGCATTTCAAATTGGCACTTACGCACCCTTTGCAATTTCGCGGATTCCGTATTTAATTTTATTGGGGATTGTTTGTGGATTTGTATCTCTTTATTTTACCCGTGGTATGAATCGTATTGAAGGTTTTTTTCGTCGATTTAAAAACCCATATTCAAAATTGGCAATAGGTGGCTCGGTTTTGAGTTTGCTTATTTTTATTTTTCCTCCGCTTTACGGTGAAGGTTATAATACGATTGTAGCGCTTTTGAATGGACAATCGGCTTCAGTATTGAATCAGAGTGTATTTCTAGGAATGGGAAACAGTCCTTGGGTTATTATTGCCTATCTTGCATTAATTATTATTTTTAAAATATTTGCATCAGCATCTACCACTGCCTCGGGTGGTGTTGGAGGTATTTTTGCACCTTCGTTGTTTATTGGTTGTTTAACCGGCTTTGTGGTAGCCCGAGTTTTAAATTATTTTGGGTTTATGATTCCTGAAGCAAATTTTGCTTTGGCGGGAATGTCAGGGCTTATGTCGGGGGTTATGCACGCTCCGTTAACTGGGATATTCCTTATTGCAGAGCTTACAGGTGGTTATAATCTGTTTATGACTTTAATGATTGTTGCTACGGTTTCGTATCTAACCATTATTATTTTTGAACCCCATAGTTTGTACGCTATGCGTTTGGCACAGAAAGGAGAATTGCTTACTCATCATAAAGACAGGGCTATTCTGACCATGCTTAATTTTGAGAATTTTATTGAAACCGATTTTATTGAACTCAACCCTGAAATGTATATGGGTGAATTGGTGAAAAATATCTCCCGCTCCAGACGAAATTTATTTCCGGTTATAAACCCTCAAACTCGTGTTTTAGTTGGGATTGTTTTGGTTGACGAAGTACGCAATATCATGTTTCGACCTGATTTGTACGACCGATTTAAAGTGAGTAAACTAATGACTTCGATACCCGCCACCCTTAATCCAAACATGCCTATGGAAAAGGTTATGGAGGTTTTTGAAGATACTCATGTGTGGTACTTACCAGTAGTAGACGAGAACAAAGTTTATTTGGGTTTTATGTCAAAATCAAAGATTTTTGATTCGTATCGGCATGTGTTGGCTCAATTCTCGGAGGAGTAGCGACCGATTGTAAAAATGAGTATGAATTGAAGTAACAAACACTAAGAAAACAAACAAAAAATTCATTCAGAATTCTTCACGCACCTAACAGAGAAGCCACTCCGTCTATATGTACAATATTTGCATAGGCGTCCGGAAGATTGACTATATAAACTCAGATACCAGGCTCCCGCCATTCCGTTTTCCATATTAGCAGGCCACCAACAAGCTGTGGAACCAATGTCATGAAAACCTCCATAGTTGCCACGATACCCCCCGGGAAAAGCCGTAAAACCCGAACTATTGTTTTTTGATAAATCAGAGCCGATTGAGCCTGGAATAGTATCATTTGTCCAATTAGTAACTGCCGCTAATGATTTGGCAATAGACTCTGATTTTGCAGGTTTTGATTTTATGTATTTTTCTAAGTTTTCCCAATCGGTTAAAGTAGCCACATGCCAGCCTATTGGGGCTAACCTTCCTGTGTTTACTGTGTACCAATTATACAAAGCCCCATACGAATTTTCATAAGCTATCTTATTATTGTTGTACCAACAATAGCCGGGTGTTGATAGATGTGACCATGCTATATTATCTGTTACAAACGGTATAGTAGTTCCATCGTTATATTTGGTAGTTTTCAGATTTTCTACCATCCATATTTGGTTGCCAATTTTAATGGTATGATAAACATTACCATCTTCGTCTCTAACGGTATTGTCAGGTTTTGATGAGCAACTTGTTGTAAGTGTTACTATAAACGAAAATAACAAGAGCAGGAGTAAAATGCTATTTTTTTTCATAAGTTTATTTTTTTAATTAGCAGTTGATAAAATCAAAAAGCATACCACAAATGATGAATAAATTGAATATCTCAATTTATTGTTTATTCTGAAAATCAGAACTGAACGGTTATGCCCGGACCAATTAGCCAAAATACCGTTTTTGAAGCAAGTAAATATCCTCCTCCGAAGTAAATTGAGAAGTTGAGTTTTTTGTCGGTATTAATAGGATTTAAAGTGCCCAAAACAACTGCTCCTAAATCTCTGGTTGATTTATCGTTACTAAAATCAAAAGCGTTTACTGCCAGAAAACCTGCACCTACTTTAAATGGTTCAAGACTATTTATTTTATCTTTCTTGTAAAAACTATATTGTCCAATTACTGCCATACTTACACCACCAAAATTGCCTAAACCGGGAGTGTCCATTTTTTTTATTAGCAAACCTGTTGGGAATGAAACATCAATATCAAAATCATAGCGTTTTTGAAGTACTATTTCAACTGTCTTTTCCTGAGCTCCCTGCGGATATTTATCCGCAGGATTTTTAAACGTTAGCTTTATTTTTGACCAGTCCTTAAGACTATACGTTGAATTGGTTATTTTTGAATTAATACTTATTTCGGAGTTTTTACAGTCGGATTTATCGTAAAACTGAAAGCGTGGCGATTTTTCGTCGGGACAAACACCTATATCTTCAATCGTTTGATCATCAATTATTTCATCTTTCTTACCAAGTACTTTAATTTCTAATGTAAGGTATTGTTTCCCGTATAGCTTATTGATAGAATCTAATTTGTTGGTTTGAAATGACACCACCACATCTTTAACGGTTTTATCGTACAAAACAGGACCGTGTATGTCAGATACCGTTTTTTTACCATCTCCATAATTAATTTTAATGTAATCAAACGGGTGGGGTTTCAGATATTCTTTGAGGGTAAGGGTTTTTCCGGTATTTTCGGTATAATTGTAAATCTCGATTGTTTTTTTAGAAATGTCAATGGGCACTTTCAATTTAAATTCAACAACGTTTTCATTTCTCACTACCGAATCATTGCTGAGATTCAATAACTCACTAAACCTAAGTTTTGATCTATCCAAGCTTTGTCCTTCAATTCTGAGGTTAAACGTTTCGCCGGGGTATATGGTAGCATCCTCTTTCCAGTCTTTTCCATTCCGCATAATTTTAATGTGTTCAATACTGACTTTCGGTATGATATTGAAGTTACAAATGAATTTTGCACCATCATCATTTTTAATATAGAGATAACCATCAGATTTCTTGTGATAATTGAATGCTCTCAACACACATAATACTTTATTGTTCGACAGTTTCTCTTTGGTGAAAATCTCAGCAATCAAAGGCGACCCTGCTGTTTCTTTACCTTCAACCAGGTATGTGTTATTTAATTGCAGGTATTTGTAGTTATCAATTTGAATTTCAACTCCATCGTTTTTCAGCTTGTCATCCAAGGTAAAGTCACTTTTATCGGTTTGTAAAAAGGTCAGTCCGGCTTTTTTGATATTAAATATTGCATTTAATGTTGGCAATTCGGTTGATAAGCCTTTATCTGCAAAAAACGGTTTGCGTGTTTGAAGATTAATTGGAATAGATTGATTGCCAATAGCACTCGCCAAAATATGTATATATAATTGACCGTTGTTCTCGGTAATCCGATAATCAGCATCTTTTGTTGATTGCCAGTCAGGTGTAAGTTTAATGTTTTCGGAATGGTTGGAAATTACTTCAAAAACCTTTTCTTCTCCCACGGTTAAATCTTCCCCATTGGTATTCAGTTTTGCCGTTGTTTCTGTAACAGGAAGCAAAGGTATATCCTGAACAACATTTGTACTGTCGGTTTCTACATTCAATCTGAAACGTAAAAAATCTGTGGTAGATAAATGCTGGAACTGCACTTTGAACGTGTAATACTGGTTGTTGTAGTTCACCACCGAATCCAATAACTTAAAATCGGCTGATTCAACCAGTGAAATGTCTTTAATTTTGTGTTTGGAGGAAGGGAAAACTTTTACATCACAGATTTCATCTTCTTTCGAGTACTTAAAGAAAAGGTAGTTTTTATTCTGAAAACTTACCGTATCCTTTATGGCTGAAAATCCGGATTTAGAAGTTTGGATTGTTACATTGTCGATATAGTTGACATTTAGAACCTGAGCGGATGAAGTTGAAGAAACAAACAACGCAAGGATTTGAAATACAATAGTCTTTGTTCTCATAACATAGTTTTTGCTCTTTTTCCAAATACTATGCCATTAGTATGCATCCAGTATTAATGTTTTATAATAATCAATGACGTTCTGCTAAAGTAGATTTAAAGCTACTACATTTGTTTCATTCGGATTTTTAATTTCTACCTGATCAAAGATTTTATATGCGAGCAGTTTTTTCTATCAATCAATAGGAAGTTTTTTTATCCACTTTCAGTGCTTCGAAACCGGATACCACATCAAATAGTTCTTCATCAATTGAACTTTGGCGCATGCTGTTGAACTTGCGGCTAATATCATCAAGCAATTCTTCGATGTTTTTTTCAGCCCGTTGCATAGCGGCCAGGCGACTTGCATTTTCGCTGTTCAGTGATTCTGCACATGCTTTGAACAAAGAGGCAAACAGATAGGCATGAATGAGTGCCAATAAGGTTGGTCGTTTACCTCCAATAACCTGAGGAATTTTATTTGTTGGCCATTTCTGTATGGTGAGCGATTGCCTCCATTTTTCATCCAACGGTAAAAATCGTTGTATCACAGCTTCGTAACCAGCACCTGACTTTGGTTGATTATGAAAAATATACACTTCACTCGTATTTCCCAGATCAAAACTCTCTTCACTTTTCACTAAGATTTCCTGAACTAAGGGTGTTATCGCATTTACCGAGTTTGGAACGGAAAAAAGTTTTGAAGTGTTATAGCCCATATCTTCAAGTAGCAATTGAATCCGTTCGCCCACTGCCCATATTTCTTTTTTGCCGGGCAACTCTTTTAAGGATTTAGACACAAATTCTGTAAGTGAATCATTAAACTGTCCTACCAGACCTTGATCCGAACCAAAAACGACTACATAAATTAATTTCTCTTCGTTTCGTTTTGTTTCATTCTTCTGAATAATACTTTCTATATTTTCCTGTCTGAAATAAGCAATGATGCCTAACGCAATGGTACGGTAGTAATCGCCCAATGAACTAACTGCTTGTTCGTATTGTCCAATATTTGAAGCAGCTACTGCTTTCATAGTGCGAACCACAGATTTGATTTCCTGAGCTCCTTCCAATTTCTGGCGTAAACTTTCTAAGGTGTCCATTATTGTTCACTTTGATTTGGTTCTGGTTTTACCTGAAAAGGAACAAGAATATCATTCGCCATTTTGGTGATAGCATCATTATCTGAATCACTCAATTTTGTATCTGAGAATATTCGTTTCTGTATTTCAGCCGGAAGATCTTTGCTGATATTAATCAACGCATCTTCGGCTTCTTGTATTTTGTCTAAAGGTATTGTATCAAAAAGTCCATCAGACAAAGCCAACAACACCATTATTTGTTCCGGTACAGTCATTGGCTGAAGCTCCTGTTGTTTCAGACAAAACCGAATGCGTTTTCCATGTTCTATTATTTTCCGGGTATCTTCGTCCAATCGGGTACCGAAACGCGAAAAAGTTTCTAATTCCTCGAATTGAGAATACGCAAGTTTTAAGTTACCGGTTAAGGTTCTGTATATAGGTAACTGTGCTTTAGCACCCACACGCGAAACAGATTTTCCCACATCCACGGCGGGTAAAATGCCTAATTCGAACAGCTTTGGCGAAAGATAAACTTGCCCATCGGTTATTGAAATAAGATTCGTTGGAATATAGGCAGAGATATTCTGTGCTTCTGTTTCTATAATTGGCAAAGCAGTAAGTGAACCACCTTTTAGTTCATCGCTTAGATGTGTTGACCGTTCCAACAAACGGGAGTGAATGTAAAAAATATCACCTGGAAATGCTTCACGTCCGGGTGGTCTTCTCAACAAAAGAGAAAGTTCGCGATACGCCCGTGCATGATGTGTGAGGTCATCGTAAACAATGAGTACGTCACGCCCTTGTTCCATAAAATATTCTGCAATACTTGTGGCAGCATACGGAGCGATGTATTTTAATCCCGGAGCATTATTCCCTTCGGTAGCCACCACAACGGTATATTCCATTGCTCCTTTTTCTTCCAGAATAGCAATTACTTTTGCAATGGAGGATGCCCGTTGCCCAATAGCACAATAAACACAAATCACATTCTTATCGTGTTGATTTAGAATGGCATCAAGGGCAATGGCTGTTTTACCGGTCTGACGGTCGCCTAAAATCAGTTCGCGCTGTCCACGACCAATAGGGATAAGCGCATCAATCACTTTCAACCCTGTTTGCAAAGGAACTGAAACGGTAGCTCTATCCATAATGGCATGAGCCCGACGTTCAATGGGCAAACGCTTTTTGAACGAAACGGCACTTTTACCATCCAGGGGTTCACCTAATGGATTAATAACCCTACCAATTAATGTGTCATCTACAGGGATATCCATAACACGACCGGTTCTTTCTACTTCATCACCAGCGTTCAACAAAGCATCTTCACCCAAAAGGATGACACCTATTTCGTCTTCGTCTATATTATAAGCAATACCAAATAATCCGTTGGGGAATTTCAATAATTCCTCAAAACCAACACCCGGAAGTCCTGAAACTTTCACTATCCCTGCCGATACGCTGACAACAGCGCCCACTTCGCGAGGAGCAAAAGAGAGAATATGATTTTCTCTTACTTTGCCTATAAGTTCAAAGGTGCTATTTATTGATTTTGTGAATGGGTTTGTTGACATGGTTATTGAGTGGAAAATGGAAAGTGGAAAAATGAGCATCTACTTGTTTTTCATTGCTTATGCTTTTGGCTCAGTAATTGGTGCTTCTTCCGGTGTGGGCGGAACTTCTTCCGGAGTTTTTCGGGGAGTGCTATCCGGCTTTTTTACCGGAACTTCTTTCGGTTCTTTTTTCTGTGTTTCTTTGGGCGATTGTATTGGAACCTCAATTGGTTTTTTGTTTGTTTCGTCTTTCATAATCTTAGTTTTTACTATTTCTGAAATATTTTTCTGAAGTGAATTGAGATACTCTGAAATGCTCCATGCCACTTTGTATCCGTTGGATGTTAGTTCAATACCACTGATGATTTCGGGCGTAGTTTTAAATTGAAAATGAGTTTCTGTGCCGAGTATTGCTGTGATCGCCTTTTGAATTTCAGTTTGCTGTTTTTTCGGCAAATCAAATGCACTTCCTATCAGTACCGGATTTGATTCCGATTTAAAGGCTTTGATAAATTGTTGCTTTTCGTCCTTTTTCAGATCATTTATCCGTTTTATAAATAAGGTTGTCGATTGTTCTTCCAGACTTTGGGAAGCCAGATCGGCAAGCGTTTTTCGGGCTATGGCAAAAACCTCTTGTTGTGTTTTCTGAGCAATGTCGTGGTTTAGGTTCTCTTGCATTTCACTCAGGGATTTTTGCAGTTTTACCCGCAATTCACCGGCTTCATTCCGTGCAGTTTCCATAAGTCTATCCCGTTCCACATTCGTTTCAGCCACAGCTTTGTCCATTCGTTCTTTCTTTTCCTGGTCAAATTCGTCATTCCTTTTCTTAAACTCGTCCTGTTCCTTTTTTGCTTTGGAT
>Ga0209123_1003030_pt1 | contig 13212 bp, 13 predicted proteins | sample BarGraIncu00431A_FD_184500 | JGI IMG/M metagenome (GOLD analysis project Ga0209123, IMG submission 184500) | Arctic peat soil microbial communities from Barrow, Alaska, USA - Barrow Graham LP Incubations 004-31A (SPAdes) (version 2) | ecosystem: Environmental > Terrestrial > Soil > Wetlands >...
TCTTTCTCACCTAACTGCTTTAATTCATTCACGGCAGTTTTTAAGTTTGTTTTTGAGCTTATTTCTACAAGTAATGGTGCATTCTGTTTGTTAATATTATTATTTTTGGACAAAACCACTCCATTACCATTTATCTGGCTTCCTATATTATCCTGTAATATCCCTACAAGAGTATATTTTTTATTATTTACATTAATTTCATTTCCTACTTTAGCGTCCTTATTAATATATGATAATACCCACTTTTCCATTGCAACTTCATTTTCTTTTTCAGGTAATCTACCACTCTTCGTTTTATAAGGAAAAAGTTCTAATGCCTTATCTGTTGCCGTTATTATGTCAACAACTAATTTATCACTTATTTTTATTCCCTCATCTATAGTAAAAAAACCACTCCTCGCTACTTTAGGATTATTAACTATCTTCGATGCCATATTTTCATTTGTTTTTTGAAACATTAAATGGAATGAACCATAATTGTTTTTAACAGCTTGCACCTGTGCATCCTGCATTCCTTTAAAGAAAAGCCCTATTGTTGATATAAGTGCAACTGATAGCATTATTCCAATGATCGTAAGCACAGTTCTTTTCTTATTTCTCCTTAAATATTTTCCTGTAAGTTGTTTATAACTAGTTATCATCTTTTTCCCTCCCCCCTAATCTGTTTTTAAGTTTTTGTCAGAAATTATTTCACCATCTTCAATGGTAATAACTCTATCTGCCATAGTTGCTATATTAACGTCATGGGTTATAAGTATTAACGTTTGATTATATTTTTTAGCTGTAAACTTTAATAATTCTATAACGTCTTTTGAACTCTTAGTATCAAGATTTCCCGTAGGCTCATCTGCAAGTATTATTGAAGGCTTATTAAATACTGCCCTACCAATGGATACCCTTTGCTGTTGTCCCCCTGATAATTCTGACGGAAGGTGTGTTTTTCTCGAACTTAGCCCTAAGATATTAATAAGCTCATCCAAATATACTTTATCAACTTTATCATTGTCCAGTAGTGCTGGAAGTGCTATGTTTTCTTCAACATCTAAAATAGGTAGTAAGTTATAGGATTGAAATACAAAGCCTATCTTTCTTCTTCTAAACACTGCAAGCTTTTCTTCCTTATAATCATAAATGCTTTCTCCATCAATAACCACATTGCCAGTTGTTGGCCTATCTAGCCCTCCAAGTAAATGAAGAAGTGTACTTTTACCAGAACCTGACGCTCCTACAATTGCCACAAACTCACCCTTATTAACTGATAAATTTATATTTTTAAGCGCTTCCACTTTATTCTCACCTGTTCCGTAAGTTTTATTTAGATTTTCGACCTTTAATATTTCCATTTATATCGCCCCTTTAAATATATATGTGCTTGTTTTCTTTACACTATAGACGTATTATACAACGTGAATTGCTGGCACTCCATATCGATTTACTTACAAATAAAAAAAGTTATCTTACAGTTTAGTAAGATAACTAGAATTATATTTAGTTTTATTTATCAAGTGATATGAATAGAATTCTAAAAACTGTCTATAATTTAAATGTACTAATGTTGTTATAATAATAAAATGACATTGGTAAAAAATACTGCATAGGGTTCCCCCCAAATGCAGTATTTTTATGTTTTAACGACATTTCAGCACCGAAGGTGATGATTATACTATTTACTCTTATGTATATTTAGCTCATACATAAGTAATATTCAAAAATTAGCTTGTCCAATTCTTCACTTAAAGACACTACTTCATAATCACACAGATTTTCAGTAACTTCTACTAATCTTTCTAATTTAGTTCTTAATAATTCTATTTGTATACTCATATTTTCAACTCTTTTCTCAAATCTCACAATTACAATTATAATACAAAATAAATACATTTACAACATATAATACTAATTTAAATTAATTTCTAAATGAACAAATAAAAATAATATTAATAATGTGGTATAATCTTAGAATGCATTAAATCTAAACAGAAAAATTTTATTAATTACCATGACTGTGCGGAAAGCCCACTCCTTTAGGTGTGGGATGAATAGCATAACAAACAAAAACTATATTTAATATTGTGTATAATTATAGTATAGACAAACATAAATCATGGCATAATAAGATTATGGAAAACAAATATAAATCAACTAAAACAACAGTTTCTTTAATTAATTATCATTTTATATTTTGCCCAAGATATCGTAGAAAAATATTCTTAATACCTAATGTAGAAGATAGTTTTAAACATATAGTCAAATATGTATGCATGGAGATAGAAATTGAAGTTATTGCAATAGAATGTGATAAAGACCATACCCATATGTTTTTAAATTGTCCTCCAGCATTAAGTCCTTCGGGTATTATGCAGAAAATAAAAAGTGTAACAAGCAGAGTTTTGAAGGGCGAGTTCTTAGAATTAAAGAAGATGCCTAGCCTATGGACTAGAAGCTATTTTGTATCAACTGCACGAAATGTAAGTAGCGAGGCGGTAAAGAAATATGTAGAAAGTCAAAAAAATAGATCTTAAAAAGTGAGGTGAATATTCATATCAAATTATATTTTAACATTAAAATTAAATACCGAAATATATCAAGAAGATATATTAAGTAAAAGACTAGAAATAAGTAGAAGTATTTATAATAGTTGCTTAGGTGAATTATATAAAAGATATTATCATATGAAACAATCCAAAGAATATATTAAAGTTGTTAAGATGATAAAAGGGAAAGAACGTAATAAAAATTTTAACCAAATTAATAAGAAATATGGTTTGACAGAATATTCACTTCATAAATATGTAAAGACTATTCAAAAACATTTCAAAGATAATATTGATAGTTTCACTTCTCAAAAAATGGCTACAAGATGTTTTAATGCTTTTCAACAATTAATGTTGCATAAATGTTATAAAGTTTATTTTAAAAAATATGCCGAGCTGAATAGTGTTGAGGGGAAATCAAATAAAACCGGCATTAGATTTATAGATAATAAATTAAAGTGGAATGAGTTAGAAATAGATTGTAACATAAATGAAAATGATGAATATGCACAAATATCTTTATTAAATAAGGTTAAATATTGCAGAGTAATAAGGAAATTTATTCGAGGTAAATATAAATATTATGTTCAACTTATATTGGATGGAGTACCTCCCATTAAATATAATAAAGATACAGGGGAAGCTAAAAACATTATAGGTAAAGGGAATGTAGGACTAGATATTGGAACGCGCACTCTAGCAATATCAAGTAAAAACGAAGTTAAACTATTAGAATTATGCCCTGAGATAGAAAATATAGATCATAGAAAACTAATTTTACAAAGGAAACTAGATAGGCAAAGAAGAACGAATAATCCTAATAATTATAATGATAATGGAACAATTAAACACGGCATTAAATTAATTTGGATTAAGTCTAAGAAATATATTAAAACCCAAAACGAATTGAAGGAAGTACAAAGAAAACAAGCATGCATACGAAAGCAAAGTCATGTGAAATTAGCGAGTTATATAATAACTCTAGGAAATAGAGTACTAGTTGAAACCATGAATTATAAAGGGCTTCAGTTAAGAGCGAAAGAAACTACCATTAATAAAAATGGCAAATTTAATAAAAAGAAGAGATTTGGTAAAAGTTTATCAAATAAAGCTCCAAGTTCTTTTTTAACAATATTAGATAATAAATTAAGATGGCATAATACCGAATTAATTAAAATAAACACTTATATAGTGAAAGCATCTCAATATAATCATATAGAAAATAAACATATAAAAAAAGGATTGTCAGAAAGATGGAATCACTTTGATCAATTTAAAGTGCAAAGAGATTGTTATAGTGCCTTTCTTATAATGAATGTTAAAAGTAATTTAAAAGAAATAGATAAAGAGCTATGTTTTAAGGAATTTGATAATTTTAAAATGCTACATGATAAAGAAATATTAAGGCTGCAAAGTAGTGAGTATAGAGCAATAAGTAGTATGGGAATTTAAATGAAATAAAAAGGTTTTGATATGAGCCGTATGCTATCGTTAATTTGTCCATTGGGATAATTGATAGTGAAAGTTTTAGAAAAATTAATCAGTTCTTGTATGTTGTAATTTATTAGATCCTTAATAAATGAGAGTATAGGAGAAGTTAATCTATCTAAGAACCCCATGCCTTTAGACGTGGGAGTATCAGACTGATTTAAGTACAATAATTACAGGAGATGATGAACCATGGGCACACCTATATTTTTCGGACTACTACTCTTAGTTCCAGCAGGTCTATTTATATACTTTGATAAAAATCTATTAATTAGCAATAAAATAAAGGCAAAGTTTAAAATAACTAACTTCTTAGGATTATATCTTTTTATAATAATCTCCCTAGTACTTAGTGCAGTTCTAGTTGGAACAATTGCAACTATATTACACATCACTAGCGCTTTTACATATGCATTGCAATCAATTGTAATAGGAGTTCTTTTAGGTTTATTCTCAAATATACTTAAAATAATTAGAAGCCAAAAGAGAATTTAGAAGACCTGTTAATTTAATTAAAACCATTTATAGAGCAGAGCTTATATTAACTTATAAGCTCTGCTCTATATTTTTAATTGATATTAATTAATACAATCTTTAATTTTATTATAGTTATCATTTACAATTAAGTATTATACAAATACTAACTGAACAGCAATCATATATACGGCTGTTCCACCTATTATGCTAGTTAGATTATTACGTTTCCATATATGCAAAGCGGCTACTGTAACAACTCCGATCAATTCTGGAATTCCAAAAGGGAATGCTGAAAGTGCAACATTTCTTAAGCAATAAATTATAAGCATAGATATAACTGCTGGTGGCAAATAATTTCCTAAATAGACTACATATTTTGGCGTAGGCTTATCTTTCCCAAACAAAATAAATGGGGCTACTCTAATGGAAAATGTAACAATTGCCATAACTGCTATTGCACTTAAAGTATAAAATGCATTAACATTCATCCTTAACTCCCCCTTTATTCATTTTATAGGTCTCTTTAGTTATCTGTTTCTGAAATAACGTAAGTGTTAATATTATAAGTATCATAGATGGTAAAATCATATTATTGGCCCCAAATATCAAAAGCGATATTATAGTTACGCAAGCACCAATTAGCACTGGGGTATGTGTTTTATAACTAGCCCATTGTTCTATAAAAATAACAACAAATAAAGCCGTCATTGCAAAATCAATTCCTTTAGTATTAAATGTAATAAGTGTTCCTGCTATAGATCCAATAATTGTACCAATTACCCAGTATATTTGATTTAAGATTGAAATACAAAATAAGAATAAATTATTGTCAATTCCAACTGGCGCGTTTGTAGAACATAATAGTGAATACGTCTCATCAGTAAGAGAAAAAATCATATACTTTTTTTTCTTACCCATATCTTTGAATTTATCTATAAAGGATAACCCATAGAACATATGTCTAATGTTAACAAACAAAGTCATCAATGCTATTTCGACAAGCCCTGCTCCACTTGTTAGTAAATTAATAGCTATAAACTGCATTGACCCTGCATATACAGTTATGCTCATTAAAACTGCCCATAGGAAATTATAACCCGACTTTTGAAATAGTAATCCGAATGCTATACCAACTGATATGTATCCGAGCATTACTGGAATTGTAACCGTAACTGCTGCTTTTATAATTTTCTTCACATTTATACCCCTTTATTCGATAATTATATTACGTTAAAAATAATACCTTAATAATACCTCAATTACCAAATAAACAAAAGCTACGTATATATGATTTGTGTATTCTTAGTGGTTATAATATACTGTATGTAAACAATATTATTTAAAAAAGAATATTATTTAAATAGAGCATATAAAGAAGGGAAGTGACCGCTTTAGTGAGATTAGAATTTGTAATGTTCTTGTGCACTAAGGAGAATATATGAAGATAGTAGATGTAATAGCTCAAATTAATAAAATAGGTAACGATGCTAAAGATAAAATTGCACCTTTTCAAATATTAAAAACATTTAAAAGTGGGAGATCTGAAGCAGGAGTATTTATGGTTGAATACGGCAGTGCTAATAAAGTAGGCATTTTAAAAGTAACTAAAAATAATGATGCAAAAGTTTTTCATAAAGCTTATGGGCTAGCATCAGAAAATAATATGCAAAAATATATTGCAAAACTCATATCTAGTTATAAAATCCAAGATAAAAATAAGTCTATACTATATGTTAATTTATATGACTTAGCAGGTGATGATATATATAATAGTGAGACATTTTTAGATAAAGTTTTAAATGAAGATGAACTAAAGGACAGTATAATATCCTCAATAACTAAGTTTTTATTCACTTGGAACAAAAAACATGTTAAAAAGTATTTGGCCCCAATGGAAATAGTTAAAAATGAACTTTCTTATAGATATATGGATAGTAAATATATACAAGCCTTCGAAGCAATAGGGATAGACAAAAATATAAAATGGATATCTTTAGATGGAACTGACATGTTGCTACCTAATCCATATTATTATTTTAACGATGAAAATGTTTGGAATGATTTAACGGTAACTTGTCTTACTGGATACGCACATGGTGATTTTCAAGGTGATAATATCATTATAACCGAAGATAAACCTGTTATAATTGACTTTTGTGACCTTATAGAAAATTGTAATGTTTTCCACGATCTTCGATATATTGAATCTATAACCCTTGGTGATTGTTTAGAAATTGACAAAGAAGCCGATAGAGAATTATGGAGTAAGGTATGTGAAAGCTTGAGTTTTGGGATAACTGACATAGATTTACCTCAAGGACGAGGAATGAGTCTTGTAAGACAGCTTATGTCAAAACTTAGACAAAACGTTAAGTTAATTGTATCCGATAGTCGTAATAGTTTATATGATCCTTCATTTAATCTAGCTGGAACAGCTTGTGGATTAATTAATATGAGAAAATATACAAATGTGAATAAGAAAAAAGCAGCATTTATATATGCAGCATTTAATCTTAAAATGTTTCTTAAAGATGAAGCAGTTAATATGTATGATCCTAAATTAGATTCATGTATAGTCTTTAATTGGGAGAATCAAAAAATCGCAAATAGCCTTGTTATGTTGCAACCAACTAATTAATATAAGTCATTTAAACAGAAATTATCTAGGAGCGAGCTCCTAGATAATTTTTAATGTACATTTATAAAATTATTAAGCTGATCATGCCACTCATCTGGTTCAAACGTCCCTTGAATTGTATCCTCTCCAAATAAAAGGTCTACTAGATATCTTGGTTTTTTACCTCCTATGTATATTGATTTAGAGCAAGAAACACAATATACAACAACATTTTCTACAGGCATTTCCTCTGCACGTTTTCTCATTTTCTGTTTAACTTCCTCTACAGGAATAGCACCATAAAAGCTATCTCCACAACACTTCTGATTTGTTCTTGTTTTTTCTGGCTCTATTACAACTATATTCATTCTTTTAAGTAACTCTCTTACTGCGTTATGCACTCTCACCTGATCTCGCGATGGACATGCGTCAAGTATAGTCATTTCTTTTCCTTCATAATCAGGGAATGAAAATGTTTTGCTCTGCGCTAATACCTCCCAAAGTGAAATTGTTGTTATTCCCTCGCGAAGTTCTCTATAACATCTATCACAACCGGCACAGGTATTTATTATTTGTGTTCCCATATCTAAATTTGATTCGTGCCTACAGCAAATTAGATATTCATCAATATCGCCTAAATCACTATTTAAAAAGTCCAGAACTTTTCTCCCTAGCTCGGGTTTGTAAATCATTAAAGCACACCCAGGTGCAAATACTTTTTTCATATCGCTCTCCTACCAATCTATTTGATTTTTGGGGAATACTATTTTGTTTCTACTATGGTGATAATGATTAATCATTAATCCACTTTACCTTACCTGATTGTAACATATATTTAGCTTCTACTACTTTTATATTACCCTTTTGCAACTCTTTTTGAATAACCTTAGATTTCTTTATTTCAAGAGTAGAATTCTTGATATTCTCATCGCTTACTGCTTCAATTAACTCTTCACCTTGAAGATTTTTTGATTTTACTTTCTCAACTGAAGGTTCTATTTTATCTATTATAGCTTCAATATTTCCTTGATCTTCTTTTCCATCATTTTCTACTGCGGCTCCAACAGCACCACAATGTTCATGCCCCATTACAACTATAAGAGGGGTATGTAAGTGCTCCACTGCATATTCAACACTTCCTAGTTCGATCTTATCCATTACATTTCCTGCAACTCGAATAACAAATATATCACCAAGACCCTGATCAAAAATTAACTCAGGTGGTACACGTGAATCTGAGCAAGTAATAATTACTGCAGATGGGTTCTGACCATTAACTAACGATTCTCGTTTAGCATTGCTAACATCAAATTTTAACATTTTATTTTTTTGGAATCTTTCATTCCCAGCTTTTAATAGCTTTAAGGAAGTGTCTGGTCTTTTTATTTCTGAAAGTTCATTTGTTTTAACTGTTTGTGCTTGTGTTTGCACTGCATTAACAGGCGCACCCATTCCAATACTACTTCCTGATAATCCACTTACAATGCTAAGTGCTACTATAAATATAATTGAAACTTTTAAAAATGTTTTCTTCAAAATACCGTCTCCTTTGTTTTTCTAAATATCTTATAGTTTAGTATTATTTAAGTTAATTTCAAAAATAGTCAATTAATATTGAATTACCTATTTTCTATCTTAACCTTATTATTTTAACATAAAACACCAAATAACAAATTGCATATTTATACATATTGCCCTTCAAACTAACTTTAATGATAATTAAAGTTAATATTTATGGAGATGATGTTATAGTTAAATATTAAATTCGAACTTATTATTTGATTGATTTTACAATCCTATACTATTTAATTGATAATATATAATGATAAATTTTACGCAAAAAAGCCCATCCATATGGATAGGCTTTTTTACGTAAAATTTATTTATATTATGATTTTATTTCTTATTGTAGTGTACATGTAATAATTCATGAACCCTACCCTTTAAAACTCCTGAATATAAAGAATCCATCAATGGATTTTCATCTGTACGATTTATGCTATTCATTTTATCTGCTTGATATAATCCTAGACCACGTTTAGCTTTACCTCTTGTTTTTGCGAATGGTTGACCTGCGCCACTAACGCATCCACCGGGACATGCCATAACTTCTACGAAATCATAATGGACTTCACCAGATTTTATCTTCTTTATAACGTCATCTGCATTTTTAAGTCCACTTACTATTGCGAATTTTATTTCGCGTTCATTTACATTAATACTAGCTTCTTTAACACCATTCATGCCTCTAACACCATCAAAAGCAAGAGCTCGTAATATTGCAATAGGCTTATCCGATAAAACTTTACGTATAACAGCTTCAGTAACACCACCAGTTACTCCAAATATAACTCCAGCTCCACTACTAATTCCAAATGGCATATCTAGTGCCTCAGGTTCGAGTTCTGAAAATGCAATTCCTGATTCTTTTATCATATTAATAAGTTCTTGTGTAGTTACTACATAATCTACATTTGGAACGCCATCCTTTTTTAGTTCCTCCCTAGTTGCTTCAAACTTTTTAGCTGAACACGGCATTATTGCTACGCTCACAAGTTTTTTATCATCAGTTTTGTAATGCTCCTTTATTATAGAAGCAAACATTTCCATAGGTGATCTGCAAGTAGAAACATTTTCCATTAAATCCGGATAAGTATTTTCAACATACCTTACCCAAGCAGGACAACAAGACGAAAATAGTGGTAATTTTTCGATATTTCCAAGTTTTGAAACAAATTCATTTGTTTCCTCAATAACCGTGAGATCTGCCCCTACCGATGTATCAAACACCTTATCAAACCCCATTTTTTTGAGGGCTGCTACTATCTTACCCATTGCATTTTCACCATCACGCTGTTCTAATTCCTTGCTTATTGCAACTCTTACTGCAGGAGCAATTTGAACTACCACCTGTGTATTCTTATCACCAAGTTCTTCCCAAAGCTTATCTGTAGTACTTCTTACTACAATAGCCCCAGTTGGGCATACTGCGGCACACTGACCACAACCAACACAATTAGATTCTCCTATAGGTTCATTAAAAGCCGTTGACACAGTCATTTTAGATCCCCTACCGACAAAATCAATTGCTCCAACGTTTTGTACTTCTGCACACACTCTCACACAATCACCACATAGAATACATTTGCTTGGATTTCTTACAATGCATACGGATGAATTGTCTATTTCTTTTGTTTTTGCAGTATTTTCAAATCTTACATCCTTTATTCCGAACCGTTTTGCAAGCTCTTGTAGCTTACAACGAGTATTTTTTACACAAGTTGTACAATCTCTACAGTGATTTGCAAGTAATAACTCAAGAATATTTTTTCTATACTTTCTAAGCCTTGGAGTGTTTGTATATATGACCATACCAGCTTTAGGAGGAGTAGAACATGCAGCCTCCATGCCTCCATATTTGTTTTCAACCATACACATACGGCAAGCACCATAGACTGAAAGCTCCGAATAAAAGCATAATGTAGGCAATACAATACCAACTCTTCTGACTAATTCAAGAATATTTTTTTCATTCTTTATTTCAACAGGAACATCGTCTATAGTCATAAACTGTCTATTCATTCTATTGCTCCTCCTTTATAGCTTTAAATGCGCAAGCGTCAATACAACTACCACATCTTATGCACTTATCATTATCAATTGTAAATGATGCTTTAATTTTACCTGAAATTGCTCCAACAGGGCAAATTTTTGAACATTTTGAGCATCCCTTGCAAAATTTTGTGTCTATATATATTATCTTAAGCTTCTGACATGTTTTAGATGGGCATTTTTTATCAACAATATGAGCTTCGTACTCATCTCTAAAATTATTAATAGTACTGACAACTGGTAATGAAGCTGTCTTTCCAAGTCCACATAATGCTGTTGATGATATAGTATCCGCAAGTTCTAATAGCATATCAATGTCTTCAAGCTTTCCTTTACCAGCAACTATACCTTCAAGGATTTCAAGCATTCTTTTAGTACCCTCGCGACAAGGAACACATTTGCCACAAGACTCATTTTTAGTAAAGCTCATAAAAAATCTTGCAATCTCAACCATACAGGTATCCTCATCCATAACTACAAGGCCACCAGAACCTATCATTGCACCCGCTTTTTTAAGTGAATCAAAATCTAGCGGCAAATCAAGATTTTGTGTTATAAGACATCCACCAGATGGACCACCTATTTGTACAGCCTTAAACTTTTTGCCATCTTTTATTCCTCCACCAATATCAAATATTATTTCTCTTAGTGTTGTGCCCATTGGTACTTCGATGAGTCCTGTGTTTTCAATATTCCCTGTTAAAGCAAACGCTTTTGTACCAGGACTATTTCTCGGTCCAATCGATCTATACCACTGTGCCCCTTTATTAATTATTACAGGCACATTAGCAAAAGTTTCAACATTATTTAGAACTGTTGGTTTACCAAAAAGTCCTTGTTCAACAGTTCTTGGAGGTTTTACTCTTGGCATACCTCTCTTTCCTTCGATGGAAGCTGTTAATGCACTTCCCTCACCACATACAAAGGCACCTGCCCCTTTATTAATTTGAATGTCAAAACTAAAGCTTGTCCCAAGAATATTATCACCAATAATTCCATATTCTTTTGCTTGTTTAATGGCATTCGAAAGTCTGTTAACAGCAAGCGGATATTCAGCACGAACATAAATATATCCTTTTTGAGCACCACATGCAGCAGCTGCAATCATCATTCCTTCGAGTACTCTATGAGGGTCTCCCTCCATTAAACTTCTATCCATGAATGCTCCCGGGTCACCTTCATCACCGTTACATACAATATATTTTATCTTTTCCTTTTGACGTGCTACCTGACTCCATTTACTGCCAGTAGGGAATCCACCGCCTCCACGACCTCTTAGACTTGACTCAGTTATTTCATTAATAATATCACTAGAACTCATTTCAAATATTGCTTTTTCAAGTGCAGAATATCCACCTAAGGCTATGTATTCTTCTATTGAAGTTGCATCAATATGGCCACAATGTTCAAGCGCAACTCTAGTTTGTTTTTTATAAAAAGTAATTTCTTCCTGTTTCCTAAATATTTCTCCATTTTTAGTATATACAAGTCTTTCAACACATTCATCCTTAACTATTGTTTTGTCCACGATTTCTTCGCAATCCTCAACCTTTACTTTTAAATATAAATATCCAAATGGTTCTATTCGTACTAGAGGACCCATTTCACAAAATCCATGACATCCACTTTTTTTAATTCCAACAGTTTCATCATGTGGTTCTTTCTCAAGGCTTACTTCACAATTTATGCCCTTTGCCTTCATAATTCTTATTAATTCGTCATATACATCCAAAGATCCACCTGCAATACAACCAGTACCGGCACATATAAGAATCCTCTTTTTTTCTTTTTCAAAACTATTTTTATATGTATTTCTTACATTAATTAACTCATTTCTATTATGAAGCATATTATTTTTCCTCCTTAAGAGTATTTAAAAGCTCCATTGCTTTTTCTGGGGTCATAGCACCATGTACTTTATCATTAATAGTCATAGCTGGTGCAAGTCCACAAACGCCTAGACAAGATACCGTTTCCAAAGTAAACATTAAATCATCTGTTGTAGCTTTAGTTTCCGAAAGCCTTAAATGTGATCTTAACTTTTCTAATATAGGAACAGATTTTCTAACGTGACATGCAGTACCATCGCATATTTTTATTACGAACTTACCTTTAGGTTCTAAAGAAAAATTTTCATAAAAAGTTGCCACACTATATATTTTTGCCCTACTCATTCCAAGCTTCTCTGAAAGATATGAAAATACATCCTTAGGTAAATACCTATAACACTCCTGGGTATCCTGCAATATTGCAATAATATTACTAGATTTAAATTCATGATTTCTTAATATAGTATCTAGATTACTATAATCAAATGTTGTACTCATTTTTCTCCTCCTTATAAAACTAAAAAATTGATATAATTTTCACAATTACCATTGGAAACGTTTGTTATAAACACTTAAACTTTATATATGTTTAATTGTAGTTTGAATGAATTTGTTTGTCAACAGACTTTAACAAAAAAAATATTTAATAATACAA
>Ga0209123_1003031_pt1 | contig 13209 bp, 11 predicted proteins | sample BarGraIncu00431A_FD_184500 | JGI IMG/M metagenome (GOLD analysis project Ga0209123, IMG submission 184500) | Arctic peat soil microbial communities from Barrow, Alaska, USA - Barrow Graham LP Incubations 004-31A (SPAdes) (version 2) | ecosystem: Environmental > Terrestrial > Soil > Wetlands >...
ATGTGTCATAGTGTAATATTTTTAAGATATACCAGAAGTGTTAAGAATATCTGTGATTTTCTCTTCTAAAAGATTGTCACAGCAGGTTTATAGAAGTGTAAGGCTGGAGTGTGAAAATTGACAGTGTAAGATTATATGTTACACTTCTTAGTATTGAAGTACAGTTTATATAGAATTTGCACTTTTATAGATGTAGTAATAAATGGAGGCCAATATGCAGTTTCATGAGGTAGCAAATTTATTTCCACTTATGACCGAATCAGAGATGGAATTATTAGTTGAGGACATTAAAAATAATGGGCAACGACAAGACATTTTAATAGACAAGGATGGAAAAATCATTGACGGGCGGAACCGCTGGTTCGCTTGTGAGAAATTGGGAATTGCAGCACAAACAAAAACTTGGGATGGAAGGGGTAGTTTAATTAGTTTATCAATTTCGTTGAACCTTAGTAGAAGGCACTTAAATAGTAGTCAACGTGCAGTATTGGCACTGCAAATACTTCCGTTGTTGGAGGATGATGCAAAACAACGTCAAAGGGCAAGTGGAGGCGATAGAAAATCTGAAGCATATAAAAAAACACTTACTGCAAAAAATGAGGAACCGAAAAACTATACTGGTGAAGCAGTAGAATTTGCCTCAAAACTTGTAGGTAGTAATAGAGATTATCTTTATACTGCAAAGAAATTGGAAAAACAAAGTCCAAATCTACTTAATTATATCAAAAACGGTGAAATCAATATTCGAGAAGCTAAACTGATATGTACTTTAGAGGGCGAAGAACTACAACAGAAGGTTATTGATAAAATTAAAGAAGGAATTGACGTTAGGGTAGCAAGAGCTAAAGTTATAAAAGATGCCACAGCCATACCTGAGTTCCCCAAAGGGAAATATCGTGTGATATATGCCGACCCACCTTGGGGTAACAATGGTAATCCACTACCTGATAGAATAAGCCAAGCATCAGATATTTATCCAACAATGGAAATAGATGAAATTTGCAGTATGCCTGTTAAAGATATCGCTGATGATAATGCGGTATTATTCCTATGGGTTGTTTCATTTCATCTCCCTAATGCTTTCAAAATTTTTGAATCTTGGGGATTTACATACAAAAGCTCTATTATATGGCACAAGAAACATAGTCATTGGGGATATTACACAAACATATCTCACGAAATTTTGCTGATTGCAACAAGAGGTTCTTGTACACCAGAATGCGAGAAACTTTTTAATAGTGTTGCATCAATAAAACGTACGAGGCATTCTGAAAAACCTAATCATTTCCGTGAAATGATAGATACAATGTATCCTACAGGAAATAGGATAGAGTTATTTGCCCGAAAGAAATATAAAAAATGGGAAGCATATGGAAATCAAATAGAGGAAGTAGTTAATGATTAAAGGAGCCTTAACAGGCTCCTTTTGTATTAGACTATTAAGTTTAGTAGCTTTTATAGTCATTGCATCCACAATGTGGGCAACCACCTCCGCTGGAATTGGTACACCGACTGCAGTAAGTAGCACCACATTCTTGGCATTTTTTTAGCATTAATAGTGGATTATCATTTCCGCAATTTGGACAACTACGCATAATATTACCTCCCATGATTTTGTTTTACACTGCATTCAATACCAGAGTGTGAGGAAAGATTCCTTCTGGTTGAAAAAATATTTACTGAGTACCAAAATGTCTACTTTACTGGACTAATTATATTGTAGTGAATTTGCGTATCAATAAGTTTGAAAGTAACTTTTGACACGTTTCTAATGAAACCTGGACTTTTCTGGACTGAAGAGTTATTCTGTAATTACCAAATCCAGGAAGAAGGTGCTTGCATTGAATATAGCATACGTAAGAGTTAGCAGTATTGACCAAAATACGGCAAGGCAATTAGAACTTTTAAAATCATATAGTATTGACAAATATTTTGAAGAAAAAATTAGTGGTAAGGATGTTAATAGACCTCTCCTACAGGAGATGCTTGGCTTTGTGCGTGAAGGGGATGCAATATATATTGAGAGCATTAGTCGTTTAGCACGCAATACAAAAGACTTCTTAAATATAGTAGAGCAATTGAACATCAGGAACGTTAAGCTTATTAGTCTTAAAGAAAGTATAGATACTGCAACGCCATCAGGAAAGTTTATGTTAACAGTATTTGCAGCATTAAGCCAATTAGAGCGTGACACAATAAAAATTAGACAAAGAGAAGGAATTGATATTGCATTAGCAGAAGGTCGGCAATATGGTAGACCCGCTATTGAAATTGATGATAAATTCAAAGCAATATATGATAGATGGCAATCGCAAGAAATAACTGCGGTAGAAGCCATGAATATAGTTAGGATGAAGAAAAGTACGTTTTACCGAAAAGTGAAAGAATATAAAAAATGTTTGTAGGAATATCTTTTTTCAGGGAGGGATTATATTGTCAGCAGTATTTAAGGAATTTGATAATTACATAAAAGATATTACAATAATTGGTAGAAGGGTTGCAGTGTGCTATGCACATCAAGAGCCAATTGTTTTAAAAGGAACTATTTTACAGATAATATTTGATTCACAGAGTTGGAATTGTACCATTATCTGTACCGAGGCAAAGCAAAAACGAAAAATGATTTATAGCATGGTCATGAACCATCTATTATTTAATAAACTGCAGGTATTGGGACGAATGAATAAAATAGAACAGATTCACACGCAGGATGTTAGTATATAAGCTCAACATGCAATTTTTTATAGTGTAATAAAAACACAGTATTTTTGGTTTTAGAGCATGAAAAGAGACGAAAAATTACGGGGAAAATTTGGAGCAGTTTTAGGAGATGGATGATGAATGTGGCTGATAAAGATAATTATGAATCGTTAGAACAAAAATTTGGAATTACTAAAATGGATATTCAAAATAGAACAAATGCTGGAATTTATGCTTACGGGAAAATATATAGTAACAAAGAACACGTTATCGCAATAAGACAATGTATGGAAGACAATCCGTATCTAACAAATAGACTTAGTTTCTTAGACTTTATTAATAGTGATGGGAGAATTATCTGCTTTGTGAATTGTATGGCACTATTTCAGAAGATACCATTCGATGAAGTCGTTAATGCTATTATCGACCAGTGTCAAGAAGTGTCGGAGGTTTATGAATATAAATATCCAAATAAAATAAGGCTATTATACAAGGCTGTGCCAATAGAGGCATAGCCGTTTTTGTTTATTCGACAAGTAATACTTCGCAAAGTTCTATAAACGCTTTTTTAGGCTACTTGTTATACATCAAGAATTCTATGTATAACAATTGTTTTTTGTTATGAAACCAGCAAGACGAAAAGCATGCCAACCATTTTTATTGCTACATATCAATGTGATATGCAGTTGGTTCATTATTCACCAGTTAATACCGTTGTAGGATGATAAAAGAAAAAGCGGTAGTATTGGCTATCAAAAAGCAATGACGGCGGAAATTAGCGTTTTAGAAATCATAAAATGTATACCGTGCTACAATAGTTTATGTTACAATAAGTAACATGGTGGAATATTATGTAATTTTATTTTTAACAATAATGAGTAATGTCTACCTATATGTATCAATTGGTAGGTATCAGTATAAAGTATATCTAATTGTCATTAACAGATTATTGAAAGAAAGTTTTAACTTGAGAGGTTTAAGAAAGGTGATTATGATAAAATGAATTTGCAAGTAACAAAAAAATATATCTATGATAATCTTTTTTCTGATATTGAGAAGAGAAAAGAAGCATTAAAAGTCGCTATGGAGATTAGAAAGTTTGAGATTTACTTATATTGGAAGAGAGCAACATATTTTTGGGCATTTATAGCGGTGACCTTTGCAGGATATTTCGCATTGTTAGGAAGTACTATTGGTAGTCAAAATATAGATATTTTATTTCTTTTAAATTGCTTGGGATTAGCATTTTCAGTGGCTTGGTTTTTTGTTAATAAAGGAAGCAAGTTTTGGCAAGAAAATTGGGAGAAACATATAGATATGCTCGAAGATGAAATAACGGGACCGCTTTATAAAACTACAGTCAATAACAGTTATAACTGGTATTCTCATAAGTCTCCGTATAGTTATTCAGTGTCAAAAGTAAATCAATTATTGAGTTTATTTACTGTTGTAATTTGGATTCTACTTGGCTCAAGAACAATATGTACTTACTTCGGAATATTTGAATTTTTCCCAGGTTATAATATTGTGCTCTTTGCAGTAGTCGCAATAGCGTTTGTTATAATCTTGCACTTTGAATCCCAAACTACTAATAATGATAAAAAAGTTACTTTTAACAAAAGAGAACTGCCTTTAGATAATCCAAAGGGGATACATATACCGTAAAGAAAAAAATGGTATGAAATTTTTTATAGTGAAAAAGACGGTATATGAATGAACTGTTTCGAATGCTTAAAAGAAGATAGTATTAGAATTTTTAGAAGTAGATACATTTTTTTAGGAATAAAAATCATCTGTTAAGCTTTTGCAATATGTGGTATTTTTAAAAATGTGACTTAATAGAGCCGAAAGAAGAATTATTATTTAAATTGTGGGGAAAGTGATGGGGGAGAGGAATAAGGTGTTATCTAAGCAAAAAATAGAGGAAGAAATTAAAAATATTAAATCTAAACCACCAAGTTACGCTACTTCTGTGGGATATCCATATAATGATTTAGAAGATAGAGAATTTGAGATACTTGCTTATTATATTTTCAATGAAGATATTAAGCGTGGGAAATTAAGTGCATTTGATGATATTACTCTGATGCAAGGTGTAGGAGAACGAGGAAGAGATTGTATACTTTATAATGAAGGACAGGTTGCAGGTTTAGTTCAATGCAAAAAGTATAAAGGGCGTATAGATAAACCTACAGTTATCAAAGAAATTATTAAGTTCTTGCTTTATTCTATTAAAGAACCTGAAATTATGGGCAATCCGATTAATTTTGTTTATTACATTGTAGCATCAGGAGACTTTGCAGGTACAGCCATTGAATTGCTGGCGTGTTTTAGGAATAAGATATTATTAGAGCCGATTGATAGATTAACAATGGATGTAATAAATTTCTATGCTTCATTAAAAGATTTGGAATATGATTGTATTGCCCAAAAACTCCAAGAATTACTTACTACAATTGAAGTCAAAAGGCTTGTAGCTACAGATTTAAATTTGAAATTAAAAGAATATCCTCATTTGGTGGATATGTTTTTTTCTGTAGAAAAAGTTGTTTCTGTAGACGATAATGAAAAAATGCTACAAAAGATGTTTGAAAGAATTAATCCGCAAGGAATCATTGAACAATTACACTCTTCTTTTAAACGCAAAGATTTTATTGAGGCGACAGATAAGATAGACTCAATAAAGCGTATGCTAAGTACAAGTGATGGCTATTCCATTATTCCTGATTTGGCTAAACCTGGATTATTTAAAGTAACAGGAACATTAAAGATAAAATCTGAAGTTGTTCTCCCTAATAATGTTAGTTCTGTAGATGACTTGATAAGAAAGGCAAATAATAATCAAGAAACAATTCAATTAAAAATGAAAACCGTGGAAGTTAAAGCGGGAAATGAATTAATTAAAAAATTTGCAACAAATATAGAAGATGATGAACAAACAATACTAATGGAATTATATGCTTCTGAAGCCGAGATAATGGTTTCGAAACTTATTGGGGATGAAACTGTAATAAACCAAGAAAATATACTAACAATAGTTCCTCAACCATTTGCTAAACCTCGCCAAATTCTTTTGGAAACGGGTGGTTTCGCAGGAGCATCAATTAATCTTTTATTGAGATTAGAAAAAATAGAGGAACTTGTTGAAACCAATAGGATAATTTTATCAAGTCCCAACTCAAAGGAAACTCCCATTATATTCAGATTATCCATAGAAGTGCCGAAATTTATTACAGCAGAAGATAATGGTAATGCTCGTGTAATTTGTAATGATTTTGAATTATATCTTTCCGATGACGCTACAACATATCACAAGGTATTAATATATAATTTTTTGAATGAGATGAAACAGAATAATAATTTAGTTATCCGTGATTGTGAGACAGGAAAAGAAATATATATGGCAAAAGGGGTAAAATATGATTCTAAACCAGATGTGGCAACCTTAAAAAAACTATGGGAAGCAATTTATAAAATAGAAACAGCTTTTAATATTCAATTAGAGGTACCTGATAAATTTACTTTACAAGAATTGGAAAAATTAAATGAAGTTAAGTTAATTATTGAAAATGGAAAAATTAATAATATTGATAATTGTCAATGGACATTTTTATTAAATACTGAACAGGACAGAGTAGAATTGGAGAATCAAATTAAATTATTGAGTGAGCCAATTGCTTATTCTCAGGATTGTGTTTTTTGTATTTATGATAGAACGATTGATTTAGGAAAAAGAATTATTTTCTTTAAATTCTCTGGAGAAGATTTACAAAAATTGATTGATACTATTTCGGAAAGTGAAATAGGAAAGACGTTTGAACTTAATATGACAGCGGGGTTTATTTTATGCACTTTCCCGATGTTTTATGGAACAGAGGACTGGACTGTAATATCTAAAAGAGAAAATATAGATTTCTTTGATAATCAATCTAATAATGAGGGCGCAAATAATGATTAGATGTTTAAAATGTATGGATATTTGTGAGATGTTAGAATACCATGGAATTGAAATTGATAGTTTGGAACCACAAGTACAGATTGTCGGTTTTAAAAATAACGACCTTAAATGTGATAAATGCGGAGAATATTTAGAACCTAAGGAATACTACTTTGATGACGAGGAAGACGTAGAAGATTTCAAAGCTAAATATATAGATATAGCTGCGGAATATTTATCTGAAAAGATTGAGTATTGTTCACATTGTGCAGGTCAAGATTTGGAGGATTGTGTAAATACAATAAATAATAATCTTGATAATGGTGAGAATGAAATGAGTTATGAAGGTATGGATGCATATGACTTTTTGTTTGACCAAGATATTCCAGTGAGATATCGTAATGATATTTTGGAAAAACTAATATGTAATTCATGCGGTCATGGGGGGGACACGTATCATCCTAAACACAATCCTGATGGTGGCCCGTTTGAAATAAACGATAGATTTTATACAAAAGAGGAAATTGACCACTTCTATGGGGTTAATTACGATTCACTCAGTTTATTGGGAAAGCAGTATGGCATATTTTTTAGTAATGATGATTTTGCTAATTTTCAAGAATACCTCTATAGCAGCCCATTACTTGCTTATCGCCATACAACAGGCACTAAAATATTTAGCTTGTTGAATAAAATATTTAAAGACAACCAAGAGGTAGTTTGGACTATTCAAGATGGAGCAAAGGTTTATCGTGGGAGAACAAGAAAGAAGGATATTGAAAAGTTAACTCCAGATAAACTGTGGAATCCTCCTGAGGGAGAAGCTTCTCATGGTCGCTATAATTCAGTGGGTATTTCGGTTCTTTACTGTTGTGAAAATAAGGAAGGAATACCTTATGAGATTCATCCTAAACATGATGAAATGGTGGACATTGGAGAATTCGTTGTAAAAAAGAACTTGAAGCTTCTTGACGTAAGCAACTTATTTGAAATGTTTACTGGTTTTTTCAGCGAGGAAAATGTAGAAAGTAAAGCAGTAAAGAAGGCTTATTTACTAACGAACTTTATTCGTGATTGTTGCCAAGTCATCGGATATCATGGGGTAAGGTACAAAGGAGTAGGAAAAGGCAATTATTATAATTATGCTTTCTTTAATTTTAAAGCAGTTGATGATATAGATATTATGGCGAATGTGTCAGCAATTGAATATGAGATTGTTTATCGACGCAATGAATCAAAATTCAGAAATATTGGATTAGATTAAACGATAAAGAGTCAAGTCATATCGAACGTCTACTAAAGTCGATTTAAATAATGAAATGTAATTGAAATATATAGGTGGTGTGAAATGTCAAGAGGATTAACTTGTTATATTGATGAGAGTGGGAATACAAAAGATGCATTTTGGGGAATTGGAAAAAAGTCAAGTTTTGATGACCAACCTTATTTTGCATTGGGGTTAGTGGCGATAGATGATGATAAGATTAACGATTTAGAAAATCATGTTTTAGCAATGAAAGAGAGATATAGAGTTAAATCTGTTGAACTTAAAGGGAAAACTCTATATAAGAACAACAAGTTATATATAAATAGTATATTAGAATATTTATTAAATGCTGATGCGATTATTATGTGGGAAATAACAGATAAAAAATATTTTTTGATAAGCCAAATTAACAATTTTATACTCAATTATACTTTAAAAGATAAAAAAATTAAGTTTTTTCTTAAAGGCTTTGCTGATAGTCTTTATAAAATAATTGATGACCAAGCCTATTCATTGTTTTGTGAATTATGCCGCCATAGAACAGAAGAAAATTATAATTATTTTTTGCAACATTGCGAAATTTTGATTAACAATAATGATTTACCTATAAATACAGACATACATAGTTTTTATAAAACTCATATTAAAGAGATGATAGAAGAGAAAAGTGATTATAATTCATATATGAATTTTCTTCCACTTGCCGATATGAATAAAAAAGGATATTCGTGGTCATCTATTCCTAATATATCTGCCCTCACTAATCTGATTATGAGAATGAATTATAGTGCTAAGCAAAAAAAGATGGATGAAGGTAGTATAAAGTACATTCATGATGAGGAGTGTTATTTAGATGAAATTTTTTTAAAAAATATTCAACATCTATATACAATTCAAAATTCACGTAAACAAAATGAATTTTTTGAGTATAAAAATATAAATAGTGAATTTTCAAAAGATATTAACCTGGCATTTGGAAGTTCGGAAAATACAATTGGTTTACAAGTAGCTGACATTGTAACAAGTGCAGTAATTAATAATTTATTCGATTGTATAAATGAACAGGAAGGTAAAAATGAAGTTGATAAAATAGCAAAAATCACCTTGGAAAAAATGTTATCATCAATTTCTAATAATATCAATTATGTAATGCCAGATGAATTAATTAAAAAACATGAATTTCAGCTTTTAACGTCTAATTTAAAGAGATAGCATGGCCTTATGCACTTTTTATTGCACAAATTTGATGCCACGCGGTTGAGATTTGGCGAAATATATTATTTTTCGTGGTAAAACAGTTTATATCAAAATTTTCTGTATAAGGTAAAAAATATCACTACTTAGAAATGTTATTAAAAAATGATAAAAAAAAGCACCCTCCTTCTTAAGAGGGTGTTGGTGCGTATCATTATTCAGTTTCTTCAATGGTCAAAGGAATATTTTCTTCGCAATATTGTTTAACCTTCATGCAAAATTCCAATAAATCAGTGCCTTCTATATCTTGTAATGACATTTGTTCAATGATATTAGCATTATTAAATTTAATAGTTTTACCTTCTTGTAAATTTAGTTGACTATCAACTTTTTCGTAGGGTTTTAATTCAGTAATATCTATATTGGAAACACATTCTTTAATAGCTTCTAAAGTGAAATAGTTTTCTAATGCATATCTTTGTAGCTTATGACATTCTATGCTGTTGTCCTCGCAGTTCTTTGAAAATCGTGTCCTTACAACTTTGCTTCCAGGGTCGCTATCGATTAAAGCAAATACATTTTTACTTTCTTTAAAAATAGATAGGTCTAAGTACTGCATTATATCTCCACCCAAAAACCAATACCTGATATTATATTTAATACTTAGTCCTATCCATTCTAATATCTTTGCAATTACAGGTTGGTCAGTCGGTCCTTCTGTAAAAATGATTACATCTGAAACAAGATTATCTGCAACCGAATAGCCTAAATTGTATAATATTGACGATTTACTTGTTTGGTCACTAATACTTACTTGCTTATCAAAGTTAGTGTAGTAAATTTTAGCTGCAATATTTGGATTAAGAAAGATGCTTGAATGTGTAGAAATTAGAAATTGCTTTGAATTTTGTTTTCTTATAAAATCCAAAAAACGTTTTTGCATCTCAGGATGCAAATGACTTTCAGGTTCTTCAATGCAATAGAAACTATAGTCAAATACTAATATTAATGAAATCATAACTAAAACATCAGATAAACCTAAACCGCAGTTACTTGCGGTAATCCACTGGCCGTTTTTATCCTGATAATGAAGTATTAATGAATTCCCAGTATTAATAAAAATATTAAAGGAATAACCTGTTACTTTCTGAAAAGCCTCATAGATTTTCCTGTAAATTTTATAATCATTACTTTTTAAATCTTGGTTTTTTAGATAGAATAATTTATTAGTTAAACCAGTTCCATCAGGTAAAAAAGGCTTTTGCATACCAATTTGAACTTTTTCTTCTATGGTGCGTTTTGGAGGTGCATAAATTGGCTTATAAGATGTTTTTATATTTTTGAAAAAAGGTTCTAATACAGCGGTTTTGTAAGGTAATTGCAGTGAATAATTACGCAAATAAATATCCTTTTTTAGACACTCTGACATATCATTGGCTATTTCATCTTCTTGGTCTGTATACCATATTACATTATTTTTAATGACATTCTGAAGATATGTAGCAAAACAATTTTTAATATGATTTGGGTCGGGTGTAGTATATTTTACCTGTGAAGAAAAAGATGTAAATAACCATTCAAATTCACTACTGGTTACTTTCTTTCCAAGTGTCACAGCTCCATTATTGGAGACCGCTTCTAATAAAGATGTTTTGCCACTATTGTTTTTTCCACAGATTATATTAATATGTCCTAAATCATTAAGTGGGATTTCATCGACTATTCCTTTATGCTTATTAGCTTTTATATATTCTACCATCTGTATATCTCCAAACATAACATTTATTTACAATCATATCACAAATATTTAAGGTTGTGATAAAAAGTAATATCTGTTACGCTTGTACTTATATTTTGATATGTGTAAGATGGCATTAGGTAGCACGTACGTTCAAAATACATTGGGTAACGTGTTAGCTACAAAAATTATAGGTCAAGCTAAATAATATATAGATAAATTAACCGTTCAAGAACACTTTACATAATTTATTCCCAAGCTGTGGGTCGCTTGTAAAAAAAATAATCTTCTCAAATTAGTTCCGAGAAAGGTTGTGTTTGTTAAAATCTATACACAGCCTAACAGCCTATTCAATTTTTAGCTCAATATTTTGATGCCAATTTTGATGCCACGGAGTTGAAATTAGGCATTAAAATTAAAGTTATATAAAGTAGAACAAGGTTCTACAAATAAGCAATATCAATGGGTCAAGGACTCTTGTGGTTAGCATTCAATAGTTCAATAAGGCGTTGACATCGAAGAGGTCGGCGGTTCGAATCCGTTTAACCCCACCACCTACGAATATATGCACTACAAGGCTTCGTGAGCCTGTAGTGTTTTTTGTTTAGATTGATGTTACAATGTTAACATTAGGAAAAATATTAAATACGTAAATACAGTGCTTTGTATTAAAGGTGGAAATGATATGAAAACTTATGAGGTTGCTGCTGGGATTATTATTTATCAAGAAGAAATTTTGTGTATGCAAAGAAATAAAGCAAAATATGATTATATTTCTTACAAATATGAGTTTCCAGGTGGAAAGATTGAGTCTGGAGAAAGCCCACCAGTAGCATTAAAGCGTGAATTACAAGAAGAAATGGATATAGATGTTGAAGTAGAAGAAAAAGATTTTTTTATGACGATAGAGCATGAATATCCAGATTTTAGAATTAAAATGCATAGTTATATATGCAAAGTTAAAAGTAAAAAATTCGAATTAAAAGAGCATATTGATTTTAAGTGGCTAAAAAAATATGAATTAAAACAACTTAATTGGGTTGAAGCCGATATTCCGATAGTTGATAAACTAATTTTCCGAGATTCTATCACAGATAAATGATATGCTATATTGGACCTCTTGCTGGATAGAGGATTACTTGCCAGCTAGTGATATTTGCATGGTGGATCTCAGCATGAAATTGGGAGGCGTTCCAGTAGGAAGTCTTAAATATACTTTCACGATAGATCATTTACGAGAAGATATGAATAGTGAAACGTTTTCTTGAAAGTCCTGTGCAAAAATTGTGCAGAGTAATTCGATTGCGGGGCGGAAAGTACCATTGAGAGTGCCTTAAAAAGAGGTATTATTTTACATAGTGTCCGTGAGTACTTTTTAAAATAAAGGGGAATAGTGTCTTAAGATAGAAGTTCTTCCTTGCAAATTGTAATGAAGTTCTTGAAGATGGTGGTGCTCTGAAAATGAAATTAGTAAAGGGATTATACGAACAGGTTATCAATTGTGGTATAAAAAAAGAATTAGAAAGTAATGGAGAGTTACTGTCATTTGATGATGGCAACATAGACGTGGTCAGCGCAAGCAAAGTGTTGTCAGATTATATGCGAAAAGTCCTTAGGCAAGCTTTTTCATATATTGGGCACAGTGATCATGGGGCATTAGTAAATAAAATTGAAATATGTAATAAAATAATAGAACTGTTGTCTACCGAAACCCAAGATGTAGAGCTATTAGATTTGACAGTGCACGATGAAGCTAGAATGTTATATGAAGTTTTCGCAAAGTTGAATAATTCTAAAGTGATTACCGGCAAAAAAACCTTGCGCCCTCTGACGCCCTTGGTGGAAAGTTCCCTGTTCACTGGCGGACAACATGAACCTAAATTGTATTTGGAACTAAAAAAAGAAATAATTACCGCCAATACAGTAGATATTTTAGTTTCATTTATAAAATCCAGTGGTCTTAATTTGATTTATGAGGGATTAGTAGAGTTGACAAAGGAATGTCAGCTACGGGTGATTACTACCTCATATATGGGGGCTACTGAACTACGAGCTGTCCAAAAGTTAGCGATGTTACCCAATACACAGGTAAAGATTTCTTATGATACGAAACGAACGAGATTACATGCCAAGTCCTATTTATTTAATCGTGATACAGGATTTAGTACAGCATATATCGGTTCTTCAAATATGAGTAGTGCCGCTATGTCCGATGGCTTGGAATGGAATGTAAAGGTGTCAGAGTATGATGCGGTGGATATGATTCGTACCATTCGCGCTACTTTTGAGACCTATTGGCAAAGTAAAGAATTCGAAGATTTTGATTTTGAAAAATTAAATGCGGCATTATTGATAGAAAAAACTCCAGACTAT
>Ga0209123_1003032_pt1 | contig 13203 bp, 10 predicted proteins | sample BarGraIncu00431A_FD_184500 | JGI IMG/M metagenome (GOLD analysis project Ga0209123, IMG submission 184500) | Arctic peat soil microbial communities from Barrow, Alaska, USA - Barrow Graham LP Incubations 004-31A (SPAdes) (version 2) | ecosystem: Environmental > Terrestrial > Soil > Wetlands >...
TTCCCAGTCGGCACTGGGCTCGCTCAGGACGATCTCCAGGGCGAGTGTTTCGGCGCGGCGCATCAACCCGTGAGAAACAAATTAATCAAGATATGTCATTCTAAGGATTAATGAAGGAGGCCGAGACTTGCCCACCCATACCTTGAAGCATGCACCCTAGAAGCTGGAGGCACATCATGGAATACAGAAGGCTTGGCAAGACCGAATTCGACATCTCGGCCATTTCTCTTGGCACTTGGCAGGTCGGGGGGCGCTGGGGTGAAAAGTTCGACGACGCGCTGGCTGAACGGATCATCGAATCGGCCATCGAGCGCGGCGTGAATTTCATCGACACGGCCGACGTCTATAGCGACCGCGCCAGCGAGGCCGCAGTGGGCCGCGTGGTGCGGCGCGTGAAGGCGCGGCATGGCGATCGCGTGTATGTAGCCACCAAGTGCGGCCGCTTCATCAACCCCCATCTGGATGCTGGCTACACTCCGGAAGTGCTGCGGAGTTACGTTGAAACCAGTCTGAAAAACAGCGGTCTGGAAGCTCTGGACCTGATCCAGCTGCATTGCCCACCTACGCCGGTCTATTATCGCCCGGAAATCTTTGCGTTGTTCGACACCCTCAAGGCGGAAGGCAAGATCCGTAACCTGGGCGTATCGGTGGAGAAGGTCGAAGAAGCCCTCAAGGCCATCGAGTATCCGAACGTCACTACGATTGAGATCATCTTCAACATGTTCCGTCTGCGCCCCGCCGGCCTGTTCTTCCGGGAAGCGCGAGCCAAGGATGTTGGCATAATCGCCCGCGTACCTCTGGCCAGCGGGCTGCTCTCAGGGCGCTTCAATCGCGAAACGCAGTTCGGCGCAGGAGATCATCGCACCTTCAATCGCGATGGCGCCGCCTTTGACAAGGGCGAAACGTTTTCTGGCGTGGACTACGAACAGGGGCTTGCTGCTGTCGAAGCCATCAAGGCAATCTTCCCGGATGAGCCTGGTCTTGCCGCGTGGGCGCTGCGCTGGATACTGATGTTCCCTGAAGTCTCCACCGTCATACCCGGTGCATCGCGGGTCGAGCAGCTCGAAGCGAATCTCGCAGCTGCCACCCTGCGTGCATTGACGCAAGCCGAAATGGACGGCGTTGCAGCCGTCTACGAACGCTACATCAAGCCGACTGTGCATCATCTCTGGTAAGGGCTCGGCTGCAGCGGGGCCATGCGGATCGTGGTCTCGCTGTTGCCCTCGGGTGGCCGGGAAACGTGTGCCGACATAGTGTGACGGTACGTCGAAACCGAGCGGTGTTTCGTGAGCGTGTCTAAGGGTGTCAAAGACCGCTGTAGTTCTCTCAACTTGAAGCATTTGCGCAAGCAACTCTCGTTGGTCTGCCGATAGATCTTCCACTCGACAGTTCAACTGAGCCGTAGACGTGCCCTTAGAGAAGATACCTTCTTCGCGAACTAGGCGCTCCCCGCCCGCGGCCGCAAACGTGTGCTCCAGCCGCACGCTCAACGCCTCCAGCTCCTCTGCTACGGCGATACCTGTGTCTTGGTCCGCTGCCAGCAGGGTGATGTCTGCCATCGCAAGCTGCTCCGGGTCGGCAGACGGCGCCAGATCCATCATCTCTTGCGCAATGACGCCCGGTGCGTCTTCCGGCGATACCTGCACCCATCGAAGCTTGGTCAGGATGTCACCCTGCTTCGGTGGGGAAACGGGGAGGTCGCGGAACTCAGGCGGCAGATAGTCCTCTGCGAAGCGCGCCGCCAGCGCGACCATCTGATTTGGTAGCCGGTAGCTCCACGGGAACTGCCCCCCTGCCTTTCAGTCCCGAACCGACCATTTTCTCGTCAGTCGAGTACCGCGACACACCGTAGATGTCTTGCGTGCGATCGGCAACGAGCATCATCTCGCCGCCTGGTCTCAGAACCTTGCGGAGATGGCACTGAGGTCGACAATCCCCTCGTGTCCCTCCATCTGCGGTTGTATGGCGCATGAAGCGCGGTAGTACGCGCGGGGAGTCGGCTTGTACGAAGTCGTAGTCGCGAGCGACGCGACCTAGGCCGCGAGGATCTCCAGGCTCTGCGTGCCGTGTACGGGCTTGTACGGGCAGACGGCTCGCGTACCACTGCCGCTCGACGTGGAAGTGAACGTCGCGACTATCTTCGGTCTCGTCGGTCGCCTCGGTCTCTGCGAGCCAGAACTCACTGGGCCGCGCCCCGACGCGCAGCGACGACAGCGACCGATGCGACGATCTCCACCCGGCGACGAACGAATCTCACCCCACGGTATGACGACAAGGGTCGAACAGGTGCCAACGGCAACGGCCCTGTCATCCCGCAGGTGGAGAAGCAGGCGTCGGCACCGCCGATCCGCCTCGACAGAATCGCCAGAACAGACGGAATCACCTGGGCTACGGATGCGTCGTTTCTGTCGATTCTGTCAGCGAGCCCGGTGACGTCGCCTCACGCTCGAGTCCAAGAATGCCTGTTGCCGGGCGCGAACCAGTACGCTCCGAAGCGGCTTCGAACTACCGCATCCGGCTTTCGGCCGGCGAGGTCCGAACGTCATAAGACACCAGAAGCCGCCCTCTCAGGGCGGAGGTCATCCCTGCCAAACCCTGGTGCCAATAGGGTCATTTGCAGCGAAATCCTGTAGCCCCTGACCCATCCCGCGCGCCGAAATAGGACTCTGCAACCCATTCTGCAACCATCTGACCGCCAAATCGTCGTCCCGGCGCTACTGGAGCGGTAGTCCCGGCCCGTACAGGGGCATGGCTCGCGCCGCGCGCCCTCACCCGTCCCACCTATCGCGTGCCGCCGCCGTTCGTGGTGGCGAGGATGGTGCCGTCGGTGCCCACCGCCCAGCAGTGAGTGGCGTCGATGAAAGCGACGGCGTAGAGGTCCGCTCTGGTCCCCACCGCGGTGTGCCCGGAGTCCTGCGCGCTCCAGGTGGCGCCGCCGTCCGTGGTGGCGAGGATGGTGCCGTTGTCGCCCACCACCCAGCCGTGAGTGGCGTCGGTGAAGGTGACGGCGTTGAGGGACGCGGTGGTCCCCGAGGTCTGCTTGCGCCAGGGGGCGCCGCCGTCCGTGGTGGCGAGGATGGTGCCGTTGTCACCCACCACCCAGACGTGAGTGGCGTCGGTGAAGGTGACGGCGCTGAGGTAGTCGCTGCCCCCCGAGCTCTGCTTGCTCCAGGTGGCGCCGCCGTCCGTGGTGGCGAGGATGGTGCCGTTGTCGCCCACCGCCCAGCCGTGAGTGGCGTCGGCGAAGGCGACGGCGTTGAGCCCCTCGTTGATGCTCCCCGACCTCTGCTCACTCCAGGTGGCGCCGCCGTCCGTGGTGGCGAGGATGGTGCCGCCGAAGCCCACCGCCCAGCCGTGAGTGGCGTCGGCGAAGGTGACGGCGCTGAGGTAGTCGCTGCTCCCCGACCTCTGCTCACTCCAGGTGGCGCCGCCGTCCGTGGTGGCGAGGATGGTGCCGTTGTAGCCCACCGCCCAGCCGTGAGTGGCGTCGGCGAAGGTGGCGGCGCTGAGGGACGCGGTGGTCCCCGAGGTCTGCTCACTCCAGGTGGCGCCGCCGTCCGTGGTGGCGAGGATGGTGCCGCTGGCGCCCACCGCCCAGCCGTGAGTGGCGTCGGTGAAGGTGACGGCCTGGACGCTCCCAGTGGTCGTCTCCGAGCCGCACGCGACCGCCGACAGTGAAACGACGATGGCCGCCAATACGATGGCGATGGACTTGTACACGATGCCCCCTCGTCGGTGCTCTCCTTATCGGCAGCGGCGACCGTGAACGTGCGTCCATCCTTACGCCCCCGGTATGTGGCCCCCGCCGCTACCACCTTAGCACCGCGAGTGCCTCATACCACGGTTGTGTCTTCGCCTATGATCAGTGGCAACAGGAGCGTGTAGCGCAGCGCCGATGACGACAGGCCGCGCCACCGCCCCCCACCCCCGAGATCTCCGAAAGAGCCCACCATGGCCGACATCGAAGCGGCGTTCGCAGCCCTGGAACAGTTGGATGAGAAGGGCCGCAAGGCCCTGACGTTGGCCGGCGCCATGTGGGAGGAGATGTGGCGCGACGCCGTAGCGCGCGCCGAGAGGGCCGAGTGGCTGCTCGCGCGGCTCCACAAGTGGGCCGCAGACTGGGGCCTCTCCTTCGACGTGAGCAAGGCCGCCGATCATTGGGATGCCGAACACGAGCGTCAGCCCGCCATCCTCGTGCCCTGGTACGAATCACTCGTGGCGGCGAGAAACGAGGAGATCAGCGAGCTGGGCGTGCGTCTTGCGTGCACCATCCGCAGCGAGAAGAAGGTCGTGGCGCGTGCCATCGAACAACAGACCCGTGCTGAAGCAGCGGAGGCGGAACGTAACCGACTGCAGAAGGAAGTCGAGCGGCTGCGAACCGTGGGCGCTCCAGGACGGATTGCCATAGACGCAGCCCGAGCAATCGTGGCGATCCGTGAATTACGCCCGCGTTCTTGGCTCGTAGGAGCACATCGCCCGTGGCCGAGACGATCATCTCCGAGCAGCCGTTAGCTGAACCCCCTGGCTTTGGGCCGAAAGGCCGCGCCAGGCCATCATCATTCAGTAGTACGCCGCACGTAGCCGTGACGTCGTCTCCTGAGCTCGGAAGCCACAGCAGCTCTATCCGGTGGGGCTATCGGAGGGCGCGGCTCGTGGCGTCGCGTGGCGCCCGTGTAGTGTGCCAGAGCTTGTCTTGAAGGTCCGTCAGAGCTCGCCGGCCGGCGTGGCGCCGGGGATCGCGAGGTGATGCCCGCGCCGGCCTCGTTGCCGTGGTTGTCGGGCTACCAAGACGCCGGCGAGAGCCCGTCCGGGGAGGTGAGACCGGCTTGAAGGCAAGGATCGGTGGATTCGGGCTAAGTACACTAGAGAAGTAGGGCTACAGGGGTAGGCGGGTCGCTCGGCCCGGCTCACAACTGGCGTAATTCAATGGAGAATCCGTCTGGGTCCTTGATCTCGGCCCTGCGCGACCCGCCGCCGGTCTCTCGAGGTTCAAGGGAGGCGCGGACGCCTTTCCCTTCCAGATATGCCAAAGCCTCATCCATGTTCTCGACCTCGATGGCCATCATGCGGTAGCCCACGTAAGGGCCGTCGGAGGGCAGGTCCGCCGCCCCCTCGATGTCGAGTAGCTCGAGCGTGGTGTCGCCCAGTTCCAGGAAGATGATGTCGCGGATAGGGTGCACATCCACGGTGATCCGGCTCCTCCCCTTGAAGCCGAGAACATCCGTGTAGAAGGAGATCGAGCGATCGAAGTCGACGGGCGTGATCTCGATGTGGTCGATGCGTCGGAACATGGTCATCTCGTTATCCTCCTCGTAGCAGTGTGCGAACGGTGTGGAAGCCGCGCTCGGGTCGGGGCGCGAGGCTGCGCTTGATCTCCACGGAGCTGAGGCGAGCAGGTTTTCGATGACAAAGCCCTCCCAGCTGGCGCCAACCACGGGATGGCCCAACGATCATGTGTGCAATCATGGAGTTGTATTATCCGATTTGCAAGGTGAGAGCGCCGTCTCGTACGTCAGTCCGAACACCGTGTCCGTTAGCCAACGTCGGAACAACTCGTTGTCCATGAATTGCTTGAAGAGCTCGGTGTCGTCCTTGAGCACGGCGGTCATCACCCGGGTGAGCGCCTTGTCGTCCTCGATGCAGGCGTTCTGTTTGTCCGAGTTCTTCTGGGCGTTCTGGTAGGCGGTGTCGGCGGCGACCCGAGCCGGGATGTCCTCGGTGATGAGCTTGTGCGCCCGGGCGGGCGCGTCCCCGACGAGGCGGCGACGTCCGCAACGCCGCCCGCTGTGTTCTGGTGTGCCCCGCGGACACAGGCCGGCCTCCCCGCCGGTCGCTCGACTGCCGTGTCGCGTCGCTGAGCTCAACACGGGACAGTACGCAGCGCCGGGGGGAGACGTTGCGGTTAGTATCTGAATTCGCAGGAAATAACACTGTTGTGATGGTGACAACGCTCGTATGGTCCGTTCCAGCCTTCGGCCACGATGCCCGCTGGCGGCGGTCCCAGACGAAGGAGAAGGAGAGGCGCGACAATGGCGAAGATCCTCTGTGTCCTCTATCCGGACCCTGTCGAAGGGTATCCCAGCACCTACCCGCGCGCAGACATTCCCGTCCTTGAGCGTTACCCCAACGGGCAGATGCTTCCCACACCGAAAGACATCGACTTCACGCCCGGGCAGTTGCTGGGCAGCGTGTCCGGCGAGCTCGACTTGCGGAAGTTTCTCGAGAGTCAGGGCCACACGCTCGTCGTGACCTCCGACAAGGATGGCCCCGACTCGATCTTCGAGCGCGAGCTGGTCGACGCCGACGTTGTCATCTCGCAGCCCTTCTGGCCGGCGTACTTGACCGCCGAACGGATCGCCAAGGCCAAGAACCTGAAGCTGGCCATCACCGCCGGCATCGGCTCGGACCACGTCGACCTGCAGGCGGCCATGGAGCACGGTCTGACCGTCGCCGAGGTGACGTTCTCGAACAGCATCAGCGTCGCCGAGCACGTCGTGATGGCGATCCTCGCGCTGGTCCGCAACTACATCCCCTCCTATGAGTGGGTCGTGAAGGGCGGCTGGAACATCGCCGACTGTGTGCAGCGGTCTTACGACCTGGAGGGCATGACGGTGGGGACGGTCGGCGCCGGCCGCATCGGGCTTGCCGTGCTGCGCCGTCTCAAGCCGTTCGACGTGAAGCTGCACTACACAGACAAGCACCGGCTAGACGGCAACATCGAGCGCGAGCTTGACGTCACGTATCATCCGGACGCCGAGTCACTGCTGCGCGTGTGCGACGTCGTGACCATCAACGCACCCCTGCATCCCGAGACCGAGGGCCTCTTCGACGACGAGCTCATCGGCAAGATGAAGCGCGGCGCGTACCTGGTGAACACGGCCCGCGGCAAGATCTGCGACCGTGACGCGGTCGTGCGCGCTCGAGAGCGGGCAGCTCGCGGGCTATGCGGGAGACGTCTGGTTCCCCCAGCCGGCGCCGCAGTCGCATCCCTGGCGCACCATGCCCCACCACGGCATGACGCCGCACATCTCGGGATCGTCGCTGTCCGCCCAAGCGCGCTATGCGGCCGGCACGCGGGAGATCCTCGAGAGCTTCTTCGCCGGCACGCCCATCCGTGAGGAGTATCTCATCGTCGACAAGGGCGAGCTGGCCGGAGCGGGGGCGCACTCCTACACGGCCGGCAACGCGACGAGCGGTCTGGAGAAAGTTGCCTGAGCTTGTTCGCATCCTCGACGACGACGATGCGCCGGCAACTCTCGCCTTCCTGCGGCGGCACCTGAAGGCGAGGGCTCGTGAGCTCGTGGGAGGAGGCTGACGGGTCATCACACTCCGCGCACAGGTGCTAGGACTGCAGCGCGCGGGCGCAGAAGACGAACGAGACGCAGCCGCGCTGACTTCGTCGTCGTAGCAGTCAGTCACAACGAACCTCTGCCAACCCCACGTAGTCACGCGCATTTGGGTTGCAGAATGGTTGCAGCCTGAGGCCGGGTGAGAGGGTGGGGAGCAGGATCTCCCTGCAAATGACTGGTGGGCGCACCTGGGTTCGAACCGGGGCCCGTTTTCCCCGTCAGTCGCTGACGGGGACCACCTCAGCGCGCGCCGGCTCCTCTGCAGACGGGCCCATATCCTGCTCGGGCAGGTCGACCCGCGGCAGCCACTGGAGCCATCTCGGCAGATACCAGTTCCACTCGCCGAGAAGCACCATGGTGGCTGGCACGATCACCATCCGGACGATCGTCGCGTCCAGGAGGATCGCGATCGAGAGACCGACGCCGAACTCTTTGATGATCGGATCGCCGTTCAGGATGAAGCTGGCGAAGACTGTGATCATGATCAGGGCCGCGACCGTGATGACCCGGGCGCTGGTGCCGACGCCGGAGCGCACGGCTTCGTGCGACCCCTCCCCGGCCGCGTGGGCCTGGAAGATCTGGCTGATGAGGAACACTTCGTAGTCCGTGGACATCCCGAAGAGGACGGCGAACATCAGCAGCGGTACGTAGCTCGCGATCGGTACGGTCCCATACGGATTCGAAAGCCCAACCAGGCTTAGCCCCCACCCCCATTGGAACACGACGGTGAGCACCCCAAACGAGGCGCCGACGGCGAGAAGGTTGCAGAGGATCGCCTTGAGGGGCACGAGCATCGAGCGGAACGCCACCAGGAGGATGAGGAAGCTCAGCGCGAGCACCGTGCCGATGACCAGCGGCAGTCGCCGTGAGATGAGCGCCGCGAGGTCGTCATAAGCTGCCGTGACGCCGCCCACATACGCCGTGACCCCGGCGCCTCGCGTGGCCTCGGGGATGACCGTGCCGCGAAGGCGTTTCACAAGGTCGGCGGTCGCGGGATCGGCCGGGCGCGTCGTGGCCGTGACGGCGAACACGGCCGCGCTGCCGGTCCTGTTGACCCGGGGCGGCGCTACGGACGCCACACCGGCCGTCCGGGCCAGCGCGTCCTGGAGCCGCACGACGCGGGGGTCGGTGGCGCGGGGCTGCCCGCCGGCCTTGGTGAGCAGCTTCGTGAGCTCGGCCTTCAGCGTGAGCGCCTTTTTGGCGTCCCTCTCGAGCTGACGCTTCTGCTGCCTGAGGCGCCGTGCTTGGCGTTCGAGGACCCGGACCTGGCTCTTCAGGGAGTCGCCCTGCGCCGTCAGCCGGTCGACCTGCGCCTGGAGCGCCGCGCCCTGCGAGCTCAACGCACTCGCCTTCGCTATGAGGGCGCGGCCCTGAGCTTCGAGGCGCTTCGCCTGCCGCGCCAGCGGCGCGGCGTCCTTCTGCAAGGCAGCGATCTGCGCCTGCACCGCCTGTGCTTGCGCCGCGAGGGCGGCGAGCTCGGCCTGCAGCTGGGCTATCTGGACCGGGTCCTGTGAGGCGGCGATCTCCTGCTGCACCTTGGCGATCTGCACCGCCAGTGCCTGGCCTTGCACGGCCAAGGTCTGCAGCTTGGCCGTCAGGCGCGCCTTCTCCGCCGTCAGCCGAGCTTTCTGGCCGAGCAGCTGTGACTGCTGCCGCCGCAGCGTCGCCGCCTGTGCCTGAAGCGAGCTTCGCCGGACCTCCAGCGCGGCCGCCTGCGCCTGAAGACCGACCTTCTCGGCCTCGAGGACGGCCCGCCCCTTCTTGAGCGCCGCCGCCCTTTTCTCGAGCCTCCGCCGGCGGGCCTCGATCCGCTGCTTCAACCGCTCCGCTTCGTCGCGCTTGGTCGTGTAGGCGGCGCTCGGGGCAGCAGCCGGCCGGAACTCGGCGGCGACGAAGAGGCGACCGCTGGCGCCGGGACCGAGGCCGGCTGAGATCAGGTCGAAGGCGCGCCGCTGGGTCGTGGACGTGGACGCCACGCCGACGTCCTCCTGCCCGAGCGTCAGCGTCAGCGTCGGCGCCATCAGCGGCACGAGCACGAGGAGAGAGGCGATGAGGGCGACCCAAGGGTGCCGGGTGACGAGGCCGGCCCAGCGCGCCCAGACGTTCTCGCCGGCCGCTTCCGCCTCCGGACGTCGGCGTCCGGGGAGCCGCACGGCGTCGATGCGGTGACCGAGCAGCGCGAGGATCGCCGGCAGCAGCGTGACGGCCGTGAGGACCGCGACGAGCACGACGATGGCGGCCGCGTAGCCCATAGCGCCAAGAATGGGCACTCGCGCGACCAGAAGCGAGAGCAGCGCGATGATGACGGTCCCGCCGGCAAACACCACCGCTGTTCCCGACGTGGCCATGGTGCGAGCGATGGATTCCTCAACGCCCTCGCCGGCGTGGAGCTGGTCGCGGTGACGGAAGACGATGAACAGCGCGTAGTCGATGCCGACACCGAGCCCGATCATCGTCGCCAGCGTGGGAGCGACGTCCGGGATCGCGACGGCGTGACCGAGCAGGCCGATGAGGCCGATTCCGGTGACCAGGCCGACCAGCGCGGTCACGACCGGCATACCGGCGGCGGCTAGGGCTCCGAAAGTGAAGGCCAGGATGATGATCGCCGCCACGATGCCGATCAGCTCGCTGCGTCTGGACTTGGTCTCCGACAGCCTGACGCCGAGGACGCCGCCGGCTTCCACCTGGATACCCGCCCTGCGCGCGGGACCAGCAGCAGCGAGGATCTTGCTCGCCAGCTCCCGCGTGACCTGGCCGCCGTTGGCATCGAGGAGCACCTGGGCGATGGCCGTCTTGCCGTCCGCGCTCATGAGAGTCTTGCCTGCGCGGGAGAAGGGACCGATGACGCTGGAGACGTGGGCCGTGTGGGTGATGTCGCTGAGCGAAGCCTGGACGGCCCGTTTGCTCGCAGCGTCCGTGAGCGTGCCGCGGGATGCGTGGAAGACGATCGGACTCTGTCCGTTCTGCTGCGGCGGGAACTCCCGGCTGAGGAGGTCTGAGGCGCGCTGGGCGTCCGTCCCGGGCAGCCTGATGTCGTTGTTCGTGCGCGCCCCGAACACGAGCACGCCCGCCGCGACGGCGGCGACGACGAACGCCCAGACCAACAGGGCGAGGTACCTGCGTCTCACGCACACGGCGCCGAGGCGATAGAGGAGTCTAGACATGGTGGCGCCCACCTCTCTTGGGGGCTCCACGATAGGGCCCGCCAAGAAAAGTGTCAACTCTGCCATTTGTCAGGACTGACGTGTTACACTGCTGGCATGAGTGACGCTCCCCACACGGGTCTGCGCGAGCGCAAGAAAGCCGCGACGAGGGAGGCGCTCCACGAAACAGCCCTGCGCCTCTTCGCGGAGCGCGGCTACCGCGCCACGACCGTCGCCGACATCGCCGAGGCCGCCGACGTCTCGGTGCGCACCTTCTTCCGGTACTTCAGATCGAAGGAGGACGTCGCGCTGCAGGACGTCAGCCGACTCTTGCCTCAGTTCGAGGAAGCGATCCAGGGGCGCCCACCGTCTGAGCCGCCCCTGCGAGCCCTGCTCAACGCGTTTCTGGCCGTCGCGGAGAGCGCTGAAGCACCACAGCTCGCCCTTCTTTACAGCGGGCCGCCGATGTCCTGGTCCACGCCGTCGAGGTGGTCTGGGGCCCGCGTCCTGACCACGCTCGAGTCGGCCGTGGCTTCGGCGCTGCTCTCGCGACCAGGAGACCCAGCGGAAGCGGAGGATGCGCGGCGCTTCCGCGTCCTGGTCGCCGCCCGCGCCGGGCTCGCCGCGTTCCGCTCCGCCCTCATCCGGTTTCACGAGCTCGGCGGCGTCGAAGCCCTGCCCGTCTCGCGCTTCGTGGCGCTCGTGCGCGACGCGTTCGGTCTTCTGGAGGATGGGTGTCGCGATCCATCTCAGCAGTGACGCGCAGCGTCCGGGTCGTCATCGCCGCCCCGAGGGGGCCCGGCAACCCTCGCGCAGAGACGGGGCATGGGCGCATCGCTCGGCGGGGAAGACTGCTTCTGCCATGGATCTCTCCTCGGCCAACAAGGGCCGTGCGTCGGCCCGCCTGAGTCGCGCCGCGGCGCGCGCGCGCCTCGTGACCCGCCTCGCGCGGGCCCGCTCACGCGGCCGTCCCCACACCCTGAGTCACCTCGTGACCACGCGCTGCAACGGCCGCTGCCAGACCTGTCTGTGGCGCGACCCCGGGCTCACGGAGCTCGACACGGAGACGGTGAAGTGGCTGTACGGCGAGGCCGGTCGTGCCGGCCTGGCGCAGCTCGTGGTGTGGGGCGGCGAGCCACTGCTCCGGCAGGATCTGCCGGAGCTCCTGCTCGCCGCCCGCCGCGCCGGGCTGCTCACGACTCTCATCACGAACGGCTGGTTCCTGGGCGAGCGGTGGCGGGAGCTGCGCGGCCGGGTCGACGCGCTCATCCTCAGCCTCGACGACGCCGGCCCCGCGCACGACGCCCTCCGCGGCCTCCCGGGCCTCTACGAACGGCTGGAGGCCTTTGTGGCAGCCGTCCGCGGCGACCCGCTGCGGCCGACGCTCCTCGTCAACACGGTGCTGTCGATCCTCAACCGGGGGGCGCTGGCGCGGGTCGCTCCCGTCGCCGCGCGCTGGCAGGCCGGGCTGTACTTCTGCCCCATGGAGACCGGGCTGGTGACGTCGATGGGCGTCGCCGCTCCGCTCGCCGACCTGGCCCTGCCGGCGGAGGAGCTCCGCGCGGCCGCCCAGACCGCCGCCGCGCTCAAGAGCGCCGGCTTCCCGATCCTCGCTTCGCGACCCTACCTGGAGCTCCTGGCCCGCGACCCCGAGCTGCGGGGTTACACGTGCCGCGCGCCTCGGGCCCGTCTCACGGTCGGCGCCGACGGGAGCGTGCGGGACTGCAGTCACATCGACCGCCCCCTGGCCGACGTGCGCGAGCTTCGCGCCGCGGGCGAGCCGCTGTCGCGCGTGTTCCGTCTCCCCGGCTACCAGCGGATGCTCGAGCGGTCCGCCTCCTGCACGAAGTGCAACAACCCCGATGTGATCGAACTGTCCTGGCTGTGGGACCTCCGCCCGGCCATGCTCCGCAAGGTGGCCGAGCTCACCTCGCTGTAGCCGGTGCTCGGCATCCGAGAGACGGTTCGGGGCCAGGACGCCGAGATCGCTCCGGCTTCCGAACGTCAGCGGCGAGCGCCGCCTGGACCTGGGTGGCCGGCAAGATCGGAGGATCGTTGCCGGCTGCCGACGTCACGCTCCGGGCAGCCGATTTCGTGGTTACGCTGGGCTTGCTTACTCTGCTCTTCGCGGCCCTCTTCCGCGTCGCGGCGAGCGCCAGGCCAGATTGGGCCGATCTGTGGCTCGGCGCGTTCGTCACGGCGCTGCTCTTCAACGTCGGGCGCCTGGCCATCGGCCTGTACCTGGGCCGAAGCACGACCACAGCGTCCTTTGGAGCGGCTGGCTCCGTCGTCGCCCTGCTGCTCTGGATGTACTACTCAGCGATGATCATGTTCTTCGGGGCTGAGTTCATTCAAGTGCACACGCGACGGCATGGGCGGCGGCTCCAGCCGAAGCAACGAGCCGTCCTCTTGAGGGAGGAAACAGACCGGCGCTCGGCTGCATGATCGGCAGGGGCGCGGGGCTGCATAGTCGCACCAGCCATTCGCGGCGCCGCAGTCAGAAGATCAGTTGCTCGGCCCGGGGCCTGGGGTCGCGTTCGGTCATGGCCTCCAGCCTATTCGACTGGTCCGCAGCGGACCGTTGATCCTGGCCGTGCCGATGGGCGTCATCGATCACAGCACCTCTCCTGCCGCCGAAACGGCGGCTTCGGGAAGCGGCCCGATCAGGCGGCCGAGCTCCTCCAGGCGCTCGGGTCGCGTCACGACGACGA
>Ga0209123_1003035_pt1 | contig 13201 bp, 12 predicted proteins | sample BarGraIncu00431A_FD_184500 | JGI IMG/M metagenome (GOLD analysis project Ga0209123, IMG submission 184500) | Arctic peat soil microbial communities from Barrow, Alaska, USA - Barrow Graham LP Incubations 004-31A (SPAdes) (version 2) | ecosystem: Environmental > Terrestrial > Soil > Wetlands >...
AAATTTACGGTGGTCAATTTGCAAAAGCAGGTAATATCATAGTTCGTCAACGAGGTACAGTTCACCACATTGGTCAAAACATTGGTATGGGTAAAGATCATACGTTGTTTGCATTGATCGACGGTATCGTAGAATTCAGAAAAAAGAAAGACAACAAGTCATTTGTTTCTGTAAAACCTATCGAAGTCTCTGCTAATTAAGCAATAACCGATACGCATCACACATAAATCTCCTGTTGTTTTACCGTCGAGTAAAATTGCGGGAGATTTTTTATTTAGACAAAAGAACTAAGACTTGATTTGCAATTGTAAATTGTAAATTATTAAATTGTAAATTGTATTATGTTGACACTCAGATATATCACCGAAAATACCGACGAAGTGATTGCCCGTTTGGCAAAAAAGAATTTTGATGGAAGCGTTGTTATTGCTCAGGTAATTGAATTAGATAATGCCCGTAAGGCAGCTCAGGTTCAGGTTGACAATGCTTCAGCAGAAATGAATAATCTGTCGAAAGAAATCGGACTGCTTTTCAAACAAGGAAAACAGGATGAAGCGGCTAAAGCGAAGGAAAGAACGGTCGAATTGAAAGAAACGATTAAACAAATTGGAGATCAACAAACTGAAGCAGAACGAAAATTAAACGATTTGTTGGTTCAGATTCCAAATTTACCACACGAAAGCGTTCCGGCGGGAAAACACGCTGAAGATAATTTGATTGAACGTACAGGCGGTGAAATGCCAACGTTGCCAGCGGATGCTGTTCCTCACTGGGATTTGGCAAAAAAATATGATCTGATTGATTTTGAGCTGGGCGTGAAAATTTCAGGTGCAGGATTTCCGGTTTATAAAGGAAAAGGCGCGCGTTTGCAACGTGCTTTAATTAATTTTTTCCTTGACAATGCGCGTGAGGCCGGTTATTTGGAAATACAGCCGCCTTATGTAGTGAATGCAGCTTCCGGCTACGGCACCGGACAATTGCCGGATAAAGAAGGACAAATGTATCATTGCGATTTGGATGATTTATATTTAATCCCGACGGCTGAAGTTCCGGTAACTAATATTTATCGCGATGTGATTTTGAACGAAAGTGAATTACCCATCAAAAATACAGCTTATTCAGCTTGTTTTCGTCGTGAAGCCGGTTCTTATGGTAAAGATGTTCGTGGGTTGAATCGTTTGCACCAGTTTGACAAAGTGGAAATTGTTCAGATTCAGCATCCGGATAAATCGTATGAAACATTGGATCAAATGGTAAATTACGTGCAAACACTGGTTGAAAAACTAGAATTGCCCTGGCGTATTCTTCGTCTTTGTGGTGGAGATATGAGTTTTACATCGGCGTTGACATTTGACTTTGAAGTTTATTCAGCGGCTCAGGAGCGCTGGCTGGAAGTAAGTTCGGTATCAAATTTTGAAAGTTATCAGGCCAACCGATTAAAATGCCGCTTCAAAGGTGGTGATAAAAAACCTCAGCTTTGTCATACATTGAACGGAAGTGCTATGGCTTTGCCAAGAATTGTAGCTGCATTGCTTGAAAATAATCAAACTCCGGAAGGAATTCGTATTCCAAAAGCATTGATACCGTATACCGGATTTGAAATAATTGATTAACTCGATAACTCTTAATCCCTAAAGGGTAATTAATTACAACTTATATTTTAGTAAAATTCAATTTAACCCCATACTTCTTCAGAGGTTTGGGGTTTCTCAACATACCATAAACATGGTATATAAAAATACCCCATCAGTGCGATTGTGAATACAGTTTAAACCTTGTATTTTTGCATCAATAAAATCCATAACTTATCAAACAACCAACTAAACATAAATTTTATGGCAAAAATTGCAAAAGACCTAACAGCATTAATAGGCAATACACCATTGGTGTATCTTACGAATTACAGCTCCAATAAGAACTTGATAGCTACCATGATTGCAAAACTTGAATCATTTAATCCGGCAGGTTGTGTAAAAGAACGTATTGCTTTGGCAATGATTGAAGATGCTGAAAAAACAGGAATTTTAAAACCAGGAATTGAAATTATTGAACCAACAAGCGGAAATACTGGTATTGGGTTGGCTATGGTGGCTGCTATTAAAGGATACAAGCTTACACTTACCATGCCCGAAACTATGAGCGTTGAACGACGCAATTTATTAAAAGCTTTTGGTGCTAATTTAGTGTTGACACCTGGAGCAAACGGAATGAAAGGTGCCATTTCACGAGCATTGGAACTTCATGAAGAAAATCCGGCATCGTTTATTCCTCAACAATTTGAAAACCCATCGAACCCCGAAGTACATAAACGAACTACCGGAGTTGAAATCTGGACAGACACTGATGGTAAAGTGGATATATTTGTAGCAGGAGTTGGTACTGGCGGAACAATAAGTGGAGTAGGAGCATACCTGAAAGAAAAAAATTCGCTAATAAAAATCGTTGCAGTAGAACCGGCCGATTCTCCCGTCCTCTCAGGTGGAGTTCCTGGACCTCATAAAATTCAGGGTATTGGTGCAGGATTTATTCCAAAAAACTTCAACCCAAACGTAGTCGATGAAATTATACAGGTAAGCAACGACAATGCGATTCTCACTTCACGACAATTGGCCCAACAGGAAGGTTTGTTGGTTGGTATTTCTTCTGGTGCCGCTGTTTTTGCTGCTACCGTGATTGCCCAACGTCCAGAAAATAAAGGAAAAGTAATTGTTACTTTACTTCCAGACACCGGCGAACGCTACTTGTCAACACTGCTTTATGCATTTGAAGAATACCCATTATAATTTACGATTTAAATTTAAAAAACTAAAAATACAAAAAAATGTCAGACAATAATTACAAATTCGAGACGCTGCAGGTGCATGCAGGTCAGGTAGTGGACGGAACAACCAAAGCGCGTGCAGTTCCTATTTATCAAACAAGTTCGTACGTATTCGACGATGCAGCCGATGGAGCTGATTTATTCGCATTACGTAAATTCGGTAATATCTATACACGTTTGATGAATCCGACTACAGATGTATTTGAAAAACGCATTGCTGCACTTGAAGGTGGAGTTTCAGCTTTAGCTACTTCCTCAGGCCAGTCTGCTCAGTTCATTGCCCTGAATAATATACTGGAAGCCGGAGATAATTTTGTTTCTACTTCACATCTATATGGTGGAACATATAATCAGTTCAAAAACCAGTTTAAACGCTTAGGCGTGGATGTAAAATTTACTGCCGACGATAAACCGGAAACTTTCGAAGCGTTGATTGACAACAAAACCAAAGCACTTTATCTGGAAACTATTGGTAATCCTGATTTAAATATCCCCGATTTTGAAGCTGTGGCTGCAATAGCCGATAAACATGGCATTCCGCTTATCGTTGATAATACATTTGGTGCCGGCGGTGCAATTTTCCGTCCATTGGATCATGGAGCAAGTATTGTAGTGGAAAGTGCTACCAAATGGATAGGGGGTCACGGAACTTCGTTGGGCGGTGTGATTGTAGACAGCGGCAAATTCAATTGGGGAAATGGTAAATTTCCAGCCTTTACAGAGCCATCAGACAGTTACCACGGCTTAATATTCTGGGATGTATTTGGTTTCAACGGTCCGTATGGCAACATTGCGTTCAACATTCGTGCTCGTGTAGAAGGTCTTCGTGACTGGGGAAACACTATTAGCCCTTTCAACTCGTTTCTGTTGTTACAAGGTTTGGAAACGCTTTCTTTGCGCGTTGAACGTCACGTTCAGAACGCATTGGAACTGGCAACATGGTTGGAAAAACATCCTCAGGTGGAATATGTAAACTATCCGGGATTAAAAAGCAGTCCATATCATGAATTGGCCAAAATATACCTGAAACGCGGTTTCGGAGGTGTACTTTCATTCAAACTTAAAGGTGAAGCTGAAAAAGCCGATGAGTTGATCAACAGTCTGAAATTAATCAGCCATCTAGCTAACGTCGGAGATGCAAAATCGTTGATTATTCACCCGGCAGCTACTACACATGAACAACTTTCAGCGGAAGATAAAATATCAGCAGGTGTATTCCCCGGATTATTACGTATTTCGGTGGGTATTGAAAATATTATCGATATTAAAGCTGATCTTGAACAGGCATTTGTTGCCATCAAATAAAATAGATATTAGTAAGTTTAATTTGTAAAAAAGCATCTTGATAAATCAAGATGTTTTTTTTTATAGGGTTACATTATCTCTCCGCTTCCAACACAAATCTTCGATTCAGCATCATATACTACACCAAATTGTCCTGGAGCAATTCCTTGCAGTTTTTGGTTGGAAACCAACTGATAACCTTCAGTCGTTTTATGAATTTTACCTTTAGTAAAGTCAGGTGTATGGCGAATTTTAAAAGTCACATCCGATTCATTTAATTCAGTCCAAGGATTTTCAGAGATGAAATGAAAGTCATGCATAAAAAACTCATTTCCGTATTGTGTTTCAACATCATAGCCTTTTGAAGCATAAACAATATTTCCGGGCACGTCTTTTTTAATTACATACCACGGTCCACCCGAAAGTCCAAGACCTTTCCGCTGCCCAACTGTATGAAACCAATATCCTTTATGTTTCCCAAGTATTTTCCCAGATTCAAACTCCACAATCGGACCTTCTTTTTCGCCTAAATACCGTCTAATAAAATCATTATAATTAACCTTTCCCAGAAAACAAATTCCCTGACTATCCTGTCGTTTGGCACTTGGAAGATTAGCTAAATCAGCTATAGTTCTCACTTCACTTTTCATCAAATGACCAATAGGAAATAATAGTTTTGAGACTTGTAAATAATTGATTTGAGCAAGAAAATCGGTTTGGTCCTTTATAGGATCCTTAGCTGTTCCTAAGGATATTTTCCCATCTTTCTCTATAGTTGTTGCATAATGGCCAGTTGCCGTTTTATCAAACTCTTTACCTACTCGTTGTTCAAAAACTCCGAATTTAATAAGCTTATTGCACATGACATCGGGATTAGGCGTCATGCCTTGCTTCACTTTTTCAATCGTGTACGAAACAACATTTTCCCAATAGTCAGCATGTAAATCTACGACTTCCAATTTGCATCCATATTTTCGTGCAATAAGTGAAGCCATCTCAATATCTTCCTCGGATGAACAATGAAGCAATTCATCATCATCCATTCCGATTTTTATATAAAACAAGGTTGGTGTATACCCTGCTTCTTTCAACAGATGTACAACAACCGAGCTATCTACTCCTCCCGACAATAATGCTGCTATATTCATTTAACCTTCAACTTAACAACTACAATTTTAAATATAATATTCCGCTAAATCTACAATTCCAGCACGCATAGCATATTTTGTAGCTTCGTGCACATTGTTAACTTCAATTTTCCTGAAAATATTTTTCCTGTGCGTCATAATTGTATGTATACTCACAAATCGTTTCACAGCAATCTCTTTTGTCGTTTTGCCTAGTGCCATTTCTTTTAATATTTCCTGTTCTGTTATCGTCAGAATCTGTTTAGGATTCAGATTATTTTGAGTTTTATTGCTATTAATCAATATATTGCTAACATAATTGCAAATATATCGCATTCCTTTAAGAGTGTCCTTGAATGCTCTTAAAATTTCTTCTTTAGTAGAATCCTTCATCAATACACTGAATGAATGCGTATTATAAAGCAATATACGTAAAAAATCATTACTTAATTCATCTGAAAACAAAATCCAGTCTATGTGCTCATATCGTGATTGTAAAATCACCAGATCGTTCACACTTTCAAAATCGAAAAGAGTATAGTCTAATATTACCAATGAATCAGGAAATTCAGTCAATACAGAAATCAACTCCTTTTTATTTTCAACTTCAACTAAGTTCAATACTTCATTATGATTTTGAAGAATGTAAAACCACCCTGCTTTAGAAATATCCTGATTATCTGCAATTAATACTTTTCTCATCTTGAATCTTATTTTTTGAAACAAAAATATCTTGGATACAAAATTACAGATTATATGTGCCTTTTCATCATAAACATAAAAAGAGACGACAAAAGTCGTCTCTTTTAAGTTTTATTACTTTGGCATATCTCAAATTTAATATTCCCAAAGGTCTTCTTCAAAATTCAACAATTCTGTTTCAATTCGTTTTTGTTCTTTGCGAATTTTGTTTGGATTAACCGAAACTTCTAATAACATTCTGTTAAACATGTTACTATCACCTAATAAATAACTCGAATATAATTTTTGAGCGAAAAAATCATCATAAGTTAACCGTTGAGCATCATTCCCATTTGGAATTATATATTGTTTTGCCAAAGTTGGTCTCAGTTCATCAAATGCAAACCAACAAAGTACAGATTCCTGAAAATATCTAAAAGATTCAACTGATTGAGTATTGTCAGGATGCAATGCATATAAAGGTGCAATTGCCATAATTTTAGAATACATTCTAGACGTATGTTTATCAAAAAATACCACTTCCTGGATCAAAAATTTAAATTGGTTTTTTACATATTTATTATACATATCGTTAACGATAGTCGATTGCTTAGTAACTGGATTAACCTTAATAAGATTGTATTCATTGTTATTATCATAAGCAAATACTTTTGACAATTCTTCACCTTCAAGGCGAAGACTATCTTCAAATATTGGCTTAATATCACGTGCACCACGTTTATAAACTGGCACTCCTTTACAAATTGCATCTAACATCAATCGAAATAAACTACGATATTGATCGTTTGCACGCATTGGAAAATACATTTGATAATTTTGTTTTTCGCGCATATCTATCACGCGGTAAACTTCTCTTGACCATACAACGTCATCCCAGCGATGATTAACAGTCACCAGTGTATCTGCAAGAGCATCCAATTCAGTGGTTTGAATATTTATATTTCCTTTTTTATCAAAAAAGGGAACTATTTTTTCTTGTGCAACCAAAAATTCAGGAACAATTGTCAAAAGTATGACAAATGAAACTATCCAATATCTTTTCATATTATATATATTTAGTTATTCAATAATATTTATATATCTAAATTTGTATTTGAATTAAATTTAAAGTTCTTACTTTACCATCAGGACCAATAGCTTTAATATTTTTCAACGTTAACATTTCACCGCCTTCAAGTTTATCTATATCCGATAACATTCTGGGTGTAAACCGTGAGTTATTTGAAGCAACAGAACCAAAAATTGTTACCATTGAGAACGATGTAACGGTAAAATTAGCCTTAATCAATTCATCCTGACCATAACTTGCAATTAGAGAAACACCGTCGGATTTCAATAATCTTTTAGTTAATGTACCATCTTGTATCAATCTTGGAATTCCTCCTGCATCGTTGTATTGTAAATATGCATTCGGATTAGGTAAATATTTAACCCTGTAAACCCCGCCTCCCATTGGTAAATCTTTACCATCAATTTTGGCAAATACTGTTATATTTATCTCTCCATCTTGGGTTGGCTTAACAATAAATTTACCACCTATTTTTTGTAGAGTTCCTCCAGCAACTTTTACAGATACATTTTCCGCCGCAACTCCAGGAACAGAAATGCCGAATTTATTATCAATTCCTTTATATACTACATTCAAAGCTTCGTTTGAAATTGTAGCTGATGGATCACCTACAATATAATCGCTCTTAAAAGGATAATTTCTAACAGTTCCATCATTCATTGGTAACTTTATAAAGCCCGAATAAGTGAAAGATCCTGATGTCAAACAGTTAACTTCATATAATCCCTTTTTGTTAATTTGACCTGAGCCTATATAATATTCAGGAACTTTTGTTGAATCTATTGCTGAAAGTACTATTTGTGAGCTATATTTACCACCACGAATTACATATCTTGAATTTGGTACTACCAATGCGCTAACTTTATTGACTCTAAAATCACGAGCATCTGTTTGACTCTTTAAAAATTGAACAATCTCAGCTTCAGAATTACGAACATCACTTTGGTATTTAGTAAGCACTGTTACTACTGCTGAAACAGGCATCATTTCAAACATTGCATCTTCCCAAGGCTTACCATCTTTTCCTTTCGAAGTTGAGAAGATAGATGCATACATTTTTTGTTTACCTGGATTTCCGTCGGACAATTTAATTAATAAATTTCTATATTCTTCGATTTTTAATTTCAACTTATTGCCATGTCCTCCTACAATTCCGTATTGTCCGGCTTTATCAAGATTATCTTTAGCTTTTATCTGTTGAACATAAGCACTATCGTTGGCATCATTTCCATCAGATAATCTAATAATTTGTACTTTAAAATTTTCAATAAATTTGTAAAGATCATTAGATTTTTCTTTAATTAATTTTGCCTTTTCCAGCCACTCATGTACTTTGGCTGGGTTTTTTTGATCAAGATCTAAAAAATCATCATATAAATCTTTATTTCTAACTTCAGCTGATTCTATCGTTTTATGTAAACTATTATCCACCATACTAAACCCGTTCAATATTTCGCTTGATACATTTAATGCCAACATTGCTGTTAACACTAAATACATCATTCCTATCATTTTTTGTCTTGGGGTTTCCGGACAATTTCTAGCTCCACTCATTGGAATTTTATTTAATTAATTTGCGATGAATTCCTTTAAGATCAGCTTAACGCATTTAACATATTGCCATAGACTTTATTTAAATCTGAAACTTGTTCTGCTAATTTTGTAGTGCCGGTTTTAAAAATATCAGCTTCATTTGCAGCAATTGAAGTTGCCGTTTTCATTTTTTGGACATCTGTTACTATAAAACTCAATTCGTCGTTTATTGATCTTAATTTATCGTTTTGCAGCGTTAATCCTTCTGATTGTGCTTGAATATTTTTTAATTGAATTTCATAAATCGAATTTATTGAAGATAAATTTTTATTTATGGTTTCTAATTTGCCTGCAAATGATTTTGTATTCTTTTCCACAATATCCATTCCCTCGGTTATACCTAAATATGAGGTTGATAATTGTGAAGTTGCAGCATTTAAATTTTCCTGACTTTTAGTGAATTTGCCGGTAGTTTGAGTTGCAATATTTATATTTTCAACAAAATGATCAGTAGCATTTACAACATTTGACAAACCTGCAAACTGCTGTGCTGTTGAGGAAAGGTTTTTAATACTTTCTGATAATTTTCTAACATCCTCGTCACTAATTGATTCTGAGTAATTTAATCCAATTTCACGTTTAACGACAGTATTATTAATTTGGGAATTAATATTGTTTAAATTTTGATTTGCTACTGATTTACCATCAAAATTGTAAACTTTATCCCATTCGTAATCTTTATGAGGTTTGTCAAAAATACCTAAAGCAAACAAAATTGCTTCAACAGACATTCCTATTCCCAACATCAAACCTGCACCATTTAAGTGTAATATTTTAAACATTGCACCTATTATTACAACTGAAGCACCTAAGCTATAAGCAGCTCCTAGTCTTTGTTTTACTTCCGGTGTGTTCCACCAAATGTCAAATTTTGATTCATTCGTATCCATTATCTTTGTCAGTTTTTATTGTCAAATAAGTTTTATTATTCACCATTGTAAGAACGAACACAACGGAAACCAATATATGGCCGACTTTCGAATTGATATTCATAAGTTTTAACACCACATTGTAAATAATAGGCAATATCTTTCCACGATCCACCTTTTACAGTTTTTCGTTTCAATTCATCCTTATCATCATTTTTCGCATTATATTGGAAATTCGGATTTAAATCGGCTACAATGGTACTACTTGAAGTATTATAAGCAGATGATGTCCATTCAGCAACATTACCTGCCATGTCATACAATCCATAATCGTTCGGAAGAAAAGAAGCAACTTTCATAGTGGTTGTCCCCATATCATCAGTATAACTTCCACGCATTGGTTTAAAGTTAGCCAAAAAACAGCCTTTACTGTCCCGAACATAATTTCCACCCCAAGGATATAATGCTAATTTTCGTCCACCTCGGGCAGCATATTCCCATTCTGCTTCAGTAGGTAACCGGTAATCCTGACCTTCTACATAATGGGTATTGTTGAAATATTGAGTTCTCCATTGACAAAATGCTTGTGCTTGTTCCCATGTTACACCAACAACCGGATATCTTGAAAATCCGGGATGTGAAAAATACATTCTCATTTTTGGGTCATTGTACGAGAATTGAAAATCTCGTAACCACATTATTGTATCAGGATAAACATTAATAATTTTTGTTGAAATTAAATCCTTTCTACTGACCAATCTCCTTTTTATAGTTATATTTTTAACGACCCCATTTTCAATGTATGAAGTATCAACTCTCACTTCGGCATCAGGTCCGTAAGCACCAGTATTGACATTGAATTTATTTTTAGTTAAGGCTGCTTGATCTGAATTTATCCATTGATATCTATATTGAAGCTTAGTTGGATCTAGTTGTTTTTTATTGCCTATTGCATTATCGTTCTGATAATAAAAACTTTCCAACACTTTTCTAATTTCTTCATCTTTAGTATTCCATATAATTTTCATTCTCCAGTTTAATCTGGCAGTTTCGGGAGTTGCATCATCTGTTTGATTCTTGAGTTTTAGTCTGAATTCATCTTTCCCAGCCATAACTAAAGCTCGCAAAGCTATGGAATCACGAACATAATTGACAAATTGTTTATATTTGTCGTTGGTTATTTCAGTTTCATCCATCCAAAACGCATCAACCGAAACGTTCATTTGCTGATCATTCATTGCACCTATTGCTGATTGATCATTAGCACCCATCATGAAAGAACCTCTTTTTATAAATGCCATACCCTCTGGTTGAGCTTCAAAAAATTTACTTTTGTTACCAGAACCGACCAATTCACCTGCCGGTTTGTTACAAGCAACTATTAGTAAGGCAACTGCTATAATTATCAGATTTTTTTTCATGTTTATCAGATTTATTATTTGAAATAAAAAACTGTATTTTAATATGTTAACTTATTTGTTTTTATTATAATATCCTTATGCTTTTATATTTGCTATTTCTTTTACCAAAAACATATGCAAAACTATACATCATCATTATTTCATGTGAGCCCGAACTGACCGAAATTAGTTGTGTGGTCGGTAAATCATATGAATAGCCAATTGATAAACCACTTCCAACATTTATTCCCAATAGAAATACTACAGCATCTTGCAATCTGTAGGATAAACCTCCCCAATATTTTGAGTCATATTCCATTCTGGCAGTTAAATCCAATTGCAGCGAACTGAAATCTGTTTTCAAAAGCGTACTTGGTTTAATAACATATTTAGAATCGGACAAAACCCAATTATAACTACCGGTAATAAATAGTGATCCATATTGCTTGAATTTATTTAAATCTCCCCAGTTGATAACCGGATTATTCAGATGCAAATACGAAATTCCGGCATAATATTTCGGCGTTGAATAAAAAGCTCCAAGACTCATGTCAAAACTCATCCCAACAACAGCTGTTTTTGGGATTTCAGTATCTGAAATTATATTATGATAATCACCAATAGGAATCGCATGAACGCTATCTCCATGAAATCCTATACTTTCAAAACCAAGATCAGCACCGATGCTTAAATTGCCTTCACCAATTTTTTTTTTGTAAGCATACTGAAAATGTACTGATTGATTAGTAAAAAGCCCGACTTTATCATTTAAAAATTTCAAACCAATTGCCTGGTTAATTTTATTGAGTTTTAACGGAGAATTTATGCTAAATTCAGTAGTTTGTCCACCATTTGGCATCCCCACCCATTGAATCCTGTGTTGTCCGGTTATTTGAATCATTTCCCCTTCACCTACCGCTGCAGGATTGAAGGCCGAATTATGGAACATATATTGACTAAATTGTGCGTCAAATTGTGAAAATGCTGATCCTATGCTAAAAAGTAATAACAAAAAACTTAAATAAAACTTTTTCATAGAAATCTAATGTAATAATTCTCACAATCAATGTATAATTTTCAGATTGAGTATCTATTCAAACTGCAAAACAATAAAAAAATTGTTTTAATTAACATATTTGTTTCGTATGAAATGAAATTGTTATTTTAAGCTCTGTTATTCGTCAAATAATAGCCGCAAATCTACAAAGTCAATATTCCTCTTCGTTGAAAAAAAAGTCTTCCTTACTTGGATAATCAGGCCAAATGTCTTCAATACATTCGTAAATTTCTCCTTCATCCTCAATTTCCTGTAAATTTTCTATAACTTCTAAAGGTGAACCTGAACGCATAGCGTAATCTATTAGTTCATCTTTTGTGGCAGGCCACGGCGCATCCTCAATTTTAGAAGCCAACTCTAATGTCCAATACATAATCAGCCTAATTTTATAATGTAAATAAGTTTAGTGAATTCTTCTATTTTTGTGCAAAAATAGAAATTTTTTTTAATAATTGTGCTTTTTCCATGAAATTTCTTTTAAACCTGATTTTAGAGTCAGATGTCTGGAAAGAATGAAGAAATAATCGGACAAGCGATTGAAATATATAAGTATCTGTTTGTCAATTTCATAACTCTCATTCATATCAAAAAGTCGTCGTTCAACTCTTCTTGTAATTGTTCTGCAAATATGACTTAGTGAACCGCTTTGAGAACCTCCCGGAAGTATAAATGAACTAAGCGGAGGAAGGGTTGAATCTAACTTGTCAATTTCATTCTCAATTAAATTTATATTCTCAATTCTAAAAACTGAATTTTCCTTTAATTCAACCTTTTCTGAGTCAGTTGCCAAATATGATCCAACTTCAAAGAGATTGTTTTGAATAATCTGTAAAAACGATTTATCGTCCGGAGAAATATCATAAGTTGTCAACATTCCAATAAATGAATTTAATTCGTCAACAGTTCCATATGCTTCAATTCTTACGTCGTTTTTAGATACACGAGTACCTCCAATCAAACCTGTTTGACCTTCATCTCCTGTTTTTGTATATAATTTCATTCTGATTATTTATTGATAATAAAATAATTTCTGTTAGTTTGATATATTCGGAATAGTCAATAACGTATTTTATAATGTTTTTTGTATAAATCCTGTCGAAAAAATACTATTCCAAATTGAAAAAAATCGAAAGTAGATGTTACCAGTTCATGACTCTTTATTTTAGACCACGCATTTTCCATATTTGCCGACCAATAGATATCATCGATCACTAAAACTGTTTTATCATGCACTTTCGTCAAGCATTGCTCAAAGTAACTATATACTTGTGGTAATCTG
>Ga0209123_1003036_pt1 | contig 13190 bp, 14 predicted proteins | sample BarGraIncu00431A_FD_184500 | JGI IMG/M metagenome (GOLD analysis project Ga0209123, IMG submission 184500) | Arctic peat soil microbial communities from Barrow, Alaska, USA - Barrow Graham LP Incubations 004-31A (SPAdes) (version 2) | ecosystem: Environmental > Terrestrial > Soil > Wetlands >...
TGCATTTTTCAAATAAAAATAATTAATATGAAAACGATATTTAAACTTACTTTATTTCTGCTCTTATTACCTTTAATAGCTATTAATGGGCAAAATACAGCTAAAATCACTGAAGATTCTTTGAGTTTATCTCAGATTTTGAATGAAGTGATTCACAATTATCCTTCTATAAAAAAGGCACAAACCGATATTGAATCGTCCGATGCCAGAATTGGATTGGCAAAAACAGCTTATCTGCCTAATGTAGATTTCAATGGTTCTTTCACCTTTCTAGGACCAACTACTTCGCTTACTTTTAATGGAAGTCAGCTTCAGTTATATCCGCCCGATAATTATTCGGCGGCTATAAATATCAGTGAATCAATTTATGACTTTGGTAAAACTGAGAAAAATGTAACTTTTGCGAAACAAAGCAAAGAATTGGTTGGACTATCGGTAGAGCAACTAAAACAAAAACTATCGGGCATGATGGTTGGAAATTATTATTCCATCGTCTTTTTACAAGAAGCTATTAAAATCAAAAATCAGGAATTGAATACTTTAAATGAACATCTTCAGTATGTGCAGAAAAGAGAAGCAACCGGATCGGCTACGAACTATGAGATTTTGACAACGAAAGTTCGTATTTCATCCATCGAAAATCAAAAAACCGATTTAGTCAATGCACTGCAGGTTCAACTTGGACAACTGAGCTCGTTCCTTGGTAAATCGCAGGACGATAAATTAAGTGTAAAAACTAATTTGTTAGCGCCACAAATTCTAAGTTCAGGTGATTCATTATCTACTTTTGCTTTTGATCACCGTGCCGAAATGAAAATTGCACGTCAAAAAAGTGCGTTGGCTGACACCCATTTGAAAATAGTAAACTCTCAAAACAATCCATCTTTAAATTTTTATGGTTCAGGTGGGTATAAAAACGGATATTTTAATGATAAATATCAGGATACAGGCAACCTAAATTTTGTGGTCGGCGTTGGTTTCAAAGTTCCAATTTTTGATGCTGATCGCACAAAATACAACAAAATTCAGGCTCAGTCAGATATTCAGGGAAACAATCAGGAAACTGAACTGACACGCAGAACAATAGTGAATGAAGTGGTGGAAAGTAAAGCTAATGCCGAATCGGCGCTTAAAAAAATCAATCAGTCGGAATTACAACTGAAACAAGCTGAGGAAGCACTTTCATTGGCTGAAACTAACTTTGAGGCAGGCGCTATCACCAACCTCGATTTATTGGACAGTTCCACGCTGGTTGCTGAGAGTAAACTGGCCTTACTCAAAACCAAAATTGATTACTCGGTTAGTTTATTGAAATTGAAAATTGCCCTCGGCGAACAAATTTATTAAACTGTAAGTTTTTTATTGCAATTCAAAATCAAAAATCTCCATACTTTCAGCATTATAGCTAACAAGTATGGAGATTTTTAATTTTACGCTTAGTAACAAATTACGACTTAAATAGAATTCTCAGACTTTATATTTCAAACTGCCATTAGGACAAGCCGCCACACATTTCAGGCATTTTGAGCATGAGTAACTATCACCCGATTTTTGTTTGTCGGGTTTGTATAAACTGAATTTTGCAGGTTCAAGCGTGGAAATATAACACTCTTTGTCACATTTTCCACACTTGATGCAAGAATCGGTATTGATTTTGATTTTGAATAGTGACCATTTATTTAAAAATCCTGAAGCCCATGCAATTGGACAACCCATTTTGTGGTATTGGTACATATTTGAAAACTCGTTTTTTCCACCGCCGCCCATGAACATTTCCATCATAAAACCGATTGGACACATCCAACGACAAAACACTTTTCCAAAAATTACTCCGGTACCTATTCCAAAAAGGATAATATACCAGAGTGAAATATTAAAATAACTTTTAGTCAGATAAGTCAATCCGCCCAAAATGGTAAGAATGAATATACGCTTTGAGATGAGTAATTTGGGAAATTCCTGCATACCAATTTTTGATTAATTTTATAATTTAATATTTATATATTTTGAATTTCTTTCAACAAAAAATCTTTCTGTTTAACTCCTACAAAACGTTTGACTTCAATACCATTTTTAAAGAGAATTAGCGTTGGAATACTCCTGACATTAAACTTTTGTGCCAGATTTCTTTGTTCTTCAATATTTATTTTGCCAACTTTGTTATTTTCCATTAATTCACTGGCAACATTGTTCAGAACAGGAGCCATCATGCGACATGGGGCACACCAGACTGCCCAAAAATCAACCAATACAACTTTCCCCTTTGTTTGTTGCTGAAAATTCGTCTCAGTAAGTGTCAATATATCATTATGATCGGTTACCTGAGGCATTTTTTTCATTTTAATTCTGACATAGATATTCAGAATTATAAATCCACCGATAACACTGACAATAATTATCAAAGCTGTTTCCATAATTTCATTTTAGTGATTAATTATCACAATTTATAATTCAAACTTTGCCATCTCCCACCATTGTGTACATTGGTAAACCCATTTGAAGTCAAAATTCCTTTAGCAGAGGAACTTCTCATGCCTGATTGACAGCAAGTAATTATAGGGCGTTTTTTGTCTTTAAACTTATGAAGATTCTTGTGCAATTGCTCAACTGGAATATTGACAGATCCCCTGATATGACCGGTTCCATATTCACCTTTAGTGCGAACATCCAAGATAATTGCACCTTCTTTTACTAATTCTGCAAAGTCTGCTTTTGGTTTAATACCAAACATTTTTTTGATTACTGCTAACATTATTATTTTGATTTATATATATTTATCAATTATTTAACTATATATGCCTGTATTTATTACCTTCGTGACATCATTTGCATAATTCCACCACCATTTTTTACATTCGTAAAACCCAGTTGTTGCAAAACCCGTTGTCCGTAAGCCGAGCGGGCACCTGAAGCACAATAAACTGTGATATCCCTCGAATGACTTCCAAATTTATTTATGTGCATTTGTATTTCATCTAACGGAATGTTTATTGCCCCCGGATATGCCCCACCGGCAAATTCTTGTGCACTACGTACGTCCACTATTAAAGGCTCGTTCGAAACTGTTGTTGAAGATGAAGCTGCCGGTTTCGAATTATGGCGAGCCATCATAGAAGCCAGCCCACCGCCATTTTTCACATTTTCATAACCAATTTGCATCAATGTTCTTTGAGCATAAGCCGAACGTGCACCCGAAGCACAATAAACTGTGATTTCCCTTGCTCCGTTATTTCCAAGTTCTTCGTATCGTTGCATCAATTCGTCCAATGGAATATTGACTGCATCAGGATATGCTCCCGATTTGAATTCTTCCGGTGTGCGTACATCTACAACTATCGGAGAATTAAAATCTACTTCAGGTTCTGTTGAAGCTTGTTCTTCTTTTTCGGTTTCTTCGTTTATCGATTTTGATTCAATTGGCAATAAATCAATGTTGATATTTTTAAATCCAATGGCACGTGCATGGCGTTGCAACGAAGTATGTCCGCCTGAGATATTGGTTACATCAGTAAAACCGGCCCCCAAAAGAGTACGAAGTGCCTGATGTCCTTTTTTACCTGTTTCGTCATAAATAATTACCGGACGATTTGTTGGTAATGAATTGATTTCCTGCAACAGGATTTCCAACGGTAAATGAATTGCACCTTTGATATGACTTTTTTCGAAAGCAAAAACATCCCGTACATCAACAAAAACAGGATTCTTGCCTTCCACAAAACTGTCAAGTTCCGAAACTGTTACTGAAGGACTGAAGCCCGACATTTTGTTTTCGGCGGTGTAAGCAGCCATATTAATAGCATCGTTGGCAGTTCCGATGGGTGGCGAATAAGCAAAATCAACATCGGCAATATCGTGGATAGTAAGTTTTGCAGCCGTAGCCGTAGCAATAATATCAAGCCGTTTGTCGGCACCTTTGTATCCGGCAGTTTGACCTCCAAGAATGATTCCTGTTTCACGATCATAAACCAACAAAGCTGTAACAGTTTCTGCACCGGGATAATAGGATGTATGATGTTCTTTGTGAACCACCACGGCATCTGCGTCAATTCCCAATGTTCTGGCTTGTTTCAACGATAAACCTGTAGTTCCGGCAACAGCTTCGAATACACGAACAACTGAAGTTCCTAAAGCACCTTTGTAAACGTGGCTTCCACCCAATGCATTTTCTGCTGCAATTCTGCCCTGACGATTGGCAGGTCCGGCAAGCGGAATACGAACTTTTTTACCATTCACACGGTGCTCAATTTCAACCATATCACCGGCTGCATATATATCCGGGTCATTGGTTTGCAATTGTGAGTTTACAAGTAAACCGCCGGCTTCGCCCAATTCAAGTCCTGCATCTTTAGCAAGCTGCAAGGTAGGCCGAACTCCAATCGAAAGCAAAACCATATCTGCTTCAATCATTTTGCCGTTATCCAGTTTCACAGCTTTATGTGTAATTTCAGTTACTCCTGTACTTGTATGAATCCCAACGCGGTATGACAGAAGTTCGTTTTCGATAAATCCGGCAGTCTCACCTTCCATAATTGCCATTACGTGAGGCATCATTTCAACAACATTGACGTTCAAACCGCGTTTTACCAATGCTTCCACCATTTCCAAACCGATGAATCCACCGCCAACTACCACTGCAGTTTTTGGTTTCTTTTCATCCAGATGTTTAGCTATTTTGTCCATATCTTCCAATGTCCAAAGCGTGAAAACATGATCATAATCAGCTCCGGGCAATGTTGCTGTGATTGGACGGCCACCTTGAGCCAAAATCAATTTGGTATATTCAAAGGTTTTTTGAACGCCACTTTCGGTATTTATCGTTTTTATTTGATGACCTGCCCTATCAATAGCAGTCACTTTGGTGTTTATATGCGCATTTACATCGTATTGTTCTTTGAAACTTTCCGGACTCTGCAAAATCAGTTTCGATCTGCTTTTAATGTCTCCACCAATAAAATACGGCAATCCGCAATTGGCAAATGAAATATCCGGACCTGCTTCAAGCATTGTGATTTCAGCGTCAGGCGAAATACGTCGAACTTTAGCTGCTGCCGTTGCACCTGCTGCAACTCCACCTATTATTACAATCTGTTCCATATCTTTAATTTCTAATTTTTTAATTATACCCTAAAAAAATCTTTATTTTATTCTTTAATAAATTCCTGATAAGTATTGTGTTTGTGTTCCCTATCCTTCACTATCAATGTGGTAGTCGGAACTTTCGATTTCTGATTGAACAGAATATCATGTCCCATACATAATCCAAATGAAATATTGAGTTCTGTATTGTTTTGAGCAAGAAAGTCTGCTTGAGCAGCCGGGTTACAACTTATACCTTTCGCAGCTTCATCGTTCAATAAGTCAGAAGCAGCAAGTTTACCAACCTTACAATCAACCGAATAAACCTCAAATTTGTCACTTAAACGTTCTTTTAATTTGAGTGTTTCATTTTGCATACTAACGCAGTTGGCAATTCCAATACGTTTAATGCCCGATTTTTCAGCAAAACTGATCAGCTCCTCCACCCTATTTTGTCCCATTATTCGTGCCTTATCGGCAATACGCATTGTTTCAATATCGGCTTCAGTATAAAGTCCTTTTTGATTCTCCATTTATTTATTATTTCGTTTATTTGATTCAGATCCAACCAAAATATGTTACTGTCTGAAATCACATTTCTATTTTTGAACTGGTAAATTGTTAGCTGCCCAACCTGGAAATCCATCCATCATTTGATAAATTGTTTTGAAACCACTTTGCATCATATGCCCAACTGCTATTCCACTTCTGTGATTGGTTCGGCAATATACAATATATTTGGCAGTACGGTTAAGTTTGTCAATGCGACTAAATGCATCCGGTTGACGAATATCAATATTAATAGCACCTTTGATATGTCCATCTTTAAATTCATCAGCAGAACGAACATCAAGTACAACTAATTTCTGATTTTTTTGCAATAATACACTCACTTGTTTTGAATTTACTTCAACTTTATTTTGCGCTTGTATTGAAACAAACGAGAATAACAATAGTGCAAATACGGGTAATAATATTTTAGTTTTCATAAATAATTAATTAAATCTGTTGTCGATTACTTTTTTTTCCATGTATTGATACCAAAAGGCAGATACAGAGGACAAAACCTGATTAGTGCTGTAAGGATAAACACTGCAGCCAGAACCAGTAAAACGATGGCTAATGTTCCTGTAATAATTTGAGTAAAATACAAAACAATAATGACCAAGGCTAGAAATATTCTAACGGAACGGTCGATAATTCCCATGTTTGCTTTCATAATAATACGTTTTAAATTTGTTTATTTTAGTTTGATTTATAGTCAATTAATTCTTTCGAAATTGTTATTGCTGCAATGGTTCCATCAGCTACAGCCGTAGTAATCTGGCGGTATTTTTTGCTGGTAATATCACCAATGGCAAACACATCCTGAATATTGGTTTTCATATCTTCATCTGTAACAATGTAACCCCATTGATCCGATTTCAGTAACGAATCGCCAAACATATCAATATTTGATTGCAGACCAATAAATACAAATACTCCATCTGAAACTATCGTGGAAAGCTCTTTTGTTTTCCGATTACCGATGGTCGTAATCATCTTATCTCCATGTTTTTCAAATTTATGGGGCTGATGTTCATAAACCACTTCTATTTTGGGATGTGCCAGCAAATTTTCAATAGCCAATTCATTAGCTCTCAGCTTCTCTGACCGGTGAACGATAGTAACCTTTCTTGCAAATTTAGTTATAAAAAGAGCTTCTTCTACAGCCGAGTTTCCTCCTCCAATCACCACTACATCCTGATCGACAAAGTACTTCGCATCACAGGTGGCACAATACGAGATTCCTTTGCCTTTGTATTCTTTTTCGCCCGGAGCATTCATTGTATTCGGAGTTGTTCCGGTAGCAATAATAATTTTCTTGGCTTTAATAGTTTCCAGTTGGTCAATTACAATCTCTTTCTTAAACAAATCTACTGAAGTTATGTCTACAGCTACTTTAAAATCAATTCCGGAATGTTTGGCTTGTTCACTCATATAATGCGCTAACATATAGCCCGGTTGTGGTTTTTCAAATCCCGGATAGTTAGAAACCTGATGTGTAATACCCATATAACCGCCCGGAAGTGCCGGATCAATCAATACGGTTTTGATTTTTGCTTGGCCAAGATAAATTCCGGCAGTAAGTCCGGCAGGACCACCACCTAAAATTGCAACATCATATTCAGTAACTATTTGTTTTTGATTTGCCTTAATCGTTTTAATTTCTTCCGGAGTAAGCATAGAATCAAGTTGTTCCTGAATTTCAGCTTTCTTTATTCCACCGCTTAACGAATCCTTTACTTGTTTCCCATTTTCGAAAAACACTAATGTGGGTGAACCGCTAACACCCAATTGGGTTGCTAATTCACGGTTATCCTGACGGAAAATCTTTAAGAACTTAATTTTTTCATCATATAATTCTGCCAGAGCTTCAAATTTTGGAGCCAATGCTTCACAAGGTGGACATTCCGTTGAATAAAAATCAATTATGACCTTTCCTCCATTCAACACCTCTTTCTCAAATTCTACTGCATTTATTTCTTTCATAATTTTATGTTACTTTGTAAGATAGAACAACTTATCATTATACATGTTCATTTATTCATATGTTATTTGTTTTAAAAGGACAGATCACAACCTGTCCCTACATTACATATATCAACGATTTAGATAATACGCAGCTCCTAAACTCAACAATTCCTTTACAGGACGGCAATCAGGCGTATTTGGATGTCCGTTTTTGTTTTTAGCAACCGAAGCGCAACCGCCACCACATGCCAAAGAAACATCACAGGTTTTACATTTTTCTATAGTTGTAATATCGCGGTTTTGCCAGCTTTCTATTGCGATATCATTTTTTGTAACTTCAGGATAGAATGTTCCTAACTCATCACCTTTATTTCCCACCGTAGCTGTACAGGAATAAATTGTTCCGGTAAAGTCGAACGCCCACTCGGTTTTACAAGCCGGACACGAATCGAATAATGCCATTGGCAATTCCTCGTGTTCGGAAATATATTTGGCAATAGAAAATGCTGGTTTATAGAATTCGGCAATATACGGATGAATCTTCAACAATTCATACAGATGTTGATATAATGTTGCACGATCGAAAAGCTTTTCTGGCGTACTGTTACAGAAATGCAGTTCGTAGTTACGTCCTATTTGAGTTTTAAATAGCGGAGATGAAGTCCAACCTTTATCAATGGCAAAACTAGAAAGTCCTGCCAGATTCTCAATATTTTCCTTATCAATCACCATGCGGAGGTTAATACTGATTCCGGCAGCAAGGCAAGCATCAATTCCTTCAACAATGCGGTCGAATGTAGGTTGTTTTCCTTTCAGATAACGGCGACCGTCATGAACTTCCTGTGTTCCATCCAGCGTAACCTGCACTTCACGTATGCTTGCCGTTTTCAGCAAATCGACATAACTTACTAGTGTGTAACCGTTTGTTACAAAAGCTAAATCCAGTTTGGCTTCGTTGGCTCTGGAAATAAAATGAGTCAACATATTACGTTGATTTTCGCCCGGCAAAAGTGGCTCGCCACCAAAAACAGTAATGTATTTCCGTCGTCCGGCAAATTCAGTATTGATATAACTGAAAAATGAATCAATTACTTCATTGTTCACCGCTTTTTGAACCGGATTATATCCTTCCTGATAGCAGTACGAACAAGCAAAGTTGCAGGAATAGCTGGGCAAAAAAAACAACTGGATTTCGTCAATTTCTCGTTTTTCTGTAAAATCCAGATATGCAAGTTTAAAAGCCCGCTTTTCCTTTGCTTCGTCAGTCAGATAACCTTTTTGTGCAAATTCGTCATTGGGGTCAAGCTTGTTTTTCAACATCTTTACTTCATTGGCACTGATAATATCAGCCGATTTGCTCAAAGGATTAACAATAAAGAATTCTTCAGAGTCTGCAATTGGAACGATTATGTTGTGATTGGATAATGACATGATATTTAATTAAATTCCCGAACTCGTAAATAGGAATTGATTTAGCTTATCTTTTTAAATATCCTAGCCCAAAAGAAAAATATGAAGTTCGTATTCCCTTTTGGAGCTAGGAGTTCTTTAGTAGTTAGTCATGACAACCAGCTACAATTATCGAAACTTTAGCACAACATTGTGCAACTTTCGACTCGGTGTTGTTGCTCGAACAGCAACTTTTCTTTACTACACTTTTCATATATAAAATTTTAAAATGAATAAAAAAGAAATCTCTTAAATTTATATTATTTACAAAATCAAGCATTCCAGCAATGATTCGGCTCAGATAATTTATCAGATACAGTCTTATATCCGGAAATAGTAAAACTGGAAACTTGTGCACTCCCTTTTTCATATGGAGTCGATTCTTAAAAAACGTGAATTTCATGGAAACCTGCTTTTTTCAACATCTGCAAATATACGTCTTTAGTCACAGCTCCAGCCCAGCATTCGGCAACAGCAGCCGGATCATTTCTATATTTCTCCACAATTTCATTAACCGAATAAATATCACTTACAACAAATCGACCGCCAGCTTTTAAAATCCGATACACTTCGTTCCAAACAGCTTGTTTGTCAGAACTATGGTTGATGGTACAGTTTGAAATCACTAAATCAATCGTATTGTTTTCAAAAGGCAATTTTTCAAGTTCACATTTAATAATTGATGCGTTCTGAACTTCAAATTTTTTGATAGCAGCATTTGCCTTTTCAATCATGCCTTCTGAAATATCAATTCCATAAACATGACCTGTTTCGCCAACATCTTCGGCCATTCGGATTACATCATTCCCACGACCACTGCCTAAATCTACACATCTTTCACCCGGCTGTGGATTTGCATGATTTATAGCTCCTCCGCATGAAAGACAGCAACTGGTTTCACTCAATTGCGTGTATCGTACATTTATTGCTTCTGTAACCATAATTTTATTCGTTTAATTTAATACACCTTATTTTGTTATTTCAATATCTACTCTGAAGATTCATCAAGCAACAATAATAACTTTTTTTGATTTGACTCTGCAAAGATAAATACATTTTTTTAAATTACAATAGTATCACTAATAAATTATTATAGTATCACTGAAATAATTTTATTATCTTTGCACTATCATTTTTGTTCAATTAAACAAAACAACTGATATCATGTTATTTAAAGAAGAAATATCGCCGGAAATAGCACAAGGATTATTTGAAGACTGTGAGAAAGTTTTAAAATTCATCGCTGATATTAAATGGGAACATGGCTTTACTTGCAGAAAGTGCGGTCATACAAACTATTGTGAAGGAAAATCTCCATCATCCAGACGTTGTACACGTTGCAAAGCTGAAGAATCGGCAGCAGCGCATACATTATTTCACAATATTAAATTCCCAATAAATAAGGCATTTTTTATTGCCTATAATGTCTGCGTGCTGGGAAATGACTTTTCATCGTATAATTTTTCTGATCAACTGGAATTGAACCAAATGACTTGTTGGAAATTCAGAAAACGAATTAAGGACTGTGTAATTAAACACGGAAGTAAAAATGACAATAAGAAAATTGCTATTCAAACAATTTTAATGTCTGCATATTAAACACGCTCATAAAAAGTATTGTAAATTCATTAATTATTGATTGTTTTTTTATTTTAAATGCCAAAAACTTAAAAATGAATTAAATATGAAAAAGAACTTAATACCCAAATATCTTTTAATGACTGCATTATTATTTATCGGTTTTGAACTTGAAGCACAGGATTGGCCAAATCTTAATCGTTTCCGTGCTGAAAATTCACTGGTAGGTTCTCCAAAAAATGAGAAAAGAGTAGTATTTATGGGAAACTCTATCACTCAAGGTTGGAAAGATGCCCGTCCGGAATTTTTTACCAAGAATCCGTATATAAATCGTGGAATTAGCGGTCAGACAACACCACAAATGCTGATTCGTTTCCGTCAGGATGTAATTTCATTACAACCAAAGGTAGTAGTGATTCTTGCCGGCACTAATGATATTGCAGGAAACACTGGTCCATCAACGCTCGAAATGATTGAAGACAATTTGGCTTCGATGGCCGAGTTGGCTAATGCCAACGGAATTCGAGTAGTGCTTTCGTCTATCCTACCGGCTCTTGATTATCCATGGAAACCAGGACTAGAACCGGCAGAGAAAATAGTAACCATAAATGCATGGATTAAAAACTACTGTGAGAAAAAAGGATTCACCTATCTGGATTATTTCACTGCTATGGCTGATGAAAAGCATGGTATGAAATCGGAACTGACTTACGATGGAGTGCATTGCACTCCTAAAGGTTATGAAGTAATGGAACCACTTGCAGAAGAGGCAATAAAATTAGCATTGAAAACAAAACCGAAGAAATAACAATTTAAAATTACAAGGAACCAAACTTTAAAACTAAAGTCGGTTCTTTGCAATTTCTCTATAAGATACTAAGTATTTGTAAAGATGCGATTTATTTGGAATAAAAAATCATTCCGCCCTTTTGCAACTCATAATATTTTTGTATCTTTGCGCCCGTATTTCGTAAAGTTATCATAATGTCTAACCTACTATTTATTAGTAATTAAAAAACAATTTTCAGAAATGGAAGAAAACAAAAACATCACGGAAGAAGTAAAACCAACCGTGGTAGAAACAGTAATCGAAGAAACACAAGTCGTAGCAGAAGCTCCAGCTGTTGAAGAAACAGTAGCAGAGGTTGCACCGGTAGTTGAAGAAGCAGTAGCAGAAGTTACTTCAGTAGTTGAAGAAACTCCGGAAGAAGAAATCGTAATAGAAGAAGCTCCAACTGAAAAGGTAAAAGCTCCAAAACCAGTACCTGCTGGCGATTTTGATTGGGATGCATACGAAAATGGCATCACTATGACAGCAGCATCAAAAGCTGACTTAGAAAAAGTTTACGACAACACTTTGAATGCAATCAAAGACAAAGAAGTTGTTGAAGGAACGGTAATTTTGATAAACAAACGTGAGGTAGTTGTAAATGTTGGCTACAAATCGGATGGTATTGTACCTATGAGCGAATTCCGCTACAATCCTGATTTGGCAGTTGGCGACAAAGTTGAAGTGTATATCGAAAGTCAGGAAGACAAAAAAGGACAATTAATCCTTTCTCACAAACAAGCTCGCGCAACCCGCTCATGGGATCGAGTAAATGCAGCCCTTGAAACACAAGAAATTGTAAAAGGGTTCGTAAAATGCCGCACCAAAGGTGGTATGATCGTGGATGTATTCGGAATCGAAGCATTCCTTCCAGGTTCACAAATCGATGTGAAACCAATTCGCGATTACGATGTATTTGTAAACAAAACAATGGAATTCAAAGTTATCAAAATTAACCATGAATTTAAAAACGTTGTTGTTTCACACAAAGCTCTTATCGAAGCTGAACTTGAATTACAGAAAAAAGAAATCATTGGCAAACTTCAAAAAGGACAAGTTCTTGAAGGAACAGTTAAAAATATCACTTCTTACGGTGTGTTTATTGACCTTGGCGGCGTAGATGGTTTGATTCACATTACAGATCTTTCATGGGGTCGTGTTTCTCACCCAGAAGAAATTGTGGCACTGGATCAAAAACTTAACGTTGTTATCCTTGATTTTGATGATGAGAAAAAACGTATTGCTCTCGGCTTAAAACAACTTTCTGCTCACCCTTGGGATGCATTAAGTGCTGAACTTAAAGTTGGCGACAAAGTTAAAGGTAAAGTAGTAGTTATGGCAGACTACGGTGCATTTGTTGAAATCGCTGCTGGAGTTGAAGGCTTGATCCACGTTTCAGAAATGAGCTGGTCACAACACCTTCGTTCTGCTCAGGACTTCTTGAAAGTTGGAGACGAAGTGGAAACAGTAATCCTTACATTGGATCGTGACGAACGTAAAATGTCATTAGGTATCAAACAATTGAAATCTGATCCTTGGGAAGATATCGAAGCTCGCTACGCTGTTGGAAGCAAACATACTGCAAAAGTACGTAACTTTACTAACTTTGGAGTTTTCGTTGAAATCGAAGAAGGTGTTGATGGTTTGATTCACATTTCTGACCTTTCATGGACTAAGAAAGTAAAACACCCATCTGAATTTACTCAAATTGGTGCCGAAATTGATGTTCAGGTTCTTGAAATTG
>Ga0209123_1003037_pt1 | contig 13189 bp, 8 predicted proteins | sample BarGraIncu00431A_FD_184500 | JGI IMG/M metagenome (GOLD analysis project Ga0209123, IMG submission 184500) | Arctic peat soil microbial communities from Barrow, Alaska, USA - Barrow Graham LP Incubations 004-31A (SPAdes) (version 2) | ecosystem: Environmental > Terrestrial > Soil > Wetlands >...
TTCTCTATCATTTTCTTCAATGAGGGAACTGCAAAATCAGGAGTTCCCATAAAAACTATTTTCATTATTGATACCTCCCTTTGATACTACAAAATATATTTTGTAGTTATTCATTAGTTACACAATAGATTACAAACTCGACTTAAATCTATAGAAATTATAGCATATTATGCATATTTCTACATCACTATATTTCTATAATAGTAAATATTTTCATTTTAAAATACCGTATTATTCAATTATCAAAGACCATTGTTCGTACTTTCAATTTCATTAGTTATGTCAACTTTTTTAGCAAGTTAGACATATATATATCCGTTATTCTTTAGCGAAAGAGATCTTTATAATACATGATATTTCAACTTCTCATTATAGACATTATGTCAACTATATCTATTAATTACTCTAATAACTATATTTACATAATTCAACAATCATCCACAAATATCCTTTAATATTTCTACAAAAAAGTAAAATACTCCAAGATATTACTCTCAGAATACTATTACTATCCTTTGATGTTATAAGCCAATCTTATTATTACACTTCTTACAATCTAATTCTATATTATCTCTTCAAAATTTCTAAATACACTAATCAATTATGTTTTTTTACTTCCTCTATACTATGCCTACCCTATTTATTATAGAGTCTCTATATACTTCCATTGTTATATCATCTGTACTTTCTATATTCTTTAAATTATTTATAATATTTTTCAGACGCAATAGAATTCTATAAGCGTAATTATATGACAAACTTATTGAATCATCATATTTATTTAAAGTTTCCATAATGCCAACTCTTCCTTTCGAAACACTATTATATTTCCATATATAATAGTATACCTTGAATCTCATTTAGATATATACACATTTATTAAAACCGAATCGGAAACATCGTTAAATACATCTAGCGCTTGAACCTGAAATGTATATGTTCTTCCAATTATTAAATTAGCTATTGTAATGAAGTTTTTAATATTTGTTGAAATCCAAACACCGTCTTTATAAACATTGTACCCTTTTAGATCTATCTCAGTGTTTTTATTCCAACTTAAATTAACTGTTCCCTTTGAGGCATTAAATCCATTCAAGTTTATTGGTTTGGCCGGTGGCATTATTAAATCAAGTGAAGGACACCAATTTAAATCCATGCGCGTATACCCACCAATGATTGCTGATTGAGTAAATTGCCAAATATTATAACCGCGCCACCCACCAAAACTCATAGGGGTATCATCACTAAATCTCAAATAATCACCAAACTCATAGAATTCAGCATTCCAAAGAGGTAAATTATTTAATGTATTAATTTCAGGTGTAATGTTCCAGTCATTCCAGAAAGATCTATTTGTATATATCATTATAGTTCTTCCTGTATATGACTTAAAACTGTCACAAAATACTTTAGCCCAATCGACTATTTGTTTCCCTGTAAGTCCAATTTCACTTTGACCAAGGGGCGGTTCTATATCTAAGACGGGAAGTAAGTCCCCATATCCGTTTGTTCCAACTTCACTCATTAGACTTAATATATGGTCGGCATATTTTTCAGCCTCAATATTAGCTTTGTTTAAATCGTAATCTAAATTAGACCAGTGTGGAATATAATAGAATCCTACTGGAAGCCCTACAGATTTTATTCCTATGGTATGTTTTTGTGCCATAAAATCGGGTGTATATCCCATATTTAATACGCTATTACCTGCTCTAACGTAAACAAATTTTATTTCATCATTTTTAATTTTATTCCAATTTAATTCAGGTGTATAAAAAGAAACATCTGTACCTTTTAAGTAGCCAGAATATTGGTTAGCTTTTGACCAATAGACTACACCAAGAGAAGTTGTAATACTTACTCTCACAATATTGCTGTAACCAGAGAAAATTTTATCAAAGGTATATGATGTGATCTTATAATCGTAAGTTTCACCAATTTTAATATTAGTATCTACAAAAACAAGATTTGGAGTATAACCTATTGGAATATTATTTCTCAAAATATAATATCCACTCACTTGTACATTGTCATATGCAGGTTCCCAAAATAGCACTACACTAATTAAAGTATTTCTTTGTACTGATAGTGACCTTGGAGCTCCTGGTGCAACTCTGTTATTTATTTTTAGATTCAAATCATAATCTCTAACAATATTCCCTCTAATATCATTAGAGTTCATCCTACGATCTTTTTCCCCCAGTGGCACAAACAAAGTCTGATCAATAAACAACTGCACTGAGTTCTGCATTCCATTTGCTTCAATAATACTTTGTGATGAAACCCCATATTGATTTGCAATTGACCAAACGGTATCACCTAATTTAACTAAATGTACCCCCACCAAATTATCTCCTTCCTCCTTTATATGTACTCTTATCATTAATATATTCAATTAATTACTTTATTGTGAATCAACAAGCTCCTTTTATATACATGCCTAATTGTGTTATATACCTCTAATAATAAAACAACCAGTTAAAGTGATTTAATATCACCTTAACTGGCCATTTAGTAACATTTCTTTATTGCACTTGCTGCGAGTAATTTAACCCAAAACCAATGTTGTGTAATATACCTGTATTATCAGCTGTTGGAATAGCTACTGGAAGTTTACCTGTAGGACTAACTTCTCCAAATATTACTCTCATACCTGCCTGTATGTTTTGCCAAGTTTTTGTAGGTTGTATACCATCTGCTCCATATACAGCTATAAAATCTTTTGCATTTGGTATCTGATTGATCTCATAAGGATTCCTTATTCCCATAACCGCTACGAGTTTACCTTTGCTTTGTGCATAGTTTATTACTTCATTTGCATACTTTACATAACTTGAATCTGCCTGCCTACTTGCTGAGTCATAACTATATGTGCCTAGTACTACATAATCTGCTTTATCTATTTTTGATTTTGTAACATCATCAAGAACAAAACTATTAGCATATGTCACTCCATCTACCTGAACATCTTTAAGTCCTTTTTTCTCTTCCATGCTTTTTACTTCTTGAGTCATAGCTACAAGCTTTGTATCTAATGGAGCAATACATAATATTTTTTTTGCATCTGCAAGTTTAAACGGAAGTATATTATCATCGTTTTTTATTAATGTAACTCCTTTATTTGCTGCTTCTTTTTCTATAGCTTTATGTTTAACACTTCCTACTGTAGCTGTTGCATTTGCTATTTTCTGATCTAGTGTAGTTGTACCTGTTTTAACGCGAGGATTATAGATTCCTCTCTTAATTTTTAATGCTATTAATCTCGTAGCTGAATCATTTATTCTGCTCATATCTATAGTTTTATCATTTACTGCATTTACCACTGCTTTAAACATACTATCAAAATTAGCTAGATCACTTGTCTGATGTATTGTAGCAGGCATTAATCCTATATCTGCACCTGCATTTATAGCTCTTATCACATCATCATTTTGTCCAAAGTTATCAGCTATAGCTCCCATATTGAGTGCATCTGTTACTATTACTCCTTTGTATCCCATCTTTCCTCTCAATAATCCAGTTAAGACTTTTTTTGATAATGTTGCTGGTAACATTATCTGAGTACCATCTTTTTTAGATGTTACTGTTGAATTGTCTACTGCTGGAAATTGTATGTGTGCTGACATTATCACGTCTACACCTGCACCAATAGCCGCTTTAAATGGTTTTAATTCCACCGCATTAAGTCTTGCCATATCATACGGTACTACCGGTAATCCTACATGTGAATCTATTGATACATCACCATGCCCCGGGAAATGTTTAACGGTAGGTATTACTCCTGCATCTTGTACACCCTTCATAAATGAAAGTCCCATTCTTGATACTAAATCTGGGTCTCCTCCAAATGAACGCACTCCTATTACTGGATTATCTGGATTACAGTTTACATCCATATCAGGAGCAAAATCTACATTCATGCCAAGTGCTTTTACTTCTTCTGCCATTGCGTTAGATGTTCTATATGTAAGATCTGTATCATTTGCTGCACCTAATGCCATATTCCCTGGCATACATGTTCCTCCGTTAATTCTTGTAACAATTCCACCCTCTTGATCAGTAGTTATTAACAATGGGATCTTTGTAGACGCTTTCTGTAGCCCATCAGTTAACCTTACCGTCTGCTGCGTCTCCTGTATATTTTCTGCAAAAAGGATAACTCCTCCTAAATGATAGGTTTTAATTACATTTGCAACCTCATCATTCATCTGAGTAAAATTTCCTCCATTCCATGTTCTAAAATCTGGCATTAACATCTGCCCGACTTTTTCTTCCACTGTCATTTTATTTACTATTTTCTGTGCCTGCTTATTTATCATTTTTTCTGTCTGTTTTTTTGGTGTCTTTTTTGAATCACTTGAATTTGCAAAAGCAGCATTTGCAGTCATCATAAAGCATAGTGATGTCGTTAATGTAAAAGAAACTGTCTTTTTGATAAATTTTGATAGCATATAATACCCCCCTTATTTATATTAAATCTATTTGCTTGCTAAGCAAATAGATTTCACTAGCAACAAAAAAGCTAAAAGTATATACCTTTAGCTTTTACCTAGTTGGTTACACGCTAATAGCAGTAATCCAATATTTACTTTTAAATATAAATGTTTCTTTAATAACTAAAATAATCTTATCACCTTTTTAAAGTTATGTAAAGGATTTCTCATGCTTCAATATATACCTAATTCAGGTCTTATGAATTGTATAAAAGTTAAGGAACTTCATCTATGAAGTTGCTTAACTTTTTAAGAAATATTCTTCCTATATTTTTAAAAATTTAATATGACTATTTTAAGCCTTCAACCTCTTTTCTCCTGATTCTAGCATCTCAAGTATTAAATCAGCAGGAAGTCTATTGTTCATAACCCTTAGAACATTTTTTTTGTCTGTCCTCTCGTAAAACTCTAGCGCTTCACCCTGAGTTAATCCTCCTTTTATTTTTCTTTGAATCAATCTGGTTTTTAAGAGTTTCTCCTCTGCTTCTATAAAAATACTGTAATCGCAGCATGGTTTTAGTTTTCTCCACTTATCCTCATCTAATAGCAACCAATTTCCCTCAATCAAAATAATATCAGCAGTCACTTCTAACTTATCTATTACTGGCTCATGAATATTTCTATCATAAATGGGCCACTTTATATTTTTATCTTTTAACTCTTCAAGTAATTTTTTAAAATTCTTTAAATCAAATGTTTCAGGCATTCCCTTTATTTCATGTAAAGAATGCTCAATCCCTTGAATAGTAATTTTATGGCTAGATAAATACTCATTATTGTAATGAAATCCATCTAAAGAAAGACTTTGAATAGGACTTATATCAGACATTTCTTTAGAAATTTTTTCTAAGAATAAAGCTAATGTTGACTTACCAGTAGCCGGGGGAGCTGCTAAAAAAATAATAATTCTTTTTCCCTTTTTATCTCTCAAGTTCTTAAGCTTCTTTAAAAGAGGAATATATATGTTCTTTATTTCTTTTTCAGAAAAGAATGCATCAAATTTAAATCCATTAACATTTAAGTCAGTATACATTTAATCCTCCTTTAATATTGTAGGTAACATTATTTCGTGAGCTGAATTAAACTGTAACTTTATTCTTTAACAAATATATTTCTGCTTCTTCACACCACAACCCATTGTTTCTCTCTACTATTTCTGACAGTTCTCTAAATAACTTATCCTTTTCTCCAAGTTTCTTGAAATCTTCAATCGCTGTTAACTCCATTTCAATATGAGGGTAAATCATCTTTTTTCCTCCAGGTATTCTAGGTAAATTCAATACCGTATTTGGTACACAGTTTAACCCTCCAATGTGTGTAATCATAAATGAAGGGTTTATTTTACCTTTCTGCGAAAGTTCCAATGATTCTTTCATATCATCAAGACTACCACCGCTTGTCCCCACAATATGAGTTGATGAATAATGTACATTATAAAAATTAAACCTTGTATAAAATTGCTTATCTGTAGGACCAGCGAAGAAATTAAGACATCCATCACGACCTAAAATATTACCTGCGAGTTCTACGACTTCTTCAATTGCAGCAAACGCAAAAACATCATCATATCCCTTATTATCAGTAATTTCCATTAAATATTTCTTAGGATTCTCTAAGTTTTTTACATTAACATATATTAATTCAATCCCTTTTTCTTTTGCACTCTCAGGTGATATTAACTTTTTAGCCCTATTAAGTCTGTTATCATCGATATCTGTCACAACTATTCTGTTTGGTGTCCTTGTACCATTATTAATAGCATAATCAATCGCCCCTAAACCCATAGGCCCAGCACTTGCAAGTAGAGCTAAATTTCCACCCGGAGCAATACCCATTTTATGTCCAAGAACAAAATTTGTTGTATGATAATTAGCATGGAACGCTCCTATAATACAAGACATTGGTTCTGCAAGTGATGCATTAGCAAAATAAGGACTATTGTACTTTAACAACAAATCTAATTCCATTACCTCATTAGGTATAATAGTATAGGTTGCATCGCCTCCAAAAAATTCATATGAATACCCTGGTGAATATGGTGTGCCTTTATAGTTCATAGCTGGCTGCAATGCGAAGCTATCTCCCTCTGTATATTTATCTTTCCACCTTTTCCCTACTTTAACTATCTTTCCTGAAAACTCATGACCTATAATAACTGGATGTTCACTTATATTGGCAGGTACTCTTTTATGATCTGTTCCTAGAATCGCAGCTTTATAACTTGATAGACATTTACCATTTGAAACTACCTCTGCTAGAATTTCATTTTCCGTAATTTCAGGTAAATCAAACTCCCTAATTCTAATATCATTTTTTCCATATAATGCTGCTACTTTTGTTTTCATAATGTTTCACTCCTTAATTTAAATTATTTATTGATAAAATGTTACAAATTTCTGTCCTGCTTTTTGAATTTATGATTTTATTAACAGTATTCATATCTTCAATTGCTATTGCAATCTTTGACAATATTTCTAGGTGTTCATCATTAACACCAGCTATACCAATGACTAAATAAGCCTTGTCATCAGCATAATCTATACCTTTCTTAAATTGTAAAATTACAATACCTGATTTTATTATTTCATTTTTAGAATCATTAGTCCCATGAGGTATTGCAATACTATTTCCAATATAAGTATTACATGTTTTCTCTTTTTCTAACATGCTTTTTACATAATTTTCTTTTACGTATCCATTTTTCACTAGAAGGTTTCCCGCTGTAGTAATTGCCTCTTCCTTTGTCATTGATTTTAAATTAAGTAAAATATTTTCCTTTAAAAGGATATTTTGTTTCATTTTGCATCGCCCCAATCTGTTATGAATTTTGTGAGTAGTTTACCTATTTTATATAAAATAGCACTTCTAGAGCCATTAAAAATTTTTTCTAACAATTCCTCATTTTCTACCAATTGTGTGCTTATTTCAGAAAACACTTCCACTGTTCTATCATCTGGTTTTTCTGGCACAATCATGATTAAAACTGTATTAATATTTTCCTTGTATTTCCCTGCAAAAACCTCTATCCATTGTTTTAATCTTACTACCCCTAATTTAGTATAATTTCCTGCGCTACAGTGCAATAAAATTAAGCCTTTATCATTAATTATTGTGCTACCATACTCTTCTCTTTTTAATAATTGTTTAAGTATTATTTGATGCATCTTATTGGAATATGATAGTTGCTTTGAAACATGCTCGATTAACTGATCTTTATTTTCAACATCTACATCTTCTTCATAATAGAAGTCATCTAATATTTCATGAATAATTTCCATATAGAAAAGCATATCATCAACACTTTTCTGATCACTAGATATATTTGCTTTTTCTGGTGTTTTTGATGTTAGACATCTTTTTTTCTTTTTTGAAATTGAATCTATCAATTTATATACCCTTGATTTATCTTCATCTTTCATTAGTGGATTAACAACAGCAGTTGGTATAATAAATGTTTCCAGTATTACTGAAGATATAATTAAGTCTACTCCTTGTTTAAGTAAACTTACCTCATTGATTGCACCACTTGACATCGTAGCAACTATTTCTATGCATTTTATTTTTTGTTTTATTTTTTCAACTAATATTTTTGAAGTACCAATTCCACTAGTACAAACTACTACAACTTTAATTATTTCAGTGTTATTCTCTAATGCGAGTAGTGTTGCAACAATATGAATAGTTATAAGCCCAATCTCTTCATCATTGACATTTTTGTGACTAATCTCTGAGAGAAAATCAACACTTGTTTTAACCACTTCAAATATATGTTTATAATCTGACTTAATTAAATCAAGATAATTATTCGTAACCTTAACATCCATTTTTTGTCTATCAATCATAAGTTTCAAGTGCATCATTAAACGAACTAAAAGATCATCATCATAATCAAGTCTTATATTTAAATTGTTTTGTAAATTGGATATTATTCTGTTCGTAATCATTGATAGTTCTCTATCATCTGTGATTTGAATACTACTATCACTTATTTTTCTAACACTTGATGTTATAAAATGAATCATTATGACGTATACATCACTATTAGATAAAATTACTTCATAATATTTTTCAACTTCTTTTATTAACAATAAAATATACTGATACTGTTGTATTTTTTTAATATTATCTATTTTATAATCTTCTATAACCATATTCTTTTGTTTTCTTTGAACAGCTAACGATAAAAGAATAATAAGCTGAAAATAGGACCCATCAACAATTACTTCTTTTAAATTTTCATCATACCTCTGAACAATCTTTATCATATTAATAACTATTTTATAGTCAATTAGCTCCGCTAACTTCACCTTTGTTAATGAAGCTAAATCTTCTTTAAAGAATTTAGCTTTCATAAAGTCATCGTTCCAATAGTAATTATTTTTATCATCGATACTACTTAAAAGGAGATTTACCATTGCTTCTCTTACGGATTTTTCTTCACCATAAACAATCAGACCATTTCCTTTTCCCTTCTTAAGCCTTAAATCATTTTGGCTAAACCAATCTTCTACTTCCTCCAAATCTCTTCTTACAGTTCCAATAGTAACCTTAAGCATTGATGAAAAATAATATGACTTAACTGGCTCATTCATCTTTAATAGCTCACAGATTATTATAATTTTTCTATCATGTGGGAATAGACAATCGATTTCTTCTTCATTTAATGATTCCTTAAGTGCTTCTCTATCTACTTCAGATAAAATTAATCTTATTCCTATACCTCTTTTTTTCTCAACCTTTATATTCTTTTCTTTAAAATAAGAATCAAGACTTTTGATATTTCTAATTACAGTACTTAAGCTGACGTTTAGCTTTTTAGAAATACAGCTATAGGTAATATAATCAGTTCTGTCTATCAAAATTTCTATAATAGAGCTGCTTTGCTTATCCATAAATTATCTCTCCTTAAGCTTATATATTACTAATCAGACTTAAGTAATTATAACATTAGCTCTATACTTTCTGTTTTTCTTTAGTTAATCTTACAACTAACTCATCATACTCTGGTGCTCCGATAAAATTATTTATAGTTATATATTCTACATTCGGCGCAACTATTTTCGCTCTATCTAATAGATTTTCATGACAAATAACTAAATCTGCATCTAGTGGGATTTTTTCAATTGCTTTATTAATAACCTTAACATTAAGTCCTGCTGCTGCCAGCTTCTTTCTAATTAGAGCAGCTCCCATTGCACTAGATCCCATACCTGCATCACAAGCAAACACTATTAATTTAATATCTGTACCATCTTTTCTAATAACTGTTTGTGGTTTAGTTTCAATTTCTTTACTACCTTTTAATTCCTTCATAAGATCTTGTGATGCCTTAAAATCCACATCACCCTCAACTTTATTATCAAGTTTTAGGATGAAGGATGAAGCTAAGAATGTTACTATAGTACCGGCGGTTACACCTGCTATAGTTGATATAAATCCCCCTCTAGGTGTCATAGCTAAGAAGGAAAATATGCTTCCAGGAGATGGAAATGCTACTAACCCTGCATTTAATGTTTTAAAAGTAAATATTCCACTCATTCCGCCGAGTATCATAGGTATTACCATTATTGGTTTCATTAATACATATGGGAAATACATTTCATGAATTCCACCAAAGAAATGTATTATAATCGCCGTTGGTGCAGACTCTTTACTTGTACCTTTTCCAAATAACCAAAATGCTAATAATAAACCGAGTCCTGGTCCAGGACTTGATGCTAACATAAAGTATATTGACTTGCCATGAATAAGTGCATCCTGTACTCCAATTGGTGCGTATATACCTTGATCGATAGCATTATTTAAAAACAATACCTTTGCAGGCTCGTTTATTATTGCAAGTAATGGTATTAGGTTAGCATGAACCATAGCTTCTATGCCCGCCTTCACTACTAAATTTGCGCTTAATATTGCTGGTCCAATCGCTAAATAAGATATAATTGCGAGTATCATTCCAATGATTCCCATAGAAAAATTATTAACTATCATTTCAAAACCGGCAGGTATTTTACCATCAATTGCTTTATCAAATTTTTTAATAACATATCCACCGATAGGCCCCATAACCATTGCGCCCATAAACATCGGAATGCTTGACCCTGAGATTATACCCATAGTTGCTATTGCTCCCATTACGCCACCACGTGGACCCCCAACAGCTTTACCTCCAGTATAGGCTATTAGTAATGGTAGTAAGTAAGTAATCATTGGGCTTACCATTTTTGCAATTGATGCATTCGGAAACCATCCAGTTGGAATAAAAATAGCTGTAATTAAACCCCAAGCAATAAATGCACCGATATTTGGAAGGACCATTCCGGTCAGAAAGCCACCAAAGGCTTGAATCTTTGCTCTTTTACTCATATTGAAATCCCCCTTTAATATTGTAAATATGTTTTGTTTATAGTTATATTATACGGTGGAAGTATGAGGATTTACAATCTAAAGTAAACGCTATCATGACATGAACCTAAAGTGTCATGATAGTCATTTCAGTATGAATTAGTGTCTATGATCAAGTTCACACAATGCTTATTGAGTAGCCAAAAGACTGATTAACCTTTGAAAGTTAGACGATACCAAGAGAATTCGCAACTTAGCAGGATTTCCTTGCTAAATTGTAATAATAAATGGTAAAATTAATATAATTATTAATAAATTAACAATGAACTGGAGGCTTTTATCAATGAATGAATTATTCCCAAATAGAAGAAAAACTATAGGTGTTTTAATTAATTCTTTTGATGGTTTCTATCAATCACCTATTTGTAAAGGTATAAGAACTGTTGCCTCTGAAAGAAATTTTGATGTGCTCTTTTTTTCTGGAGGAGCACTTGAATCTACAATTCGGGATGAGGCAAAGCAAAATGTTATCTATGATTTAGTTAACACAGATAAATTAGATGGATTAATTATATGCTCAGGGTTACTTATGAATTATATTGGTTTAGATAAATTTGTTAAATTTATAGACCGTTATAGAGCTATCCCTATGGTTAGTATTGGAATAGATATTAAAGACATTCCTAGCATAGTTTTTGATAACAAAGAATGTATGCATTTTATGGTTGATCACTTAATTGACCATCATAATTATTCTAGAATAGCTTTTATAACAGGATCGCCCTTTAATCCTGAGGCTGTAATGAGGTTTGAAGGATATACCGATGCATTAAAAGAACATAATATTCCATATGACGAGGAATTAATTGTTGAAGGTGATTTCCATGAATTATCAGCAGCTATAGCTATTGATGAGCTTATGGTTCATAGGAATAAAAAGCCAGAAGTTATTGTAGTTGCAAACGATGAAATGGCCATTGAGGTATTTTATCGTTTAAAGCAAATGGGGTATGAGGTAGGAAAAGATATAGCATTAACTGGGTTTGATAATGTTGACGAAGTAAGGTCTTTATCTCCTTCTTTTACAACTATTGATCAACCTATCTTAGAAATGGCCTCAAAGGCTGCTAATTATATAGACTTAATTATAGCTGGGCAGCAAGTACCACAATGTACTTATTTAAAGGGGAAATTAATAGTAAGAGAGTCTTGTGGTTGTTACAATATCATAAAAAGTAAAACACCACTAATATTAAAAGAGAGTTTGAGAAAAAACACTCTATATTATATCGAATGTGAGGAACTAAAAAAATACTTAATTAAGAACCAGCAACATATAGGGGCTTTAATAGGAAGAGAACTTGGCATAAATAAAATTGACATATTAGATTACAGAGAAATTACTATTAACTTAATTAACTCATTTGCAAAAGATGTATTAGCAAAGAAAGTAGAAGGTCAATTTATAGGAGGATTTAAGGACCTTCTATTCAATTCTATTTTTATAAAGAATCTTGATTATTCTTGGAATGATGTACTTTATGTTATTAGAAGTTTTGTGCTCTCTGCTATTACTAGTTATGAAGTTTTAAGGGTATCCGATGAAATATTTTATATGGCTAGTGTTTTAGTAGGTAATATTTTAAATAAAAGAGAGGCCACACAACACTTTAATTTCAAAAGAATGTATATTGGTACAAGAGATATAATGAGAGGCTTTAATTCTGTACAAAATCTTCAAGAATTAACAGAGGTAATTCGTGATGCAATGCCTTGGTATGGAATGAAACAATGTTATTTATGTGTGTTTGATATTCCTATAAACAGCTTTCGAGAAAGCAATTTAACATTACCCTCTAAATCTAAATTAATTTTAGGATACAATGAAGGCAATATAACAGAGGTTCAGTATATAGAGACACTAGATATTTTACCGGATCAATTTATTTATGGAGAAAAAAGAAATGACTTAATTTTATTTCCCTTAGTTACAGGTGACGGTTATTATGGATATATCGCCTTTGATATGAATGCAATCAATGAATTTGTTTATGAAACTTTTAGAGAGCAGATTAGCAGTACCTTGAAAATTCAAATGTTGTTTAGTGAACGAATAAAAGCTGAGGAACAGTTAAACTTGGCAGTTATTGAACTTGAAAAACGTAATGGAGAATTAAAAAACAGTTATGTAATTGATGAGTTAACAGGTATATTCAATAGGAGAGGATTTTACATGCACGGTGGTAGCCTTTATAAGTCTGCTTCTATAACCGGCGGTAAAGTTATTATGTGTTTTGGAGATATAGATGGTTTAAAGAAAATCAATGATACTTATGGTCACCAAGAAGGGGATC
>Ga0209123_1003039_pt1 | contig 13180 bp, 10 predicted proteins | sample BarGraIncu00431A_FD_184500 | JGI IMG/M metagenome (GOLD analysis project Ga0209123, IMG submission 184500) | Arctic peat soil microbial communities from Barrow, Alaska, USA - Barrow Graham LP Incubations 004-31A (SPAdes) (version 2) | ecosystem: Environmental > Terrestrial > Soil > Wetlands >...
CAACGGCTTGTTTGGCAGCTTCGGCAGGAGTCTGGAACAATGGCCCCATATCCACATCGAAACCAAGGTCAGCATAACCTGTAGCCACAACTTTAGCCCCGCGGTCGTGTCCGTCCTGACCCATTTTCGCGATCATGATCCGTGGTTGACGCCCCTCTTTCTCTGCAAACTGATTAACAAGCGCAAGTGCCTGTTCAAAATCTTTGTCGTTCTTAGCTTCTGATCTGTACACGCCTGATATTGTTCTGATGGTTGCTTTATAACGTCCTGCAATTTTTTCACATGCAGTTGATATTTCACCCAATGAAGCTCTTTTCTGAGCGGCAATTATAGCCAGCTCAAGTAAATTTCCTTCACCTGTTTTGGCACATTCCGTAATTGCATCAAGTGCGACAAGCACTTCTGCTTCATTACGCTCTGCACGAAGTTTATTCAATCTTTCGATTTGTGAAAGACGAACAGCGGAATTATCGATATTCAGAATATCAATCGGATCCTCTTTTTCGAGACGATATTTGTTCACGCCGATAATCGCCTGTGTTCCTGAATCGATACGACCCTGTGTACGCGCAGCAGCCTCTTCGATACGCATTTTTGGCACACCAGTTTCGATAGCTTTTGACATACCACCTAACTTTTCAACCTCTTCGATCAGTGCCCATGCTTTTTCAACAAGGTCTTTGGTCAAAGACTCAACATAATAGGAACCGGCCCATGGATCGAGCGAACGACACACTTCTGTCTCCTGCTGAATGTAAAGCTGTGTGTTACGTGCTATACGAGCAGAGAACTCTGTTGGAAGCGCAATTGCCTCGTCGAGTGCATTCGTATGAAGGGATTGCGTATGTCCAAGAACAGCAGCCATTGCCTCAATACAGGTACGTCCAACGTTGTTGTAAGGATCCTGTTCGGTTAACGACCAACCTGAAGTCTGCGAATGTGTACGAAGCGCCATTGATTTGGCACTTTTTGGATTAAATTGTTTCACCATTTTAGCCCAAATCATACGGGCAGCACGCATTTTGGCAATCTCCATAAAGTGGTTCATTCCAACCGCCCAGAAGAAGGATAAACGAGGTGCAAAAGCATCAATGCTTAGGCCGGCTTTGATACCCGTACGGATATAATCCAAGCCATCAGCCAGTGTATATGCCATTTCGATATCAGCGGTAGCACCTGCTTCCTGCATGTGATAACCCGAAATTGAGATGGAGTTGAACTTAGGCATATATTTCGAGGTGTACTCAAAAATATCGGCGATGATCTTCATCGAAAATTCAGGTGGATAGATATAGGTGTTACGCACCATGAACTCTTTCAGAATATCGTTCTGAATAGTTCCAGCCAATTCTTCCAACTTAGCCCCTTGTTCCAATGCGGTTACAATGTAAAAAGCCAAAACCGGTAATACCGCACCATTCATCGTCATCGAAACAGACATCTTATTCAATGGGATATTGTCGAAAAGAATCTTCATATCCAGAATTGAATCAATGGCCACACCGGCTTTACCGACATCACCTACCACACGAGGGTGGTCAGAGTCGTATCCGCGGTGAGTTGCAAGGTCAAATGCGACTGAAAGTCCTTTCTGACCCGCAGCAAGATTGCGACGATAGAAAGCATTTGATTCTTCAGCAGTTGAGAAACCAGCATACTGACGGATTGTCCATGGCCGGGTTGCAAACATCGTTGAATAAGGTCCGCGAAGGTAGGGTGCAATACCGGCTGCATAATTCAAATGCTCAAGTCCTTCGAGATCCTCTTTGGTGTAGACACTTTTCACCGGAATCAACTCAGGAGTCATCCAAATTTTATCAATTCCATTTTTCTTTTCCCATTCCGTCGCTGAACAGCAAGGTTTTGGGGCACTTTTGATATTAATTTCTTTAAAATCAGGCTTCATAATTGATACTATTTTATCCCAAGTTTATTATTATATGCAGTCAGTGCTTCCAGTAAATTGGTTTTCACACTGATGAAATTTTCGATTCCGGCGGCTTTCAGATCGTCCGTGCAAGCAGGAGCTCCTGCAACGACAAAAATTGCTTTACCTTTCAGCTGATTGAATGCTTCAGGAGCAAATCCTGCGTATTCTTCGTCTGAACTACAAATTACAACGATATCAGCTTTGGCTTCAAGTGAAGCTTTTACACCCTCTTCTACCGATTCGAATGCATTGTTGTCAACTACTTCATAACCGGCAACAGCAAAGAAATTACAGGCAAACTGTGCCCGCGCTTTGCTGAAAACGATGCTTCCAATTGTGAGCATGAATGCTTTAGGACGTTTATTTTTTACTGAGAAACAGTCGGTTTTATACCGCATAGCCTCCAATTGCTGTGCACTTCTGTAGAATTTAATAGTTTCTACTTCAGCGTCTTTATCCGTCTGATCGACAGCTTCGAATAACTGACTGTTTAAATCACAATTGATTTGCTCGTTGTAATTCGGGAATTGGTTCACACCTAAAAGATTCTCACGACGTGTTGCAACCGCTTTTATGCGTTTTGCAGCCATTTCGTTCACCTGTGCCTGAACAAATCCTTCGCGGAAAGCAGCAATAAATCCACCTTTCTCCTGAATTTCAAGGAAAAGCTTCCAAGCTTGTTCTGCAATTGATGCAGTTAAGGTCTCGATATAATAAGAACCAGCAGCGGGATCGGCAATTTTATCAAAATGAGCTTCTTCCTTTAAAACTGATTGCTGATTACGGGCAATGCGTTCTGAAAATTCAGTAGGCTGCTCGTATACAGCATCAAACGGACGGATTGTCAATGAATCGGTTCCACCCAAGGTAGCCGACATTGCTTCTGTCTCGGTACGCAGAAGATTTACATATGGATCGTAGATCGTTTTATTCCAGATAGATGTTTCAGTATGGACATGCATTCTGCCGGCGCAAACGCAAACATCGCCGCAACCATTTTCTTCACAATTGCAATCAGGTCCGCAATTACATTTCGGTTTGTACGCCTTTACAATATTAGCCCATAACATCCTGGCAGCGCGAAGTTTTGCAATCTCCATAAAGTAATTGCCACCGACTCCGAAGTTAAACCGGATACGCGGTGCAACAACACCAGCGTTTAGACCGCCTTCAGTCAGTCTTGTAAGATACTCGGCACCAATAGATAACGAGAATCCTAATTCCTCAACGATTGAAGCTCCGGCATTGTTAAAATTCTTGCCATTAACGCCAATCAACTGAATACCTTTATATTCGGAAGCTGACTCCAACACTTCTTTAGCACGTGTAAAGACTTCTGTTTCGCTGGAGCAAAATTTGCCTTTAAGCGTATAGACGCCAATCGGATCGAAATTAACGGAAGCTTTCACTTCATCAGGATTTGCTTTCTGATCTTTCAAAAAAGCAACCAGGCTTTTCACCAAGGGAAGGTTTTTGCAGGTCATCACAAAATTCACCTCTGTTTTTTCAAGGCTAATACCTTGTAATAGAAGCTTCAGATCAGCCACACTAATCTCCAGGCAGTTTTTAAATACAAAACCCAGAGAAGTTACACCCTTTGAAAGGACGTCTAACGCCTTTTGGTTGGCTTCGCCGAAATTGACAACTTCAATGTCCTGACGAACTAACCAGTTGTTACCTTCTTTGCGGTTTCCGCGAACGTAAGGAAATTGTCCGGGTAAAGTCCCCACAAATTCGAGTCCGGTCAGATTTTCGTCGCGATAGTAAGGACGGACGTTAATCCCCTCATTTGTACGCCACACTAGGGTTTTGTCATAATCCTTACCCTTTAGATCTGTAGTAATCTGTGCTTCCCATGCTTCGGTGGATACTGGGGGAAATTCCGAAAATAATTTTATATCTTTCTCATTCATAATAAAATAACTATTTGGAAAAATCGAGTTGCAAAGTTAAAGGTTTAAAAGTTAATAACCTGAAAAAGAGATTGATTTTTTATAATAAATGACAATATTCAGGTCGGGACATATTGTTTTTAGTATTATTTGATAATAAAAAATCTCTTTTATATCAATGTCTGTCGTTGATTAGCTAACTTAATAAACGGAATCCATTAATAATTATTGACTTACAAAGTTATTAAACTTAACCACCTTATAAACGCGCTTCCAATACCAATGCTTTTGCTATTTTTGCCACACAATCGTCAAATAGAGAGTTACTGAATCCCATGAACAGCACACAGCGATCTGCATTAACTATTGCCGTATTAACTTCATTTTTAGCACCTTTTCTAATATCAGGCGTGAATATTGCATTGCCTGCGATTGAAAAGGAGTTTGATCTGGATGCTGTTGCGCTAAGCTGGATTGTAACTTCTTATCTGTTGTCATCCGCCGTTTTTCTCCTTCCAATCGGAAAATTAGCTGATATCCATGGTCAGAAACCGGTTTTTCAGGGAGGAATCGTCATCTTCACAATAGCAACTGTATTTTGTGGATTTGCTCAAAGTGGTTGGATGCTTATTTTATTAAGAGTTGTTCAGGGCTTAGGTGCCTCCATGACTATAACCACAAGTGCACCCATCCTTGTTTCAGTATTTCCGCCTGTTGAACGCGGAAAAGTACTCGGGCTTAATGTTGCTGCAGTCTATCTTGGCTTATCGATGGGACCATTTATAGGTGGAATACTCACACAATATTTTGGATGGCGCAGCATATTTCTTTTTTGCGTTCCACTAGGAATTGCTGCGGTTTTGTTGGTGTTTTTCAAATTAAAGACAGATACCGCCAGAGTTCAAGAAAAAATCGATCATATTGGCGCACTTTATTATTCGACAGGACTCATCGCGCTCGTTTACAGTTCTTCAAACCTGAATAAAACCTTTGGATGGCCCCTTCTTTCAGCAGGAATCCTGTTCCTGATTTTATTTGTCATCCGATGTAAAAAGTCGGCAAATCCTATCTTCGAGATAACACTATTTACGCGCAACCGGCTATTTGCCTTTTCAAACATCGCAGCCTTCATCAATTATAGCGCCACTTTCTCGCTTGTTTTTCTGATGAGCCTTTTCCTTCAGAAGATCAAAGGATTTACGCCGCAACAAGCGGGAACAATCCTTGTCGCCCAGCCCCTGATGATGACCATACTCTCCCCTTTTGCAGGAAAACTCTCGGATAAGATTGAACCCCGTAAGCTGGCCACAGCCGGTATGCTGATCAGTGCAATCGGATTGTTTATGCTTGCCTTTATTGGTCAGCAAACCCCTGTTTATATGATTGTTGCTGTTTTGATTTTGATGGGAGCCGGATTTGGGATCTTTTCTTCGCCAAATATGAATACGATCATGAGTTCTGTCGAAAAGAAGCAATTGGGGATCGCTTCCGGAACATCTGCCACAATGCGGGTCGTTGGACAGATGGTAAGCATGATGGTCGCTACACTGATCTTTTCGCTTTACTTTTCGGGGACGCATATTCAAGAAGTCGACAATACATTATTTACCAATAGCATACGACTTTTATTCACCATTTCGGGATTGATCTGTCTTGCCGGTGTTTATTTTTCGAATAGCCGGGGCAACTTGAGAGACTGATACTTTAAAAAGTTTGCAGGATTGATTTGAACATTTGGGCTAAGACAATTCGTGTAAAGAAAAAGTTGGTACAATTGTTGCCTTAAAAATCCCGGATTCTTAAAACATTAATAAGTGGTTGACATGAATAAATTTAAAAAATTCACATTTATATTAATCCTATTCAATGCGTTAACAGCTTTTGCTTCTCCCCACAGCCCCGAAAGAATACCAGATAAGGAGGATAAATTCAGCTATTTATCCAATCTTGAGCGTGCAGTGATTGACGAACTTAACTTTGCCAGAGTGCAACCTTCCGAATACGCTGATTACCTCATTGCTTACTCCGAACTATTCGTCGGGAGAGAGTTGCGCGAACGAGGAGAGATAACAATTCTGACCCAGGAAGGTCGAAGTGCCGTAAACGAAGCCATCAGATTTCTAAGAAACCAAAAACCTTTGTCTTACTTAATTGCCTCAAAAGGAATGAGTAAAGCGGCTGAAGATATGGTCCGGATGCAGGAATCGACCTCACAAATCGGGCATAAGGGAAGAGATGGAAGTACGTTCGCGGAACGCATCAGCCGTTATGGGACATGGGATGGTTCATGTTCCGAAAATATTGATTATGGTAACGATAAAGCCCGCAGAATCGTAATGGCATTAATAATTGATGATGGTGTAAGTAACCGCGGTCACCGGAAAAGTATTTTTAATCCGGGCTTAAATCGGGTTGGAGTTGCTTGTGGTTATCACCGGCGATTTCAATATATGTGCGTGATTGAGCTTGCCGCGAGGTATTCGGAAAATTAATTCGGCTCATTAGAGTTCCTGATAAGATAAGTGGTCAATTGAAACTCTGGTTTAAACCACCTTACTCCTCCAGTTCCCTTTTTTAAGGTACCAATAAGATAAAATCCCGATCGATGAGCTGTAAACAAACTCAGCGGTCCAGACGTATTCAATTTGCAGGTGAAGTTTTACAGCAAACAGCCACGCACTTGTAAGGTAGAAAACCAAAGTAATCACTTCAATTCCAAGCGCAAATTTGGTATTGGCGGTTCCAAGCACACCATTGAAAAGGATGCTCATCGCCATAAAAAGGAATGTAGCTGCCAGAATAATATAATAAGATGGAACGGTGGCTTCAATCAACGATGCATCATTGGTATAAATTGCGATGGCCTCGCGCGGAAGAAGCGCAGCCACCGAAACGGTAATTGCCATCGCTACCAGGCTAAATTTCAGTATCTTCCTGATAATAGTAATCACATGATCTGGTTTCCCTTCTCCCAACGCATTACTTACGAGCGTATTCGTAACTGAACACAACGCCCAACCCGGAATCATCAGCATCAAATAAAGACTGCGGATAATGTTTGAAACTGCGAGCGATCGTTCCCCCATCTTCTCGATTAACATGAAGAAAACAAACCAGCTTCCCAATGAAAGTACGTATTGAAACATCACAAAAACCGATATCCCCAATGTACTTTTAATAATCTCAAAGTCAGGTTTCACCAGTTTAAAAAGGACATATTGTTTCAACCGGGTGTTGTGCCAGGTGATGATAATAAAGAATAGCAAGGCACAGACTTCGGAGATTGCCGATGCGATAGCTGCTCCCTGAATCCCCAATTGAGGAAATCCCCAATGCCCAAAGATCATCGCGTAATCGAGCACAACATTTACACCAGCCATAATTGCAGAACTGATGCTCAGATACTTTGTAAATGCAATGCCTGTGTAAAACGACCGGAAGAGCAATCCTGAAGCGGCAAAGAATAATCCCGGCACACGGTAAACCAAATAAGTAGAACTCGCGTTGAAAACAGCCTCCGAAGCCATAAAAGGCTTTAACAGTGCTGGCCCGAATAAAATCACAACGAATGTGATAACCAGTGAAGTTATTCCTAAAAAGTAAAAACTGTTATCAAAGATTCTTCCAATGGCGAGGTAGTTTTTCTCACCATTACGACGGGCAACCAGGATCTGAACACCCGTGGTAAACCCGAAAGCCACCATAAATATCGTGGTATACAAAAGACCACCAATGGCCGAAGCGCCAAGCTCGATCTCCCCTACCCTGCCTAAAAAAGCAGTATCAGTTACATTCACAATATTCTGAGCCACCAGGCTCAGCATGATCGGCCAGGCTATATCCCAGATGGTGCGGGTGGTAGGGGAAGACATATAAAAATAAAAGTATTAACCGTCAGACAATTAAATAAATACCAAATGTAATCTGACAAAGTTAATACTTTTACCTGGTATGATTGCTTTATCTTATTCTTCCAAAGTGCTTAAATCACCCTCAGGTAATCCCAATGCCCTGGCCTTTAAAACCCTTCGCATAATTTTACCGCTTCTGGTTTTTGGCAGCTGATCGGCAAATGTAATCTCTTCGGGACGCGCTATAGGTCCAAGATGTTCAACCATATGCATAATCATTTCATGTTCCAGTTCTTTGCTGGCTGTATAACCCAACCGCAAAACAGCCACAATATGAATGCAATTTCCTTTCAGATCGTGTGGAAGAGCGATTGCTGCGGCTTCAGCAATCGCAGGATGACTTGCCATCACACTCTCAATTTCAGCAGTTCCCAAACGATATCCACTCACTTTGATAACATCGTCGGTTCGACCAATGATCCGGAAATAACCATCTTCATCTTTCTTGGCTGAATCACCCGTCAGGTACCATCCCTGTTTTTCATATTTTTTCCAGTAAGCATCAACAAACCGTTGCGGATCGCGGAAAATGCCGGCAGTCATTCCCGGCCAGGGCGTTTTAATAACCAATGTACCCTCTTCGCCTGCTTTAACTGTGTCACCTTTTTCATCAACAACATCGATCTCATTCCCAAAGAATGGCTTCGTGGCTGAACCCGGCTTTAATGGGGTAATTGGTAGCGGTGCAATCATAAAACCGCCGGTTTCAGTTTGCCACCAGGTATCGATAATGGGACATTTCTCACGGCCGACTGCTTTATAAAACCATCGCCACGCCTCCGGACTGATTGGCTCACCCACAGAACCAAGCAAACGCAACGAGCTAATATCATTTCGATTGGGCCATGAATCGCCGAAACGCATTAAACTGCGGATAGCAGTTGGTGAAGTATATAGAATGTTGATGCCATATTTCTCCACCATTTTCCACCACCTGTCGGGGTAAGGATAGGTTGGCGCACCTTCGTAAAGCATAATGGTGGCACCGTTCATTAAAGGACCATAGACAATATAACTGTGACCTGTGATCCAGCCCGGATCAGCTGCACACCAATAACGGTCTTCTGGTTTGATATCGAATACCATCCGATGAGTAGTTGAAGTATAAACGCTGAAACCACCGTGCGTATGAACCAGTGCCTTCGGTTTACCCGTTGAGCCGGAGGTATAGAGCAGAAACAACATATCGGAGGAATCCATTTGTTCGGTTTCGCACTTATTGGAAGCAATTGGAAGTGCGAGGAGTTCATGCAGCCAATAATCGCGCCCGCTTTCCATGTATACATCCACACCTGTTCGTTTTACAGTAATACAAATCTCCATGGTTGGCGACAATTCCATCGCCTTGTTCACAACACTTTTCATTTCAACTACTTTCCCACGACGATTTCCACCATCGGCAGTAATTACAATCCGGCTGTTGGCATCATTAATACGGTCTGCCAGCGCTTCGTGACTGAATCCGCCGTAAACAACACTGTGGACTGCCCCAATTTTCGCGCATGCGAGCATCGCTATGATCTGCTCAGGAATCTGTGGCATGTAAATCGTGATGACTTCCCCTTTTTTCCCCCCCATACTTTTCAGGATATTGGCAAACTGGCAAACTTCGCGATTCAATGCATGATAAGAAAATGTTCTTACGTCACCCGGTTCACCTTCCCATATTAATGCCAGCTTATTCCGGTTGGCATTTTCCAGATGGCGGTCAATCGCATTCAGAATAATATTGGTTTTTCCGCCAACAAACCAGCTATAAAAAGGCGGATTACTTTTATCCAAAACCTGGTCCCATTTTTTATACCACGACAGGAATTCAGCCTGTTGCGCCCAAAATAGTTCGGGATTTTTGATAGACCATGCGTACAAATTTTCGTATTCCTGAACATTCGCCTGTTCAATTACCGCTTGCGAGGGGTAATAAATCTTCTCATCACTGTTGTTTTCCATAGCATCTGATTGATTTTAATATTGAATGGTTGTTATCTGCAAAAACAAACAACTATTTGCGAATAAAGTTTTTGAACGAAATTTTTTCATTTAATTTGGAGTTTGAAAATAAATGTAGCAACTTTGTAATTACATTTATTTTAATCATTGTACTCATGGAGGTTTCAATTGTACAAATAGGAAATTCGAAAGGATTGCGGCTAAGTAAGACTGTCCTCGATAAATATAAAATTCGTGATACTGTAGAGATGATCCTTGAGGAAGAACAAATCGTGATCAGGGCTTCCACAAAACCAAGACAAGGTTGGGATGAAGCCTTTAAAGCCATGAATGCAAATGGCGATGACCAATTACTAATGAATGATGTCTTTGATGATGAAAATCCGGAAGAATGGAAATAACTCAATATCAAATCATCCTTGTTAATCTTGATCCGACCATCGGCAGCGAGATAAAAAAAACAAGACCATGTGTGGTAATCTCACCAAATGAGATGAACAGATACCTGCAAACGATCGTAATTGCTCCAATGACTACCTCTTCAAAAAGCTATCCAACCAGAGTTGAAATCAAACACGAAAATAAAATTGGATGGATTGTTTTGGATCAGATTCGGACGATTGATAAACAAAGAATTATAAAAGACCTGGGTAAGCTTTCTAAGCCGGAAATAAAAGAAGTAAAGGCAATATTGAAAGAAACTTATATTGATTAGGTTACTGTTGTGATTCTTCGATCTGATAACGAAAAGGCAATACCTTTTCTCTACATTGCGTATCCTGTCCAAGCCTCTCCATCAGCTAAAATATCAATCTTATTTCTGATCATTCACATCCTACACTCAAAAATTGGGATTTACAATCCTATCCACACCTTTGTCATTAATAAAACCAGGAGTTTTATCGTATAATATACCATAAACATCAATTCAGATAATACATTCATTGATGAATGTGTCATATTAATCAATGAATTTGATAAATTGATCGTTGAATATATCAAAATCATCAATTTATATCACGCATTCATTAATGAATATGCCATATTCACTGATATATCTGCTGAATTCATTTATATAATAGACGAAATCACTAATATAAAACTGAACTGAATCGTTGGAAATTTAAAAAATAGCACTTATTTTTATCCCATCAATGAATTAAACTGCAAGATTATGGCTAAAACTACCGGAAGAATTCCAATTTCCCACAATCCGAAGAAGATGCTTACCATGGCAGCTGATGTTTATAAGAAACATGAAGAAGAAGGAACCTCCTCACCGCTTCTGATCCTCGACGGAACAGACTGGAAGGTTATCGGACCAACGATTGAACAGGCACTCGCCCTCCACAAAGAAGCCGAATTGCATAAAGGACGCATGGAAACAGCTTACCGCGAACGCGATCTTTTAATTACTCCCATCAGCAAAGGGTTAAAAGCCAGCCGAAACCTGCTAAAAGCGATTAACAAGGATAATCCTAGAAGATTAGCAAATTGGGGATTTGAGGTTATCGACTCGGTGAAAAAGGCAAAGGTAAAAAAGTCCGAAACCAATTGATAAGATTAAAGGATGAATACGAATGCTTTAAAAGGAATGTTTATTAAGAATTGAGGAGATGAATATTAATGATAAGTCACTTCCATTTTAATACTCAGTCTAAATCGGTTCAGATAATTTAGTGAAAGGGTGACTTGTTCAGGTCTCGAATAAGTAAAGTCATTCCTTAAAAAGTGAGAGGGTGACTTGTTCGTGCATTAAAAAGTCACCCCCTCAATAAAATCTAATCCTCCCCTTCGGAGAATTCCATCAGATAAGCCTTAATAAAGCCATCGATGTCGCCATCCATGATCCCCTGGACGTTGGAGGATTCGAATCCGGTGCGAACATCTTTCACCAATTTGTAAGGTTGCATTGTATATGAGCGGATTTGTGATCCCCACTCTATTTTTTTCTTCCCTGCTTCAATCTTGGTGGTCGCTTCATGACGCCGTTGAAGCTCCAATGCGTAAAGCTGTGATTTTAAAAGGCGGATCGCATTCTCTTTATTCTGAAGTTGTGAACGCGACTCTGTATTTTCGATGATAATACCAGACGGAGCATGTTTAAGACGCACGCCGGTCTCCACCTTATTCACGTTCTGACCTCCTGCCCCTCCGGAACGGAAGGTATCCCATGAAATATCACCCGGATTTACATCAATTACAATCGTATCGTCGACTAAAGGTGATACAAAAACGGAGGTAAAGGAGGTCTGCCTTTTTCCCTGAGCATTAAACGGAGAGATGCGAACCAGACGATGCACACCGTTTTCACTTTTGAGGTATCCATATGCAAAATCACCTTCAATCTCAATCGTGACACTCTTTACACCGACATCTTCACCGGGAACAAAACTCGCTTCGCGAACCTTGTATTTGTGCTTTTCAGCCCAGCGTAAGTACATACGCATCAGCATATCGGCCCAATCGTTCGACTCGGTTCCACCGGCGCCGGCATTGATTTTCAATACAGCACCGAGCCTGTCCTCTTCGCGCCGAAGCATATTTTTGGTCTCAAGATCTTCGACCATTCCGCGGGTTTCGACAAACTGTTCTTCAAGTTCAGCTTCGGTGATTTCACCAGCTTCACTGTAATCGAACATGATTCCCAGGTCTTCAACAGCCATGTCAACCGCTTTAAAACCATCGGTCCATTGTTTGATTGAACGGATTACCATCATCTGAGCCTCGGCCTCTTTTGGCTTTTCCCAGAATTTAGGATCCTGTGCTTTCAACTCTTCTTCTTCTAACCGAATTAATTTAGTATCGACGTCAAAGATACCTCCTCAGCGCATCCCGGCGCTCAACAAGCTCTTTGAGTTGTTCCTTTAGGATCATTTTTGTTGTTTTTAAATTTAAAATGCAAAGGTAGAAAAATAGGGACGCGGATGCGATCGGGTTTTGGAATCCTCAATCTTCATCTGCCTTGATCAGTTCACCAGCCAACCGGAATGCAAGTTCAGCTTCGAATCCATGCCCCTGTGCAAAAACAGCCAGCTTCCCTCTTCGTTCATAATCGGAAACACCTTTTATTGATTTGACTTTTGCCTTTAGCAAGCTGTGAAGCGTTTTCAGGTAAAGGTCATCATTAATCTGATCGAGTGCCTCACGGACAATTGTTTCGGGAATTTGCTTCTGACGGAGCATAAACCTCAATTTAACTTTACCCCACTTATTAAACCGCAGTTTATCATTCACAAAGAAACGGACAAACCGCTCCTCATCCAAAAAGTGTTCTTTGACCAGGTAATCAACCGCTTCGGCAATCTCCTCTTCCGAAAGTTCCCACTGTCTGAGCTTTGTAATAATATCGAGACGGCATCGTTCCGACTGACTGCACATTGCCATCACCTTTGTAAGCGCCTGCCGATAGTTAATATTACCCTCCATTTTAAAATCAATATTTATAGCAAAGGTAAGCGTTCAAATGTGATTAATTTTTGATTCATTTGCGAAAG
>Ga0209123_1003040_pt1 | contig 13177 bp, 10 predicted proteins | sample BarGraIncu00431A_FD_184500 | JGI IMG/M metagenome (GOLD analysis project Ga0209123, IMG submission 184500) | Arctic peat soil microbial communities from Barrow, Alaska, USA - Barrow Graham LP Incubations 004-31A (SPAdes) (version 2) | ecosystem: Environmental > Terrestrial > Soil > Wetlands >...
CCGGCGCTCGGCACCACGAAGAAGCTGTGGAGCCGAGCGCCACCTGCATCTATAAAGCGCCGCGTTTGCTACGCGATCACGAAACCGCCCACAGTCGACGGCGAATCCAGGAGAACTCTGGATCTTGAGGAGGCACAGCGGCTGTACCAGGAACTCGGCGAGGCGATGTCCGCGTTCCGCGAGGGTTTGGCTGCGGCGAAACTCAAGGAGGCAGGCAATGACTAAAGCAACGAGAGAGGAAAGGCTGGCGACTACGGAAGAGCTGTTTGTGCGGGCCTTCCAGAAAGGCAAAACTCCCAGGAGCGTGGCATATCAGCGGGGAGTCATGGCAGCGCTGATCTACACATTCGCCGAAATCAAGGTGGCCGGTAACTGCAAATTCAAGGCGGGGTCTGCCGAGTTCGGCGCCTTTTACGCGGGCGCCGAAGGCCACCAGCTATATTTCGAGTATTCTGCGACGCGGCCGGCGGGTTCACTGGACGATGACAGCGAGATCGCAGCCCCACGGATAGGTTCTAGCCAGCTTTTCTTCCAGGGCCTTCTGGATCGTAGAATTCCTGCCTCCGACATGGGCTGCTGCCTCCCCTCCCCTTAAAACCCAACAATATCAGCATCCGGAAATTATCTTCGCCGAGCGCATTATTTTTTGGATTTTTTAGCACTTTATTTTCCCCCTACCTAACTACCCAAGTGCAAAAACGATTACTACCAAGTTTCAGGTTATGTTTCCTAAGACACTCCGTATACTTTATTTGGCATTATCAAGCAAAACATGTTGACCTATCGACTATTTGCGGGTATAAAAGCAAATTAATATGCATGGAGGGTATTATTTTGATAATTTCCATAATCAATAATAAAGGCGGCGTTGGAAAATCTGCCACTACATTAAATCTTTCTCACGCATTAGCGAACAAGGGCAAGAAGGTCCTTGTCATCGACCAGGACAGCCAGTGCAATAGCACTTCTTCTCTACTCCCAACCGCTGTAAACCGGTCTCTTAAGGATATTTACAGCGGCGACACCGATATTAAAACGTGCATCTACAGCTCAAAGTTTGAAGGCGTTGATATCCTTCCCAACGAACAACTTACCTCCTCAATGGAAATGTCGCTTTACCAGGACCTTGCTAACAGCGCTCGGCTGTTCTCTCGGGTTGTCCGGCCGTATGCTCTCGCAAATTACGACTTTACGCTAATTGATAATCCGCCAACGCTCGGCCTCTGGATTGTAATGGCTCTCGCCGCGTCAGACTGCGCGATCGTCCCCGTAGACGCAGGATCCGCATACGCTATTGACGGACTTACAACCTCAATCAAGATGATAAACGACGTGGCTGCCCAGGCCAACCCCAATCTCTCGTTTCTCCGTGTTTTGATCAACAAGGCAGATCTTAGGACTTCGATCTCACGTACTTTGGTCGATTTTATCCACCGTTCCTTCGGGGCCGACAAGGTGTTTGCCACGACAATCCCTTACAACACTTCTATTCAGCAGGCAGAACTGGCTCGTACCAGCGTAATCCGCCATTCACCGGCCAGCATGGGCACCAAGCGATTCAGAGAACTGGCCGACGAAGTCATCAGGATCACGAGCGAAAGAGAGCCTTCCCTTTTCGGAGATAGGACATGACAAAAAACAAGTCGCCACTAAGCAACCTTCTCTTCGCAGCTTTCGGGGATAAGACCGCTGAGGCTGCCGAGATGCTAGACAAAATGGAAACGGGCCGAAAACCTGTAGCCGAACCTGTCGAACGCCCGTTGCCGGCACTTGTAGCTGTTCCTGATCGCCCCGCGGCGGAACCGGATGGAGTCTTTCCTTCCGAAACACCTGCTCCCCCGTCACACGTCACGTCCCTCAACACGTCAAACAAACCGTCATGCGCCACCACAGGCGCTACGTTGCACGACACCACACACAGCACGTTACACAATACCTCCGGCGAAACATTACACAATCCGTCTCACGATACGTCAGACGTAGCGTCTCACGTGCCAACAGACGACACGTCAGACGAGGCATCCGACCGGCTGTCACTCAATATCACCAACACCACATTACACGACACGTCACTCATCCCGAGACACGACACGTCACTCATCCCGAGACACGAGCCGTCTCTCGTCACATCACACAACACGTCACACGAACCATATGACATTTTTGACCCGGTAAATAACCTTAATCACCGTCAGGGAACTGTTCTCTACTATCTCCTCCACCGGCCCGGGTACATCGCCCAGCGCCAGCAGATCTCAGCTGCAACGGGTATCCCTCTGCCTACAATCAGGGACAACATAGTCTGTCTAACCAACGAGAATTTCATAACTAAGCCGGTTAAATTCGTCCACAAATCATTCCAGGGTTTCACTTATACGGTCAACGAGGAGTTGTGCGGCAGATTCCTGACCCGGCGCGGGTTTGAATTCGATGCACAAGGCACGTCAGACAGGGCGTCTGTCACTACGTCACACAGCACCTCCGACTACCCGACTCACACTTCGTCACACAGCACGTCAGACGGGGCACTAGACGGCTCCTCCGACGGGTTGTCTGACGTTCGCGCACGCGATTACATGCCTTTAGAAGAAGAAAGAGCTTTAAATCTTACTTCTTCTAAAACCATACCTTCAGGGATGGATGGACGTCACACGCCACCTCCGACGTATCATATGACGGGTGGACAGCCGGGCAGACAGACGGCCGGGACTGTTCTCTCGGATCCGGAGCACCTGTACTGGAAAGACCTCGGGTTGAACGAAAAGAAAGTGGCATCATGGATGAAGGAAACTGAGATGACGGCAGACGAAATGGATACCTCTCTTCGTTACGCTAGGTTCAACTTCCTGAAAGACCCGGCAAAGATAAAGTCCCCGATCGACCTCTTCTATACGATGATTAAACGCGACGGCTGCGTGCTGCGCTCGCCTGATTATAAGTCGCTCCGGCAGATAAGGACTGAGCAGATGCAAGCTGAAAGGGAACGCCGCCGGCAGGAAGATATGGAAGAGGAAAAACTAGAGTTAGATATGGCCTTCGATAAGATCTTCCAGGACAAGGAAGGCACTGAGTTCAAACGCCTCCAGGCCCAGGTAGGCAGGGCAGGGGGGATGGTGTTGAGCGGCAAGATGCTCGAAGCCGCCATGCGCGAGGAGTTTTTGAAAAAAAAGGGTGCAACAGCCTGATTAAAAATCCTCTACGGTCGGCTAGCCTACGATAGATATGCGACGGCCAGAGTGTTCAGCTATACAACGTGAGGTATCCAATGAATGGCAGAGTGCTAAAGCAAGCATCCCTAGTTGCAGCATCTGCCAAAACGGCAACTTACGAGATCCGGCTGGTCGAGTTACCAAACGACGCGGGCTATGCGATTTGCAAACTCTCCGGCCCATCAGGATCCAGCAGGGTAGGGGAGGCCTGGTACCGAGAAGATATCCTCAGCGCTGAGCGCAAGTTTGACGGCATCATCCGGAAGAAGACGACCAGGGCGAAAGGTAGAGTGTATCGAGACGCGCCACCACAGGCTGAAGACCAATTAAATCTGTTCTGACCGGCACCGTTGCCCGCGCTACTGCCGCCGGCCTCAAATGGCCGTTACCCTACTAATCGATGATGAAGCCTTGGAACAGCTAATTTACTTCTCTGCTCGTCCTCCATCCGACAGTTCGCAACCTCCTTCAGCTTGACTGGCAGTCGCTGCACGAGAGCTGATTTCCCACCAGGACGTGACACTCATGCTCTTGCGTCAGGAGTGCAAGGAGCGTCAGACCGACGGTTATCGGTGCGTTGACACTGGGATCAGGCTCAGATCAGACGTCTGGCATCGACCTAGTTAGTAAATAATCGGCTTAAATCGGCAAAGATCGTTTGACATCAGGCGGCCAAATCGAATATTTTAAAGTGATTTAATTGGGAGGCTTCCGCCTTGTTCCCCCTAACTTCGCCTCGGGCGAGTGCATGGCTTAAATCCAATCGCCCACGACGAGGAGCTTGAAAAATGTCAGAGATGGAAGACCGCTGGTTATCGATAAATGAAATTTGCAAATACCTCGGGGTCAGCAATGACACCGTGTACAAGTGGATTGATAAACATGAAATGCCTGCGCATCGCATGGGCCGCCTTTGGAAGTTCAAGAAAGACGAAGTGGACGAATGGGTGAAGGCAGGTGGAGCTGCAGAACATACAAGAGGAATCAGAGCCAAGAATGAATAACGATAGATACAGCATGTCATTTACAACGGGTGGTCTCTTCCACCGTGAATCGGTGAAACTAGCCGCGTTGTATTTTAATCTTGACGATTGGAATTCTGTTCGAGATAAGGTTGTTGCAGAAAATTTATTGCAGACCAGAACCCTGAGTACGCTGCAACGAGTTTGCCGCGAGATTGTTTCTCGGTTGAGAACTCTGAGCCCTAGCGAGCTTGAATGCCTTGTTGAGGGCAGCCATCAAGAGCAAGCCTATCTCCTGTGGCTCGCCATTTGCCGTCGGTATAGGTTCATCGCTGATTTTGCCGTCGAAGTGCTTCGAGAACGCTTTATTACTCTGAAGGCCGATTTAACTCACGAGGATTTCGACTCGTTTTTCAACCGAAAGTCCGAATGGCATTCGGAACTTGATGAGATCACCCCAACGACGCGAAGCAAATTGCGTCAGGTTCTGTTCAAAATACTTCGAGAGGCGGATCTCTTAACAGCCAACAACATGATTAACGCTGCCTTGCTCAGTCCGAGACTATCGAATGCGGTCTCGCAGTCCTGCCGCCGGGACGTTTTTTACTTTCCTGTTTTTGAATCCGATCTAAAGGGGATGGAACAGTGACAGCAGATATTGCCAGAATGCCAATGCAAGACAGGTTTCAGCATCTTTATGCGGTGATCTCTGGCCAACGTTTCCTCAACAAGCAAGGTCTTGGAAACGAGGTGCCGTTTTTTATCTGTCCTTTTAAGCAGGAAGAGTCTGTTGAAATGGAGCGGCTCCAGCGCCAGCTCGTCAATCGCCTTGAGCAGGCTGGCGTTGGGATTCTAGAGATCAACCTGTACGACCTTTCGATAGAAATTCTTAAAGAACGTGACATTTGGGACCAAATTCTCGAGATGGAAGAGTCTGTCTCTAAGGAGCAGCTCAAAGAACTGCTACAAGGCGTGCTGGACCCCGAAGCGCATCTTGTACCGGCCATAGCGGCCAAGTTGGCAAGCACGGATTTCGAGGTTCTTTTCCTTGCGGGCGTTGGCGAGGTGTTCCCCTACATCCGCTCGCATAACGTTTTGAATAATTTGCAGAGCACAGCGAAAGAAAAACCGACTGTCATGTTTTTCCCAGGAGCCTACAGCCACTCCCTAGAGTCCGGGGCATCTCTCGATCTTTTCGAAAGGTTGCATGACGACAAGTACTACCGGGCATTCAACATCTTTCACTGCGAAGCATAACCGAGGGAAGCGTGATGACTCTTAAAAACATTTTCAAAAAGCCCGTTGACCGACCGATTGAAGGGGTCATCAAAGCTGACGATGAAGCAAGCCTCCGCCTCGAAATTGAAGAATATGTACTGACCAACGAAGTTGAGAAGCGGCTTGAGTCCTTCCTTGACGCTTACAATAATTATGAAGGTGCCAACGGCGTTTGGGTTTCCGGATTCTTTGGTTCTGGTAAATCCCACCTGTTGAAGATGCTGGCCCTTTTGCTTGAAAATCGACAGATAGACGGTGCTTCGGCTCTTGGTCTCTTCCTGCCCAAGTGTGGAGATAACGAAATCCTGCGAGGCGATCTAAAGCGAGCGGTCGTTATCCCATCGAAAAGCATCCTGTTCAATATCGACCAAAAAGCGGATGTTATCAGCAAGGCCCAAATTGATGCACTCCTCGCAGTCTTTGTCAAAGTTTTCGACGAGATGTGCGGCTACTACGGCAAGCAGGGACACATCGCCCAGTTCGAGCGCGACCTCGACAGCCGTGGCATCTACGAACAGTTCAAATCTGCCTATGAATCCACAGCGGGCAGAACATGGCAAAAAGGACGCGAGCAAGCCCTGCTGGAATCGAAAAACATTGCCAAAGCCTATGCCCAGGCAACCGGTGGTGACGAGGCGTCGGCCATGGGGATATTGGACAAGTACCGCAGCCAATACCGAGTCTCCATCGAAGACTTTGCCGAGCAGGTACACGCCCATATCGAGCGGCAATCCCCCGATTTCCGTCTGAACTTCTTCGTCGATGAGGTCGGGCAGTACATCTCCGAAAACATCAAACTGATGACCAACCTCCAGACCATCGCTGAGAGTCTGGCCACCAAGTGCCGAGGCCGAGCATGGGTCATTGTGACTGCCCAAGAAGAAATGGGGGCGGTTGTCGGTGAAATGGGCAAACAGCAAGGCAACGACTTCTCGAAAATTCAGGCTCGATTTGCCAATCGTATGAAGTTGACCAGCGCCGACGTAGCGGAGGTCATCCAGAGACGCCTGCTCATGAAAACAGAGGAAGGCGTTCGTCTGCTCACGGACATTTATCACGCGCAGTCCAACAATTTTAAGACCCTGTTCGACTTTGCCGACGGCTCTCAAACCTACCGGAACTTTCAAGACCGGGATCACTTCATTCACAGTTATCCGTTCATTCCGTACCAGTTCTCGTTATTCCAGTCGGCCATTCAGAATTTGTCGCAGCATAACGCCTTTGAGGGCAAGCACAGCTCGGTGGGCGAACGCTCCATGCTTGGTGTATTCCAGCAGGTGGCGATTCAGATCGGGGATCATGAAATTGGCCAGTTGGCAACTTTCGACCTGATGTTCGAGGGAATTCGCACCGCATTGAAATCCAACATCCAGCGAGCCATCATCCAGGCGGAACACCATTTTGATGGTCCCTTCGCGATTCGTCTGTTGAAAACGCTCTTCCTAGTCAAATACGTCAAGGAGTTCAAACCGACTGTTCGCAACCTGTGCGTCCTGATGCTAGACGGCTTCAATCAGGATCTGCCTGCGCTGAGAAGACGGGTTGAAGAATCCCTCGGCCTTCTGGAACAGCAGACCTATGTGCAGCGCAATGGCGAACTCTACGAATACCTTACCGACGAGGAAAAAGACATCGAGCAGGAAATCAAGTACACAGAGGTGGAGTCGTCAGACGTTGCCGCTGAGCTTGAGAAAATAGTTTTCGACCACGTCATCAAGCATCGCAAGATTCGTTATGACGAGAACGGCCAGGATTACCCATTCTCCAGAAAGCTCGATGATCGGCTGCACGGGCGGGAGTACGAGCTGGCCATCCATATTATTAGTCCGTTCCATGAAAACGCCGAAAGCGAGTCCATCCTTCGGATGCAGAGCATGGGACGGGACGAGTTGATGGTTTTGATGCCTGTGGATGAACGCCTCGTTCGCGACATCCTCATGTACAAGCGGACTGAGAAATACATCCGCCAGAACATCTCGATCACGCAGCAGGAGGCAGTGAAACGCATCCTGACCGACAAAGGTTTCCAGAACCGGGAACGGTATGCCGAATTGCAGCAGCGCGTTCAAAGCCTAATAGGCAAGGCCAAGCTGTTCGTGGCAGGTGCCGACATAGAAATCGGTTCCGAAGACGCGCAGACTCGGGTGCTACGTGGATTCCATGAACTCGTCTCCCGTGCATACCCGAACCTTCGCATGCTGCGTGGAATCACCTACTCAGAGAATGACATAGCCAAATGCCTGAAGCATTCACAGCAGGGGCTGTTTGGCAACGACGCCACCTCCCTGGCCGAGTCTGAGCAGGAGCTTTTAGCGTTCATCCAAAGCAATAACCGTGGTGGCGTGCGCACCACGCTAAAAAACCTGCTGGAGAAATTCGAGCGCAAGCCCTACGGCTGGTACTACGCCGCCGCGCTTTGCACCCTGGCCAATTTGTGCGCTCGCGGCAAGGTCGAGATTCGCACCGACGGCAACCTGCTTGAAGAGGACGAGCTGGAACGGGCGCTGCGAAATACACATGGCCACGGCAATGTGGTGCTGGAGCCCCAGGTCGAATTTACTGCGTCTCAGGTCCGTGCCCTCAAGGAGTTCTTCGAGGACTTCTTCGACACCCCACCACGCGCCAGTGAGGCAAAGGCACTCGGCAAGGAAACCGGTGCCGCACTCCTAGAACTCATGCATCAGCTCACCCCGCTGGCGACCCAGGCATCCCAATATCCGTTCCTGAGTGCACTGACACCAGTTTTAGAGAAGCTTAAGGAGCTGACCGGCAAGCCTTATACCTGGTATCTGACCGAACTCGCCCGTCTGGAAGACGCCCTCCTCGCCATGAAAGAAGGTACCGTCGATCCCGTCCGTAAATTCATGAGCGGCCCGCAGAAAGGCATCTTCGACAACGCCCGTAAGTTTGTCCAAACGCAGGAGCCCAACTTCGCCTACATCGAAGGCGATGAAGCGGCTCAGGTGGCCGCCAGCTTAACCGACCCGGAATGCTTCAAGGGCAACCGAATCCAGCAGGTGAAGATGCAAATTGAAACGCTGCTGGAAAAAGTCACTGACCAGATTGAGGCCGAGATTATTAAAGCCAAAGAAGCGGTTGCCGCCCTCAAAGGTCGCCTCTGTAGTATGGCTGAATTCGTCGCATTGAACTACGAACAACAGGAGCAAATCACCCGGCCGTTTAACGAATTTAACGCCGCCATTGAACGTCAGAAGCTGATCGCCGTCATTCGCGATTCTCTGCGCCGTTTTGAAGAAAACGACTATCAGCGTCAGCTCTCGCAGATGACAATCTGGGCGCAACCGGCACCAACGCTGAAGCCTGCGCCGGAATCCGCCGGTGGAACCGGCACACCGGATGAAGGCGCTAACCCCACACCACCGACCAAACTCGAACCACGTATCGAGTATATGCCCAGCCGCTCAGTTAAAGTCTCATTCGAGAAAGCCTGGCTGGCAGATGAGACCGATGTGGATCGCTACCTGAAATCCATGCGCGAGGCGTTGCTGGAAGAAATCCGTAAAGGGAAGAGGATCCAAATATGATCGAGCGTCTTGAACTAAAGAATTTCACGGTCTTCACTGGCCTTGCGCTGGATTTTTCGCCCAAGATCAACGTGATCATTGGTGAGAACGGAACGGGCAAAACTCAACTGCTAAAGGCGGCCTATGGTCTTTGCGCTGGTGCTCCCCTGTTCAAAAACAAGCCCGACACCAGCGGGGATGAGCTCGAAGCGACGCTGACAGCCAAGCTACTCCGCCTCTTTATGCCGCTTGACGACAAACTCGGCAAGATGCACCGGCAAGGCGCAACCGACCAGGCCTATTTGTCTGCCCGATTCGCCCAAGGACAGAAGATCTCTGCTACCTTTTTCAACAACTCCAAGGCACTGGCCATCCAAGATCGCGCCAACTACGAGCAGTATCTGGCTGAGGCGGTTTTCATCCCGACCAAGGAAGTCCTTTCGTTCATGAAGGGGTTCAACAGCCTGTACGAGAAATATGGGCTTTCCTTTGACCAAGCCTATCAGGACATCTGCCTGCTGCTGGACCTCCCCGAGGTACGTCCGGAAATTCTGCACGAAAAATCCAAATGGGCCATGGCGGAAATCGAAGGCATCTGCGACGGGCGCTTCGTATTCTACGGTGGGGGCAAGGTCACTTTCAAGACTGAGAATGCCGAATACTCCGCCAACTCCATGGCTGAAGGCTTCCGCAAGGCGGGGATGCTCTCGCGTCTTCTCGAAACCGGCGCGATCCAGCCTGGGGTCAGCGGTCCACTGTTTTGGGACGAGCCCGAATCCAACCTGAACCCCAAGCTGATGAAGCTGCTCGTGCAGATTCTGCTGGAGTTGTCGCGCAACGGCCAGCAGATCATTCTGGCGACCCACGACTATGTGCTGCTCAAGTGGTTCGATCTGCTCATGGATAAGGGTAAGGATGACCATGTACGCTATCACGTTCTCTTCAAGGGAAGTGATGGGATCGAATCTGATTCTGCCGATAGCTATCAGGAATTAAATGTGAATTCCATAGTCGAAACTTTTGGGGATCTGTACGACAAAGAAGTGGAACGGGCGCTTGGGAGGCCTGGGGCATGAAAACCATTCAAGAGGATGATTTAATATTTGATGTAAGCTCTGCTGTTAATGCCGAAAGGTTTGATGATAATAATCTTCATGGCGGCATAAGCACGATCAAGAGAGTGGATTTTATCATTGAGCATAACGATGAGTTTATTTTTTTAGAAGTCAAAGATCCAGATAAGCCGGGAGCGTCAAACCCTGAAAAATTTAAGCAAGACCTTTTTGGTGGGGTTCTAATACCAGATCTCGCTGGCAAGTACAGGGACACATTATTTTTTTCATCACTGAGAAAAGCTTATGAAAAGCCAATCACCTACGTTGTATTGATTTGCATGAAAAGTCTGGAAAAAGCACTTCTACTAGCTAAAACCGATGCTCTGAAGGGTGCACTTCCCATGACGCACAAGACCTGGTCTAAGAAATCCGTCGATTCTTGTATGATTCTTAATCTTGATGCCTATAAGAAGTCGTATGGGAATGAATCTGTATGGCGCGAAAGTGAGTACAAATAAACATGGAAACAGCAAAACTCAAAAAATTCGCACAGTTCGCCCGGCGCAGCCTAATGGAACAGGTTTCCGCAAAGCTCAAGTTGGTGCTGACCGACAACAGCGCTGCCCGACGCGAAAGTACCGAGGCTATCAAGAAACTCGAAGAGGCCATTAAGAGCCACAGCAAGGAACAGGTCATCGAGAAGGTGGCCTACATCTGGTTCAACCGCTTCTGTGCCCTGCGCTTCATGGACGTGAACCGCTACACCCGCATCGGCGTGATGTCGCCCGCCGAGGGGCAGTTCCAGCCCGAGATTCTGGCTGAGGCCAAGATGGGGCACGTCGACAAAGAGATTGTGCACGACAATGTCCGGCAACAGATCTTTGCTCTGCTCGACGGCAAAGCGCCCAGCCGCGACCCGCAGGGCGAGTCTTACCGTCTGTTGGTAGTGGCGGCTTGCAACTACTGGAACAAGGCCATGCCGTTCCTGTTCGAGCGCATTAATGATTACACTGAACTCCTGATGCCAGATGATCTGCTCTCGGGCAACTCGATCTTGGCCTATACCCGGGAGGCGATGACGCCGGACGTCTGCAAGGATGTCGAGGCGATCGGCTGGCTCTACCAGTTTTATATCTCCGAGAAGAAGGACGAGGTGTTCGATGGCCTGAAGAAAAATAAGAAGATCACGCCAGAAAACATTCCCGCGGCGACTCAGCTCTTCACCCCACACTGGATTGTGCGCTACCTGGTGGAAAACTCCCTCGGCCGCCTGTGGCTCCTCAACCGTCCCAACTCGAAATTGGTTGAGCAAATGGACTACTACATCAAGCCCGAACAGGCTGAGACGGACTTCCTACGCATCGACAAGCCAGAAAAGATCAAGATCTGCGACCCGGCCTGCGGCTCCGGCCACATGCTCACCTATGCCTTCGACTTGCTCTACGCCATTTACGAGGAGGAAGGCGTTGATCCCGCCGAAATCCCAGAGAAGATTCTAACCCACAACCTTTATGGCATCGAGATCGATGAACGCGCCGGAGAGCTGGCCGCCTTTACACTGACCATGAAGGCCCGCGCCAAGCAGCGCCGGTTCTTCAATAAAGGCGTCAAGCCGAACATCTGCGTATTGGGAAGCGTCCACTACGATGAGGGCGAGCTTAAGAACTACATGGACTTTGTCGGGCGAGAATTGTTCACCTCCCCGCTGCAAAACACCCTGCACCAGTTCGAAGAGGCAGACAACTTTGGTTCCTTGATCCGCCCGGATCACACTGACGTGGCGGGGATGCTCAGGATACTGGAGACAAAGGATGTCTCCGGGCATCTGTTCCTCAGCATGACCCACCAGAAGGTGCTGCAAGCTCTGCGGCAGGCCGATTATCTGAATCCAAAATACCACATAGTAGTCGCTAATCCCCCGTACATGGGTAGTAAAGGGATGAATGGACGATTAGCGGCATGGGTAAAAGACAATTATCCGAATAGTAAGTCCGATCTATTTGCCATGTTCATTGAACGCAATCTTGACCTTGCCCAGAATTATGGGATGGTTGCAATGATCACAATGCAGAGCTGGATGTTTCTGTCATCTTTCGAGTTACTGCGAGCTAGAGCCCTTAGTCAGGATACATTTCTTACAATGGCCCATCTTGGGGCCAGGGCTTTTGATAGCATCGGAGGAGCAGTGGTTTCTACTACCGCCTTTGTTTTAGAAAAACACAATAGGCTTGACTTCAAAGGGAGTTATTTGAGGTTGCTAGATGGGAAATCTGAATCTGAAAAAGACGCTGCTATCCTGGAAGCCATAAAGAATCCGAGGTGTGGTTGGTTCTTTCGTGCCTCAGCTTCAGAATTTATGCAATTACCTGGTTATCCGATTGCGTATTGGGTAAGCGACAGGCTGATTCAAGCATTTTCGGAGAATCCGAGCATCAGCAAATTCAGCCATACATTTCAGGGAATTATTACCGGTAATAATGACTTTTTTTTGCGAAACTGGCACGAAATATCGTTTGCTAAAATATCTATGAACTTGAAATCGTATGCAGAGGCTGAAGGTGTAAAAACCTGGGTTCCATATAGTAAAGGTGGGAATTTCAGAAAATGGTACGGAAATAATGAACACATTCTGAGGTGGAATGGTTCCGGTGATAACCTAACAAGAGGGCGAACAGAAAATAGAGAACATTTCTTTAAACATGGTCTTACATGGTCTGATATAGCCGCGGGTAAACCGTCATTTAGGTACCAGCCAAAATCTATTTTGTTTGACGCAAAAAGCCCTACATCGTTTTATGAACACAAAGGTTTTAAAAATGTAATTTCCTTGTTAAATACCAGATTTGTTGAAAAGCTGGCACCTCTCCTCAATCCTACAATGAGTTTCCAAATCGAGGACTATAATAGGATACCACTTAAAAACGGGATTCTGTCTTCCGAAGAAATAGCCAGGGTAGCTAATAACGCAATCCAACTCTCAAAGACTGATTGGGACTCCTCTGAGACTTCTTGGGAATTTACCACCCTGCCACTGCTGAACCCTGACTATCACCAGCCTACCCTGAAGGCCACCTACCAGAAGCTCCGTGCCCACTGGCGGGAGACGACGCTGGAGATGCAGCGGTTGGAGGAAGAGAACAACCGCATCA
>Ga0209123_1003041_pt1 | contig 13175 bp, 12 predicted proteins | sample BarGraIncu00431A_FD_184500 | JGI IMG/M metagenome (GOLD analysis project Ga0209123, IMG submission 184500) | Arctic peat soil microbial communities from Barrow, Alaska, USA - Barrow Graham LP Incubations 004-31A (SPAdes) (version 2) | ecosystem: Environmental > Terrestrial > Soil > Wetlands >...
CAGAGAGAAGACCATCCAGTTGGTCTATCCTGTTTGAAATTACGGTATAATTGAGTGGTTGGTCTTCTGCTGTAAGTTCAATCCATCTTTTTGTCAAATAACATTTGAATGTTGAATTATTGAATAAATTTTTCCAAAATGCGGCACCTTCATTGTCTCCATTATTAAATTGCCAAACATCGGCATGGCTTCTGTCATATCCCCATGCAAACAAGTCATTTCCATAAGTTAAATCAAAATCCCAGATTGGTCCGGCTCTTAATTTTCCATTCCTGTCTTTGTGAAAATAGGTGCTCAACTGATATCCATCTGAATTCGAGGCAAATTCAATCATAATCATAAAATCCACAAAACTCGGGATATCAATGATGGAGGGATATCCATTTGATATAGAGCTGTTTTGAGCCTTTGTAGTAGTGTTCAAGGAAAGAAACTGATTGTATATATACGTTTTTTGTTTAGCAGTAACATCTTCAGGTTTTGGGTTATCGTAAATAAAATCCGCTCCAGCTAATGACCAGGCTACTGGATCTCCTCCAGTGGTTTTATCGCATTTCACAACATATCCTCCGGTAATATTGGGAGATAAATTATCACTCGTTTCCATTTTAACGATATTGATTCTGCCCTCGTCAATTTTTAGCTTTTCCATGAAAATGTACAAGCCTTTGTAATCACCATTGATCATTACTTCGCAATATTTTTCTCTGGGTGAATAATCACCCATTTTCCCGGATAATTCGTACGACAGGAAATTTCTGACTAAAGAAGGGTCATAAGCAATGGAGTTTAGTACCCAGTCGTTTTCTTTAGGCATGTCGAAAATGCTCACATTATTATTTGAGACATTGTCTGCTTTTAAGGTTGTTAAGCCGTAAGGTTTCTTAGGAAGATTCTGAGAGGATGAACCACGAAATTCTATGCCAATTCTTCCGTTATAGTTTAAATAATCTGCATTATTTTGATCTGTCACATAATTTCTTGTTCCATCGGGTCGATAGATGATTTTCATGTTGGCTAAAACCTTAGGCTCATCCTGAATACTGAGTTGTTTTCCTGTAGATGGGTCAGTGTCGGTAGTAATTAGGACGATGGGTAGATTGCTGTCTGTAAAAGCCTGTACTCCTGCCGCATAGGAAAGCATATAAAGGACCAATAAAAGGCATGAACCCCAGGGCAAGCCCCGGACCCTGATTTCGCCCCAAGGGGCGGGGAATTTACCCAAAGCGATTAAAATAAGTAACTTCTTCATCTCAGCATATTAGGATTTTGAACACAGCAACAATTATTGAATTAAGTTTTCACAAAAGTAATATAATCTAATAGAATACAACATTCAAAATAACTAGTGGCATCAAGGATGAACAACTTGTACTTTCCGGCAGAGGAAATCGCATATAAATACCGGGACTCCGTCACTATAAATCCAACAACAATCAAAGCTTGTACCACACAATAGCCACCAGAGACCACCAAATGAGGAATCTTCAGCTCATTGGTCCTGATCTGGTACATGTGTTTCCTATGAGGCTTCAGAATGTTCTCTTTAAGCATTATTCGGTGAATAATGGTCAGAATAGCATCCGCCCCATACAAACCAAGCAAAACAATCCAACTGATATCCTTCGATTTAAAAATAAGCAATCCCAGTAAAAACACAATCACAAAAGCAATGGATATCGAACCTGATAATATCACTCCAAATGTGCCGGTCGTATCACTCTCAAATGTGCCACCCGTATCATTCACAAATGTGCCACTAATAAACACTTTCGCAGAGCTGTAATCTTATTAACCAAACATGATACCTTTATATCAAACGATATGAAGGTACCATGGCAAACATTAAGATTACGATGTTGGAATTAAGAAAGATGCTTCAATATTTTGAGATGAATTTATTTCAGAGAAGCATAAGTAGCAAAATGCGTATAAGCCGAACTTAAAATTATGATTCAAAAATTCAACAACAAGAAGTCTTTTAAATGCATTTGTTCTATACCGTTGTAATTATTGCCAGTATTGTATTCATCCATTGTAACAACATACTTTCTATAGTTATCGCTAATTTTTAATAAATTTCCAAATTCACGATTTATCGTGTTTTCATCTGTTAGCATGTAAGCCACTTGCACATAGATTGTTTTACCATCTTTGTCTGCTACAAAATCAATTTCCATAGTGCCCAATTGACCAATATACACGCGAAAACCCATCCTGATTAAATGAAGATATACGGCATTTTCCATTACCTTATTAATATCTTTTCTGCTATCAAAACCACGAATACAATTTCTCAGACCAAGATCTTCAAAATAATACTTCTCACCTATTTCGAAAATTTTTAATCCATTAATATCAAAACGCGAAACCTTATATACAAAAAATGCATTCGTAAGTGGTTTAAGATAATTCAATACAGCCTGTGTAGAAACAGTAGTAAGTTGAGACTTCATATATTTCGCTATATTATTGGCTGAAAATAAATTGCCGACATTATCCGCTAAGAATTCAATAAGCGATTCCAAAAAGTGAATGTTTCTAATTCCTTCACGTGCCACCACATCTTTCAATAGGATAGATGCATAGACGTTGCGCAAGTATTCAAAAACCGATAATTCATCCAAACCTATCACTTTCAAATATGGCATACCGCCTAAAGTAAGATATTTATTCAGATTTTCCGTCGAATTTTCTAATTGGAAAAAATTTAGAAACTCATCATATCCCAGCGAATGAATTGGAAATTCAATATATCTTCCGGCTAAAAATGTAGCCAATTCACCCGATAGCATATTGGCATTACTACCACTACAAAAAATATCACAACAATTCTCAGCCAACAAGCTCCTTAATGCTTTCTCAAAATGTACAATCTCTTGAATTTCATCTACAAATAGATAGTTTTTACTTTCAACTTTCAGATTCTCTTTGACGTATTTATAAAGAATATCATCATCAATAATAAACGTAAAAGGCTTTAATTCTTTATTAATATAAATGATATTAGCCTGTGGATTTGCCTTTTTAATATCCTCTATCAATTGAAAAAGGATATAGCTCTTTCCCACTCTGCGTTGCCCTGAAATAATTTTTATTATTTCCTTGTCTATAAATGGCTTAATTCGTTCAGTATATATTGGACGGGGAATATACGGTCTTGCAAGTAGTATTTCATCAATCATAGTTGATAAGAATTTAATTTATCATTTTTTATCTATTGTAATTGACAAATATACATATTTAAGTTCGTTTATCAATCATAATATAATTTTAACAAACTTATGCATGTTCCCTAACCACAACCTTAGCCTGCAACCTAAAATACCTCCTCATAAACAAAACATAAACCACACTAAAAAAAGCAATTCGCAACTACAAATTAATCAACCACTTCCAGACCGGCACCAATCGTATGGTGCAATCTTTCAAATGCAAAGTGTCTTCCATATCCCAGGTTATCAACATTAAATCAGAGCAATTCAATTCGCCTGCCGACTCAATAAGAGCATCCGTTTCACGTTTTAAAACTCTGGAAGTCGAAACATCAAAGCAAACTTGAATCAGTTGATTGATTTGATAACCTTGACGGCATACAAAGTCGACTTCTTTATCATTTCTGGTCCTATAATAAAACAAATCCAATTCAGGACGTAATCCTCTACGCAACAATTCTATAAAAACCATATTTTCAAGCAATCTTCCCAAATTTGGAGAAAGCTCAAACGATCGTGACCGAATAAAGCCATTATCCACTATATACGATTTTTTGGGTGTTTTTTGTTGCAATTTAATTTTATTCGAAAACCGGGTCAAATTCAAAAACAAATAGGGTTCTGACAAATATCCCACAAATTTCTGAACAGTCACAACACTGCTGAAATTTAAATCAATCTTTAATTGATTAAACGAATACGGATTGGTATAATTGGTGAGCAGGTAATTTGCCAAATCATATAATTGCTGCGTCTGTCGAATCTGAAAACGACGAACAATATCTTTCAGCAATACCGAATCGAACAACGTTGCAAGGTAGTTTTTACCAATATTGGGATTTAATACCACCTCCGGATAACCGCCATTAATCAGATAATCATTCATCATACCAAGCAATTCACCCATTTTCTGAGGTGTTGCATTCTGAATGTCAACCATTGGAAAGTGATGGTAATCCAAAAACTCAGCAAAGCTAAAAGGGAAAACAGCTATCTGAAGATAACGACCTGTCAGAGAAGTCACCATTTCACGCGAAAGCATACGAGCATTTGAACCAGTAACAACCAGATTAAATCCCCTCCTGTACAATTTATTGACCCATAATTCCCAGTCAGGCAAATTCTGGATTTCATCTAAAAGCAAATATTTAAAATTCGGATAAACCTCAAATAGACCTTCTATGATAGCATCCTCTTCAAATTCCTTCAATAATAAATCATCATCAAAGTTCAGATAGGCAAAAGGTTGTCCATGGAGCAACTGAAGCGATAATACCGATTTTCCCGAACGTCGCGGACCAGTAATTAGCTTTATTAAACTCGATTCCAAATATTCTGACTTGGCCAGAACATCCAACCGATCAATATATCCGCGTCCCAATAAGGCGTCACGTTCCTCCCGTTGCTGTAAAAGAGTGCTTTTTATCATAATTTTATACTTATAATGAACAATATTAGCGTTTTTTATTCATTATAGCACTATCCATAATAGAATTTATATAAAACAAATTAATGACATTCCCTAACCACCACCTGAACCTGCAACCTAAAAAACCTCCTCATAAACAAAACATACACCACACTAAAAAAAGCAATAACCCCTACTGCATACCCATACCTGGACTCCGTCACTATAAACCCTGCAACAATCAAAGCCTGTACCACACAATAGACACCAGAGACCACCAAATGAGGAATCTTCAGCTCATTGGCCATAATCTGGTAGATGTGTTTCCTATGAGGCTTCAGATTGTTATCCACAAAGGCCACCTCAAACGTATTGATATAGAATACCTGACATCTATAAAATCATAAAGTTAGATATGTAACCGCCGGCCATATCCCACACTCGATTTCAAACCCTCGTGAATTCCCTTCGATTAAATATTTGGATTCTCCTTGAAGTACTCAATAATTTCAGTCGTTCTTTCTTTTCCCATGATACTGAAAAATTGTTTGTAGCTCATAAATATATCAAAAAAAGCTTATTTTTCAAACAATTTGAGCTATAGATGAAGTTTTGTTGAGCTTAATTGTATGGAATTAACTATAACATTTTTGGTGGAATTATTGATTTATAAAAAAAAATACTATATTTGCATTATCGCAATACACAATACGGTAATTCAGGTTTCGATAATTCAAAAATAAGATATTATGAAATTTTATAATCGAGAAAAGGAGCTAAATCTTTTGCAAAATATTGAGAAACGTTCACAGAAAAGTGCTCAAATGACTTTTGTCGTTGGTCGAAGAAGAATTGGCAAAACTAGTCTATTAATGAAAGCTACCGAGCATGAAACCTGCATCTATATGTTTGTATCCAAAAAAAATGAGGCACTGTTAGTCAGCGAACTCATCGAGGAGATACAATTGAAATTGGGTATTGAACTTTTTGGTACGTTCAAAACTTTCAGAGAAATCTTTGGTTATTTGATGGAGCTTTCAAAAACCCGACATTTTACGTTTATTATAGATGAATTTCAGGAATTCTTATATACCAACCCTTCCATTTACAGTGACATGCAGAATATTTGGGATAGCAAAAAAGGCGAAAGTAAGATAAACCTTATACTTTGCGGCTCCATCTATTCCTTGATGAAGAAGATTTTTGAAAACTCAAAAGAACCACTTTTTGGTCGTGCAACCCAAAGAATACATCTCAAAGCATTTAATATACCAACGATAAAAGAAATATTGGCAGATCATTATCCAGACTACACCTCAGAAGATCTATTAGCATTCTATATGATTACAGGTGGAGTTGCCAAATATGTGGAACTGTTGGTAGAAGCTGAGGCCTACACGTTGGATGCCATTATGAACGAGATCTTCTCAGAGAACTCCATTTTTTTGGACGAGGGAAAAAATGTACTCATTGATGAATTTGGAAAGGATTACGGAAACTATTTCTCCATTTTGTCGCTTATCGCCTCCTCAAAGACTTCACGAGTGGAGATGGAGTCAATCTTAGAAATGCAGATTGGTGGATTTTTGGAACGGCTCGAAAATGATTTTGGCATCATCAGCAAAGTCCGCCCCATACTCTCTAAACCAAATAGTCGATCGGTTAAATATAAAATAAACGATAACTTTCTTAATTTTTGGTTCCGATTTATCTACAAATATCGAGGAGCTATTGAGACCGGGAATTTGAGCTATGTGAAAGATCTTGTTCTAAGAGATTACACGATGTACAGTGGAACAATTCTCGAAAAGTATTTTACTGAGAAGATGATTGCCGAAGAGAACATCTCAGCAATCGGAACCTATTGGGAAAAGTCCAATCACAATGAGATTGATATTGTGGCAGTAAACGATTACGAAAAACGCCTAATCGTTGTGGAGGTAAAACGGCAGGCAGACAAAATAAACAGGAAAGAATTGGAACAAAAAGCGAACAGATTGGTCAATGAGTTGAAAAACTATCGTGTTGAATATCGTGGGGTGTCAATGTTAGATATGTAAGGTTTTGCTTAACTCTGCAACCTAAAATACCTCCTCATAAACAAAACATAAACCACACTAAAAAAAGCAATCAACACAAAAAATATCATATTGTTATCCACAAAGAACCAATCACCACCGTACTGTACCCACCAGTCATACCATTAATGCCATCCATAAAGTTGTAAGCATTCAGCTATCAACGCGATCCTATAAATCTCTAACGGATCTCTTAATAAGTGTTCAATGAATTTACAAAATAACCAAACCGCAAAATCTTCTGACTATTTGCTTTATTGAAAAGAAGATGCTCAAAATCTTTTTGTTTCTTATTCAAATCAACGGTTTCAAGAAGCTTGTAAGTAGCGTCTTTAAATTCCTGCAAATTGCTGATTCCACAACGTTTTTGTAGAAAATCATAATCCGGTGTTGTCTGTGATAATAGAAACATCAAATCATAAAAATCACGTCCTTTAGCACGGGCTAACATCGCTGCAATTTTCATGCTACACAATACGCCATCGGAAGGGACAGGGATTGATAAAAAGAAACCACATCCTTTGATATCCGCAATAACAGGTTTATAGTTGATTTCCTGATCTTGGCTTTCGACTTTAATCAGAAACCGTTCATCAGTATGTCCACTCAATCCCAAATCAAACAGGAATTCAGGAAAATAAATAGTACGCCTGAATGCTGTTAGCTTCGGATTATCTTTATCTCTTGTTTCAACACGAAGTCCTGAACGTTCGAGAAATTGAATGATCCCATTTGTCATTTTAATAAATTCGTCTTTAGAAAGCTCTTTGCAATCAAAATCCAAATCTTCGGAAAATTTATCACGACTCGTGATAAATTTTCTTATCCAAAGTAAATCGTTATCCAAAGTGTTCTTACAAAGAATGCTGTAAATCAATAATTTAACTCATTTACTTTTTAAAACAGCTTTGGATAACGATATTGTTTATCTTGCAAAATTCTTCAGCCATTCCTTCAGTTTCGAGTCCTTTTCCCAGATACCTTCATTTGCATGAGCTGGTATGATATTGATATATGCAGCTTCCAGTGCTTCACGTTTTTGCTTTGAATCGGCTCTTGCATAAATTTCTGTAGTCTGTACCGATACATGCCCTAAGATATCACGTATATAAATCAGATTTACACCAGATTGTAAAAGATGCATTGCTTTGCTGTGGCGCAACGTGTGCGGACTGATTTTTTCGGGTATTAGTCCAGGTTTGAGTATCCGTGCATTATTTGCATAAAGGTTTAGGATATAGGTTACACCTGAGTTTGTCAACTTTTCACCCCGGTTGTTGGCAAACAACGGCCGCTGGTTATATGCTGGGCTGTCAAGGCGATTTTCTTTCATATAAGACACCAGCAACTTTACCTGCTCATCCTGTAATGGAACTATTCTTTTTTTGTTACCCTTTCCCAAAAGGGTAATGTAACATGGTTTGTTCAGATTCAGAGATGATGGGGAAAGGTCTATGACTTCATGTACTCTGGCACCGCTGTCATAAAGAAGTGCCAGCAGTGCAAGGTTCCGCCGTCCTTCCTTCGTGTTCACCGGTATCTGCTCCAGCAAGAACTTGATCCCATCGACGGTCAGGTAATTGACAGAACTTCTTTTTTCAGGTCTCTTGACCTTGATGGATAGGATATTCTGCCATTGATCAAGGTGCTTGGCATCTTCATATTGCATATATTTAAAAAATGAGTGCAGGGCGGCCAACCTCTGGTTTCTGGTCGAGTTTGCACATTCCCGTTCTTTTTGCAACCAGTCAAGGAAGTCCAGAACGGTATCCCGGTAAAAATGGGTGAGTGTCAGCCTGTCGGCTGCTATGTGCCTAACTTTATCCATATAAGTAAGCACAAGGGTAAAAGTATCGCTATACGACCTTATTGTATGGGAGCTGGCTCCCCTTTCTCCGACAAGATATTCCGTGAAGAACTTTGTCAGGTATTTTGCAAAATCAGTAGCTGTTTCCATAATCGATTTCTATTTCGGGTTTGTTTGGGAACACAAAAGAAGTGACCGGATTTTCCATCCTGATGATTTCAGGATATATTTCTTGTACCATTCTTACATATCTTTCTGTACCTTTTATTGTCTTATGTCCGAGGAAGGTAGACAGGATCGGTAGTGCGCAATAAATGTCGACTCCACTTTCTACCATTTTTTCAAAGGAGTGCACCGCGCTGGTGTGGCGGATGTCATGCACACGGGGACCCTGGTTCTTTCCGATATGTGGTATACCACACTTTACCAGGACTTTTCTAAACCAATTGTACACAGTGCTTTTTGTAATCGGTTTTCCTATAGCTGACACAAAGAAAAAACGATCCTTGTCCCACAGGCCTTCAACTGGCATCCTATTCCTGTATATTTCATATTGTTTCAACACTTCTTCTAGTGACGAGTTAACGGGTACCATTCGCTGCATTTTATTTTTGGTTTTCCTTATTATGATCCAATGGTGTGAGTAATCTACATCTGCGTTTTTAACAGATAAGGCTTCACCAACTCTTACGCCAGAACTGTAGAGGAAGCGTATCAAAGCCGGTATAGCAAAAAGGGCACTGTTCATATTGGCAAACGGCATGGCCAGTCTGTCACATTCCCTGAAGATACTTTCCATCTGTTCATGGGTGAAGACATATGGTATAAAGTCCAGATCCTTTTGCCTTGGCAGCCGTGGTATGTAACATTCCTGTCCGAGATGGCACATATACCGGCAGAACTGGGACAGGACGGAGTATTTGTCATAAAGTGTCCTGGCTTTGTCGTTTACGCGGGTTTTGCTCCATGCTGTGATTTGTTTACTGGTTATGTAGGTATCTGTGACACCGGTTTCCAAGAAAAATCTGTCAAGCTCCAAAAATATCCATCTGAACTTATTAAGGCCATATCCCATGGTCTCCTTCATCTTCAGGAAGCTGTCAAAATAGGGTGCAAACACACTCCTGTATTCAAGTTGTTCATTCATAAAACATACCTCCTTTCTGCTCATAGAAACTTGTAGATACCAGAGGAACATCAAGAGAACACCGCATAAGGTTGTTTATGTCGATGCGCAAATAGTTCATGGTGACCTGCGTATCGGAGTGGCCGAGCGTTTCAGATATGACCGGAAGCGAAATCCCGTTACGCAGGAGCTGGCTTGCCAGTGTATGCCGCATAGCGTGAGGGCCAAACTTTCGGCCTGTGATGTCGACACCGGATGTTATTATTGTTCTGCTTACTGCTCCATTTATTATTAGTCTGTTGACGGTACGGTACGGGGCACAGGCAGACAGGAACACCTGTTGTAGACCTGATATTGGCCTTCCATACTTCAGATAGTTGATAATGGCTTCACCGACATCGACCAGAAGCGGCAGTTCTATCACCTTCTTTGTCTTGGATTGCGTCAGACAAATAATATTCCGACCCCAATCCAGATTCCCGAACGTCAGACCTGCTATGTCCGAAGAACGGAGGCCGAGCCGCGTGGCCAAAAGAAGCATTGCATAGTCTCGTTTGCCGACTGCACTGGACTGGTTGACCGACTCTTCAATTTGCTTTATCTCATCAGCATCATACACTGACGGCAGTTTTTCTCGTTGGGGATAGTTGTTTCTTCCGATGACGTATTCCACATTTCTTCCGATGTATTTCTGCGCATAGAGAAAACGGCAGAACATGCGGGTCGTATATAGGTGATGATCCTTACAGTTTTGAACAGATGCTATGAATGAGAGGATATCTTCATCTCTGATTTCTGAAACATGAGTTACTGACTTTAATGCCAAATGGCTTATCAAATAGCTCAAATTGCGCTGGTGGTTCTCAAGTGTCAATTTGCTGCGTCGAAGTTTTGCTTGCGACTCTATGAACTCAAAAGCAATTTCACCTATTTCACCTGGCAATTCATGGTATACATATTGTATTATCCTCTTTCTGACTTTGCCATATAAAAGAAAATCGGTCAGTATGTGTACATTGCGACGGATTGTACGCATGTACGAGTCGCTCATTACTGGAATACTACCTAAAAAATCTTCACCAATAGCAGTATTGTAGTTTAACAGGGAGTTTTTATTCATATACTCCTCGATTCCATCATGCCACAGCCGCTGGTAATCCGCAATCCGTGGCTCACTGTAACCTTCCTCTCTGAGGTAAGCTACGCAGTCTCTGATAAGAAATTTGATTTCTTGTTCTGCTTTCATTTGCTATCTTTCTAAAAAAATGCGACATTGCATCCGTTTGAAAATAACAAATATTATCACGATAATATTATCAAAAGCGAACCTGATTTATAAGCACTTGGGAGTATTTTGAATAATGACTTTGGATAACGATTTACTTTGGATAAGAAAATCGATCAATCCCTTTGACCAAATGCAGGTTGGTACCACCAATAAAGGTAATCATCTGTATATAACGGGTGGAAGAAAGGTAATCCAAAATCATTAATTGCAAATATTCCTTCAGAATATGCTTGTCAAAGATAGACTTCTCCCGTATCTGAGCCGGAAAATAATTTCTTATTTGTTCTATCAGTATCATAAATCGTATGCATTAATTAGCAGTTTTACACGTTGGTCAAGTGCTTTGCTTTGAAATTTTGAAACATATTCCATCAGTCGCTCTAAGTTTAAATCATTATGTAAATAATCTTCATCCAATCGTAATTCTTCCATTTCTTGTTCATTATTATAAAATGGATAAAGATAGAGCAGATCAAGCAACGCTTTTTCTGGTGTCGCAAATTGTATGGCCCGATTGTCAACCATCGGCTTCAAATCATATCCAAATATCAGGTTTTCCTTTACCGTGTTGTAAGAATATTCTCCAAAATCATTTGTAAAAGAGATGGTTTTTAATGAGGTTACGCTGGAAAGTTGTAAAACTGCTTCCGGTATCATCCCATAGAATGACAATGCCGTATGAAGGCTTATATATGAAGGCTTATAAATTCGATTGGCAAAATAAAGTGAATAATCCGGCTTGCCTTTATATTCCGGAAAAGCATAGTAACCTTGTCGCAACCGGACAATATACCCCTTCTTTAACCAGCGGGTTATATTGTTTCGGTCAAAATCCGGTTGCCATGCAAATACCTGATAAATCGTAAAGCATGCCAAGTCAAACATTCTTTCCTTAAATTCCAAAAAATTCATTTTATTTCTATTATTCTGCAGATATACTGAATTATAGAAATAAAATAGGACAATTTCCCAAAAAAAACGCGGATAATTTGATTCATTTGTGTTGTTCGGGCATGGTAGGTTTGATTTGGAATTTATAGCCACACAAATATAACCATTATTTATATATTACATAATATAAAACTTAAAAAAAACCATTTTTGCATGGTTCATTTTAAATTAAACCGAAAATACCTCCTCATAAACAAAACATAAACCACACTAAAAAAAGCAATCACCCCAATCGCATACCAATACCTGGACTCCGTCACTATAAACCCGACAACAATCAAAGCCTGTACCACACAATAGCCACCAGAGACCACCAAATGAGGAATCTTCAGCTCATTGGCCATAATTTGGTACATGTGCTTCCTATGAGCCTTCAGAATGTTCTCTTTAAGCATTATTCGGTGAATAATGGTCAGAATAGCATCCACTCCATACAAACCAAGCAAAACAATCCAACTGATATCCTTTGATTTAAGAATAAGCAATCCCAGTAAAAACACAATCACAAAAGCAATGGATATCGAACCAACAACGCCAGAAAAACACTTTGCCTTAATCTTGAAATTGAAAATGTTAAAAACAGACAAAGCAATCAACACAAAAAATATCATATTGTTATCCACAAATGCCACCTCAAACGTATTGATATACCACAAAGAGCCAATCACCAGCATACTGTACCCGCCAGTCATGCCATTGATGCCATCCATAAAGTTGTAGGCATTCAGCACTCCGGTACAAAAGATCAAAGCCACTAACATAAAATACCACGGCATGTGAAACAATCCCAATTGAAAAAACATCAGGAACATCGCCAAAAACTGGATGGTTAGTCTGAGTTGCCTGGACTGCGGTTTCACATCATCCGAAAAACTAATAGCAGTGATCAGGGTTAATCCGACAAAAAACCAAGGATATAATACGGGGTTTACCAAATGCTTACTATCATATTCAGAAAATCATGGTGCACAGCAGATTATGTTCAAATTTGTTGAGCACTTTTTTTCGTTATGTAAAAATGTAAACAAAGACAATTATTCGTTTGTTTTTTTGTTGAAAAGTCACTATATTTGCACAATTGATTGCAAGTACTACCATCAAAGATAAATACGGATATGGAAAGAACAGCCTATGAAGCACTACTGAAGTGGAAGAATAACACCCATCGTAAACCACTTGTGATTAAAGGAGCACGCCAGGTTGGCAAAACCTGGCTGATGAAAGAGTTTGGAAAAAAGGAGTTTGAATCGGTCGCCTACATTAACTTTGAAAAGGTTACTCAGTTGGCAAATCTGTTTGAAG